>Ga0325400_1004247_pt1 | contig 13223 bp, 6 predicted proteins | sample PopdelMetagenome_2_FD_205662 | JGI IMG/M metagenome (GOLD analysis project Ga0325400, IMG submission 205662) | Populus deltoides microbial communities from Bellville, Georgia, United States - Xylem-PdKOR-R1 | ecosystem: Host-associated > Plants > Phyllosphere > Stem > Wood/Secondary xylem... | reverse complement strand
ATTTAAAAACATAATGCTAATTGTAAACTAAAGTAAAAATATTGATATCTATTTATTTTTTTCAAACATTGTAAGGTTAATGGTAATAAATATCAAGGATCAATGTGCTCCCTAAAGTTTTAGTTTATCTATTTATTTGGTCCCTATTATTTTGGAATTTGATATTTTGATCTTAAATTATTATTTTTACATTTCAGTCCCTAAACATTGAGAGATGACAAAAAAAATATATGGAAAATATTGAGATGAGAGAAAGCGCTTCAATGATGATATTATGGCCACAAAAAAATGAATTTTTGTGTCAATGGATTTATCTTTTCAAGAAAAATTCAATGAAAGTGGTGTTATCCTTTAACCATGTCGGAAAAGTAGATCGGGGTATTTAAAGTTTTTTACTCATTTTCTAAATTGTTTTATTTTTTTGAGAGATTAGAGGTTGTTTTTAGGGTTGAAATGAGTTTGATAAGGTTTTTAGGGTATTTTTAGGTGTTTTAAGGAAAAAACATGTTGAAAAATAAGTTTTATGAGATCTAAAAACGTGAACCTTGATTATTTATATTCATAAACTAGTGTAAAAGATGATAGATTTTTCTTCACAACAGACGACTTGTTGCCTGTTTGAAAAAGAAAAAAACTAAAATGAACAATGTTCCTTAAAAAAAATAATTATGCATATGAGCCTCAGATTTTTTATCCTTTATCAAGCATGCAAGATTGACCTCTTTTCTATATGTAACTTTTGATTAATTTTTTAATTTAATTCCTAATTAATACCTTTTCTCTTATCTTTTGTCTTCTTTTTTTTTAAATTTTAATTAATATCCTCTCTTTTTAAAAACATTTTTGGTTCACCTTCCTTTAAAATAGTAATTAGTCTTTTAATTAATTTTTTAATTTTATAATACTTCAAAAAGATTATTGTAATTTATTTTTAAATTCTTTACTTTTATATTTTATATAATTAAATTGTATTTATGTGATGTATTTATAAAATTAAACATCATTTATTCTCGGTGACCATAATTTATCTCTAAGATAAAATAAATAAAAAGATATAAAATAAAAAGGACAATCAAGGTTAAATATTTGCATGTACATTTATTTTTTTATTTTATTTGAAAAATTAGCTTTTTATCTTAATATTTAATTATCATTATTAACTCTTTTTTGATTTATTGGTTTATATATATTTTAAATTTATTTTATTAATCGTAAAGAATAAAAAAAACCACATCCATAATGATAAATGTTTTTTTTTACATTAAAAATTAACTTGAACTTTTAGCCGTATTTTGCGGGTTACAATACTAGTTTTAACTTAAAAAAAAAGAAGAAAATATGATCCCAAAAAATATACTATCTCTTAAGAAAGAAAAACAATATTATTCACTCCTTAATAAATCACATATCTTTTTAACATAAGGGTTATTTTAGAGGGGGTATGTTCTGAGTACAGGTTTGGAAGGTAGTTTTTTTTTAATATTAAATAATAAGAAAAAAAACAATAAAAAAAACTTTTAAAAAAATATGAATCATTCGATTATAATCTTAATGTGAGATTCAATCATAGATTTTATTAATCTATACTGTTCATATGTATTCTAAAAACATTTTTAGAAATATTTAACATTATTAAGTTTTGAATGAATATGGCCTGGTTTGGAACAATATTTTTTAAAGATAGGATATAACAAATTAAAAATTAAAATAACATGCACTAAATCTGAAAAAAACAAATATTGAGAGATGTTTTGAAAATTTAAAGGGTCGAGTATGAAAACTCAGGAGTGCAGAGAATAAGAAAAGAAAAAAATGATCACTAGCATCAAACTAGACATTCATCAACGACACTTATCACCTAAAAATAAAAGAGACATTAAAACGAATGAGATGTCGTTTTGAAAGTTTTTATTTGGCTATCAAGCGGTGCTACACACATTGCTCAAAAACAACGATAATGAACAATCACGTGCAAGAACTTTTTTTATAATATTTATTATATTGTAAAATATGCATCTGCCTCTTTATACAATAATAACAAAAATAAATTAAGAGAAAAGAGGAAACCAACCCTGGACCAAAGGCAAATTTTTTTTTTTTTTCGGTCTAGTGGCATTTTCATACTTTTATTAATTTTTTTTTTTAAAGAAAGCAAAAGACACCTACCCCATCTGCTAAGCCAATTGTTTTTGGTTTGGGGGGCAAAAATGTAAATCCACTTCTCAATTCACCGTGCATAAGAGTCATAATTTACAGTAACCTGCACTGTTTTTACCCCTTTTCTTTTTAGCGTATCTGTTTTCCTCAAAGGAGGCAATTGTTTCGTACGGAGCAGTGAAGAATAGTAAAGAGGTGATTGAAATTGTCTGTCTTTTACAGAAAAACATAACAAGTGACTTGGTACAGAACCATTAACCATTCCTTTGCTTGATGGCTGAGTGCATCGGGTTCTTGAAATTGTACCATTAAACTTAATATATAATTAATTTATAATTTATTTCCATATCCAATTATATCAAATCTACCTTAATTTATAATATTCTTAACAAATTTAACATTAATTCAACAAATCCTAAATTCCTCGTAGACTCTGAATTCAACCTAAATAATTATTTTATTCCAATCAAATTAAACACAAATTCATAACAATGTAATATTTTTACTTTATTTGTAAGACTAGAAAAAAACTGAGGTGGCGGCGACAACAAAGGTAACAGTAGAATTTTAACACAAAAATATCCTAAAATACATAGAGACTAGGATGAGTTTGGTTTTTTTATTATTTTAATAGCAAAATCTATGATGTTAATTGGTTGTTTTAGAAAGAAATTGAAGGCATCAATGGTTTTTAGAGAGAGAAAGACAACATCTGCGTGTATTGTTGTTCTTCAATCGGAAGAGTTTAAATTTTAATTAATGTTTTGTTTTTGAAGTGTGATATCTTAGATTGTAGCATTTTAAAAGCATAACATTTAACAATGTTGCTTTTTAAAAGTGTGATATTTGATAATGCCATGCTTTAAAAGCATGTAATAATCAAATTATATCAATATCTTACATTTACCGTACTAATTTTAAAAAATATCCTGGAAATGAAGATAACGGAAGAATATAGATAGAACTTAGAAGACTGAAAAGACACAACTCACAATAATTAAAATGTATGAAGGAGATTGATTAAACACTCGGGCAATGATTCACGTCGAGCTCATCCTGGGTTGAAATTTCCTAAGAAAGAGGACTAAAGTGAAAAGAAATGTACCATACAAGGGCCAAATGTACAGCTATTTCAGCAAATTGGAAAGAGTAGAATGTTAGAACTCGTGTTCTATTTGAAGTATACTAGTGGAAATGTACAAATTAGTTTGTCAACAAAGGATTATCTCTTGAGTCGATCGCTACGCTTCTTTTTCTTGGGGGTCAGCTCGACAGGTATATTGTGTTACTTTTAAGATATTATTGAGATAATTATTCCCCGTATATATCGAGTGCAATCTTCTCCTTTTTTTTACACCAAACCTCTTCATATATATATATATATATATATATATATATATATATATATATATATATATATATATATATAAAACGTGTATATTTTATTTAATTTTTATGCATATAAAAATCATTAATGATATTGAATAAGTTAATCACAGTTAGAAAATAATATAAATCATATCTTATGACCTCACCTAACAGTTTAAGCTATTGGGCTGAGATGTTTTTTTGACATGGTATCAGAGCCTTGATGACCAAGCGGTCAGGTAATGTAGGTCTATGCAAGTTTCAAGCTCAAAACGCTTTTACTTGAGGGAGTGTGTTAGAGAATAATATAAATCATATCTTAGAACCTCACCTAACAGCTTAACCTATTGGGTTGAGATGATTCTTTGACAATAAACATAAATATAAACTCGCAAACATAATCTTTACTTTAAACTATTTGATTATTAAAATTAAATAACAAATAAGAAGTTATTCTTAAAGAATCATCTTATTATTAGGATTTTTAAAATATAATTTATATTATAAAGATTCATTTAATCATTTAAATATATAATATTATTTAAAAATCTAAGTTGTTAGATGAGCTTTTAACATATAATTTATATTATAATTTATCTTATTTTAGTTGTCTAATTAAAATTATTATTTCTTTGATTGAATCTTAAGCATGTATTATCTATATTGATGCATTCATGAAAACCACTTTAATGAGCCAATAGCTACAAATTAAATATTAAGTGTACGTATTGATCTAGAGAAAGAATTCCATTTAGAAACTCTAGAATCTGGAACAGAAAAAAGATCTCTTAAACAAACAAGGCTAAGTGTTAAATCTTGAGTTAACTAGATAGAGATTAGTGAAAGGAAAGAAGTGATTACAAGAAAAAACTTGAAAGGAAATGTCTTGACAAGGAAAGGGAAGGGGAAGAAAAATGAAGCCCTCGCCACTATAAGTTGTCTAATTAAAATATTATTTTAATATATTTTTAAACTAAAAAATATTTTAAACTATAATTATTATTGAAAATATGAAAACTATTAAATCAAGGAATATGGGTCGCATGGAAGGAGAGAAAAAGGGCAATGCAGTCAACAATGGCTGTCCTATTGCACATTATTATTTTGGGGGTATAAATCTCATATCTTATCTGATCGATACTGCGAGCAATAAAGAAGAAGAGTGCAAGCAAGTTGCAGCCACTAATAATTGGTTCCTTTCTTCATTTATTGCTTTCACTGCTGCATAGAAATTGAACTGTGGCAAGTGGGTCCATGAAAGGAAATATAAACTTTTGAGAATTATTTTATGGACCCCCACCACTCCATCCCACTAATCAATTTCTTTTCCCGACGGAGGCCGCCGTGTAGACTCGGTGTTGATTCACCCGTTGGTGCGGCGAATCGGCCTCGTTGATGGACTCGAGAAACATAGCAAGCATCTCTCATGTATTTATTCTTGTGTGCACGGTTCTATACATCTTCCGAATCATAAATAGTGTCCTAACAATATACAACTTCTCTTCGTATGAGCATGCAGATCAATCGAGCCTATGGTGTAGCTCCAGACCAGGAGGGGCAATGCCCTCTTAAACTGGTCAATCATGTTGATGGGATGGTCGAACATCTCCAAGACTGTAATTTGTGGAGGTGAGAGTGCAGCCCGAGAATAAAGAACAAAATCCTGAGAACAGCCTCTAATTGGACCATGTATATTATTTTATGGGCTTAATGCTTTATGTCAATTTTGATTACCATTTGGACCATTTTGCAGGCTTGGATATGTATCGTTGTTAAACTTCGTGGTAGGTGCATGGATATTCGAAAGGTATTGAGATATAAGTGAAATTCCTAATGATATGCTTTAATTTATCACAACAAATCCGATGCTCATTCATTGTCTAGGTTTTGTTCGTATTGGCCAAAAAGAATTATTTTTCTAGAAGTTATTTTAATTAAAAAAAGTTTTGATATCAACAACTCAAGTCCAGTGTGGTAGATATCAATCGAAAATCGATCAAATATATTACATCCCTAAATATTTTTGCTTATATTATTTTGTTAAAATCTTCTTTTAATTGTGTTAAGTCTAAAAAAAAACTAGAAAAATGTTTTTGATAATGGAGTCCTAGATTATAGATGGTTTGTATTTGTGAATCAAGTGTTACGAATACTAGTTATCATCAGGATCACTCCAATACTTGTAGTGTTCGCGATCGGCTTACTCAACTGTATATCAATCAAAACGCAAATTAAGTATGTTATTTTTTTCTTTAAATATTTTTTGTTCCCGTGTTATTTTGCTAAAATTAATTTTTAATTGTGCCAAGTTACAAAAGGCACGAAAAACATCCATAGCAAATTCGAATTCCCTCGTCTTGGAACCTACTGATGATCGACATATAACGAATCTTGAATTCAGCATGCCACTTTATAAGATACTTAATAATTAGCTTTCTAGAACTCGCACAATTTTTTCACATGCATGCCAACTTTTGGACCAGGAAAGTTAGGCGTGGACTGGTGGGTGAAGATATCTACGAATTCTATAGTTAGAATTAAAATCAAAACAAGAAGCACACTTGCCCCCCTGCATGCCTTCCAAAAAGTTGCAAAAGGGAGCTGTGGTAACTAATCTGATTGCAATGCCACCCTTTCAAAAACCTAAAAAATTGTATCGCTCAGTTGCCATCCAGCTGGTAAGCTTATCGTCCATACAAGTGAATCTGTCACCATAGCTTGCATCATCTCTATTTACGTCTAATTAGTTAATCAACGCACTAATATCACTTATGCTACCCGTGGGAGATGCAAATATTTGATAGGGTAAACTATAACTTGACCCTCTCTAGCTTAATTAGAAATGATCCACTTTGCCCCCTATAGCATAAAATGTCTATCCTGATGTTTTCAGAGATTTCCAAGATCATTAAATAGAACACCGTGGGCCTCCGTGCCTTTAGAATTATGGTTTTTGTTGGATGTTACCACATGCATACGAATTCCGGAGGAAAGGCAAGAGAAAAACAGGGAAAAAGTGAACGAAGAATATGGGAAAATGCAAGGTATTCAACAGCCAGGAACCATATTCGATCTTTTTTGAAACATTAAAGTTTATACTAAAATGTTTTCAAACAATGAGGGCGCAAGTGGAACATTTCTAAATCTATAGGGGCTAAAGATAGGTTACCCTACTTGCATTCGAGGAGCCAGATTTATTATTACAAGTTGCCCACAAGGAACAAAACAATTAAAACATGCAGTATATTCAAACAAAACAAGAAACGATTTGAAAGATTGCCATCTGCTTTGAGTGGATGCTGAGTTACCCTTTCCGAAGCCATTCCGGATAGGCTTTTTTTATGTAGAAAGCCCCGAAAGTAGGTATTTTATAGCTGACACAAAACTAATGTCATGAGTAACAGTTTGTTCGCAACAAGCATCGCAGCTTATAGAAAAAATCAATTACTAGACTAGATTATGAGTTGAGTGCAAGTTTTTGATCGAATCTTGACTAGGTCTCAGCATGTCTATTCATAAAAAACATGTCAGAGAATAATATAAATAATATCTTGAGACATCATCTAATAGTTTAAATTTTTAGGTTGAATTGGTTCTTTGATATGGTATCAGAGCCTTGATAGCCAAGCGGTCACGAGTTCGAATCTCATCATCCTCATTTATTTGATAAAAATTAAGCACAAGGTAATGTGAGCCTATACAAGTTTCAAGCTCAACGGACTTTCACTTGAGGGGGTGTGTTAGAGAATAATATAAATCATATCTTGCAACCTTACCTAACAACTTAAGTTTTTAGGTTGAGATGATTATTTGACAGGATAGAAAGACTCGGTCATAGGAACTTGAATGGAGCAGAGAAATCATGCATTTCCTATTTACTCTGCTTTGTTTGCTTGATGTGTTGAAAGCAGCTAGAAGCTTGTTGTTGGAAATAAGACTGTTCATAGTTCAATAGATCTAGCGAGTGTGTTAGCAATACACTCATTCCACTGTAGAGCATCAACAAGAACTATAAATTGATGACCCGTCCTCTGGTATACCACTTACAAACATGTCAACAACAATGAATGAATGAAGAACATGTGATTGATATGGTATACCACTTGTTTTAGTTTAAGAGTGGAGAATGTTGAATAGCAATTACAGTTTCTTGTAAACCTTCCTATCGCGCGCGCGCGTGTGTGTGAGCCGGACAATGTGTGAGTCTCTTTGTTTTCTTTGTTCTAGTGTTTCTTCCTCCAACAGGTCCCCTGCTATAAAAAATGTTAAACACACAAGAAAGTGTTAGCATCAATGATGTTGAGAAAACAATTCTGAAAATACATCTCAGAATTTAAAAATAAAGCTGTGCTCTAAGTTCTCATAAGTAAGAAACAAAAGTACTACTGCCGTCCAATTTATTATCTCCAGCGTGCAAAGAAGTCCTAGGAGGGACACACCGATAAATTTGAATATCGCACAAGTCATTGATGTCCTTTAGAAGGGAAGCTGTGTATAAATATGAAGAACCTAAAGAAAATTTATTCTTAATGTCTTATTGAAAAAAAAATACAGATATATAACAAGAACAGGCTTGAGAATACTACCAAACATGGGAATCATAGTTTTTATTACAGTTGTCACCTATCACATAAACATGACCTTCAGGCAAGCATATACTGCAAAACCAATAGTGGGGAGAAGCTAAACAAAGAGAATAAAGAGCATCTAATCATAATTGCATTGCATGTAATCAAGTGAAATTGTTGTGAAATAATATATATTTATGTGGGGGAAATGACTTTTGAAAGAATTGAATTATTTGAAATTTTGATTGAAATGTCATTGTGTAGTCGAAGATTTTGTTAAAATGAATGTTACGTAAATTAACTTTAGATGCTTAAATAAAGATTTAAATAAGCATGAAGGGTTTTAGAGAATTGGAATTAATGATATTTCAATATATGTATATATTAAAAAAATGAATATGAGAATTTATTTGGTGACAAATATAAAAAGGAAAATTGATATGCATGTTGATACAGGAGAGGCTTCGAAAGCTATGTTGCAGCAAGGAGACACCTGAAATCTTTGATCGCGGGTAAGTGTTCCACACCTTAACATTTTCTTTTGTAAGATTGTTGTTATAAAATTTTGGATATGTTATGCTATTTTATTTTCAATTTGTAAAACATATAATGGAAGAAAGAAATTTTCTTATGACGGGATTAATGCCCAGTAAAGGGTAGTGGAAGATTAATGTCCGATAAGGGGCATTGCAATTAATTTTGGTGATGGAGTTAATGTCCGATAAGGGGCAGTGAAAATTATTCCCAGTGATGGGATTAATGCCTAGAAAGCAGCAATGAAATTAATTTTGGTGATGAGATTAGTGCCTGGTAAATGACAGAAGAAATTAGTCCCAATGAAGGGATTAATGTCCGATAAAAGGCAAAATAAATTAGTTTTACCGATGGAAATAAGTTTCAGCAGTGGACATGAAGAATTAATCTTTCCCGGTATTAAGATTAATGTTTAGTACTAAGAAATGGAAATTTGATTTCAAGATATAGGAGTTTTACCTGGTAATGAGTAGAGAATTTAGATTATTTGTAAGTGGAAATAACATATGCACCTAGGCGAACCAAGAATTATCTAGTATTGGATATAGGTTAAAAAGAGCTTAATATGAATATTATAGTTTAAGAAAGAGAATATATATTAGAAATAATGATAAATAAAAAATACTAACATAGAAAATAAATCGTGTAAGTTAAAAGTAGATTGTTTAGGTAAATTATTGTTACATACTGAATGTCAATCTACCTTAAATTATGTAATTATAAATTTAACTTAATTATGCTAGTGTGATGTTATACTTATGCTTTTTTTGTAATTTACACTAATAGTATCAAATAATTTATGATTATAGATTTTGATTTGAATCTTGAATATTATAACTACATACATGATGTGACATTAAAATGAATTATAATAATTGTGATGAGATGTGTTGTGAAATGATGAGTCCAGGATTGTTGAACAATAATGGGGTTTGTTTGATGGGTACATTAAAGTGTTACAGGTATGTTGATAATTTGGGATCTCTCAATACATAGGAGACTTTGCTGAAATTTTGGTAGATTCTTGTAAAGCTATATAAAAAAGTCACCTCGAAAATGGTAATTATTTACAAGAAATAAAGCTTAAAGTGCATAAAAATATTAGGGTGTTACAGTTGGTATCAGAATCCTGGCTTAGGTTCAGGAAGTTTGATGGAAATTGATATATGTTAAATTGTTGCAAGATGGCTCGTACGAGATATAGCACGAGTACAAATCTCTCTCCAGTGAGAATAAGGGATCAGGATATGGACTCGGGTGGGAGTCAGGGGGAGGATCCCCTGGCTGACATTGCATCTTATATGCCACCAGCTTATACTCAGAAGTGACGAGATTAGCTAGCTAGACTTCATGATGACACTATTTCAGGATGTGCTAAGGCATCGCAAACAGAGAATAGCTCGACAAGAATAGACGATCGAGATGTGGACTCAGGTGGGAACTAGGTGGAGGATCCCCTAGTTGACATTGCATCTCATATGCCACCAGCTTCTACCTAGAAGAGACAAGATGAGCCAACTAGGCTTTATGACGATACTATTTCGAGACATGCTAGGGCATTGCAAACAGAGGATAGCTTGGCAAGAACAGATGGTTGCGCCTACACCACCGACACTGATGGGACTTATACCCCGTATGATGATCCTATTTTTATAGCAAAGATAGTGATGGAAGTGATGAAGACCATGTGGCCTCAGCAGTGCCACCAACTTTAGTGGTTATGACACCTACAGATAGTGTAGTTGCCTTGGTACGGATTATGAAGAGCATGAGAGAGATGGTTGTGAACCTTTTATTGGAGATCAAGATGCTGAAGTTACAAGTAGATGGATCGGGAAGATAGAGAAGACTATGATACAAATAAAAGCACCAAATGAACTGAAGGTAGACTATGCCACTAAAGTGTTGACCGACAAAGCCCAATCATGGTAGGAGATGATGCATTCAAGGAAAGCCATGGGGTTATGGACGTGAGGAGATTTTAGAGTTGAATTTGAGAATTAGTTCTACCCATGGTATCACCGCAAAATGAAAGAGAAGAAGTTCTTCACATTGAGGCAAAGTTATATGTTTGTGTTGGAGTATAAAAGGAGGTTTAACAACCTCTCAATGTTTTCCCAACTTTATGTGCCCACTGAGCAACACATGATAAAGAAATTCAGAGATGGATTTAGACAGAAACTGAAACATGGGTTGATAACTCTGCAATTTAAGATAATGAGGGACTTAACAGAAGCAACTCAGGCCTTAGAGGCGTGCATTAGATGCTTTTATTTACATGTTACAAAACATTATATGCTTTTAATTGCAAATTATAAACCATTATATGCATAACAACCATTTTCTTTTAATAATGGTCATTAAATCTTTAACGATTTAAAATTTAAATACTTATACTCTTCTGACTATATATAAATGTAAAACAACATCTTAAATATCTATCATTTTATTAGCTATAATTTTTTTCTCCCAATAAACAAAAGCCATATAAAAAATTTTATTTTGTTGTTCTATTTGGGTAAAAGTGGTGTTATTCTTTCTAGAGTTTTAATTATTATAAGTAATGTAGAGTTGTGAGACTAGACAAGGTGGCTAAACTTATTGTATTTCTCATAAGGCATGCAACACTTTCTTGATCTATTAAATTAGAATTTCTGCAAACAACATGTATCATCTCAAGAAAGCAATCTGGTTGTGCCTCAAGTCAATTACCTATATAATTTTGGTAAAGTTATTTTTTAATGTTTTCCACTCATATTATCAAGTAATATCATTTTATATCTGACAATTTGACACGATATCGATTATGGAGAATACTAATATTATCAATGGGCAAAGCTCCGCTTGAGTGGTTGACCTTAATAAACCATTCTGCTTTTACGGAGAAAACTTCAAAAGATAAAAGGAATGTAATTTGTTTTATCTTACTTTATTGAATGTTAGCTATGTCTTAATTAGAAAAGGAATTCTAGAAAAAAGAAGAATGAAAATATGAGTAAAGAAAATTAGCTCAATATAAGAGAAAAGTTAAGAAATGGGAGAAGGATAACAATCATTGTTGCAATTATTTACTAAATTGTCTTTCTGGTGAGCTTTAAGATTATTATGATCAAGGTTTTACTTATATCAAAACGATTTAAAAGATGCTCTATAAAAATATAATACTGAAAAAGCTGGCTTCAAAATTTAAGCTTGTAACTGGTTTTTTAGGTTTAAAATAAATGAAAAAAAAAAGCCTATGAACTCTAAATGATTGCTCATAATATCCGTAACGAAGACATCCAAATAGATGAACAAATGCAAGTAGTAGCCATCATTGACAAGTTTATTGAATCTTGGAAAGCTTTGAAGTATAAATAAATAAAAAGCTCTCAATTGAAACTCTTATCACCTAGTTTAAGAGTAGAAGAAGAAGTAAGAATCAGGACAAAGTCATTTAACTTAATGAATTAATTGGTATCAAGGTAAGTTTAATCACATCTTATAAGAACCCCTCTCACATGTCAAAAAAAACTCATGGAAATTTTAGGCCAGAGAAAAAGTATTACAAGAAAAAACCTTATGAAAACCATTTTCATTCTAACCAAACAAGAAATAAGAGACCATATCTTAAACCAACATCAAATAATGGGCAACCACAACTAAGATAAAAATAATTTTGCTTGTTTTGTTTATGGTAAACTTAGGCATAATGCTAGGACTTGTCATTTCCAAAAACATGGGCATGTTGCACAAGTTAATGTTACCGTAAAGCCATTTATGGCTATGATTCCCGAGATTAATATTCTTAAAGGCTTAGATGGATGGTGAATTGGTTTTAAAGCTACTAGCCCTGTCTTTTATAACAAAACCTTGTTCAAAACTTATACCATCTTGAATGAGAAAAAGAAAGAAGATCATGTTTGATGATTCATACTCTTCTATTGGGGGTTGGAGATGTTCTTATTAGATTTATATTTGGAAGAGAAGTCACTCTTAATTATATGTTGCATGCTCCTGAAATTCACAAGAATTTGATTTATGGTTATTTTTTTAACAAGGCTCATTTTAAACCAATTATTAAGTTTAATCAATATGCATGTGATGAAATGTTTAAGCTTAATATTTAAAAAAATGATATTCCTACTTCTACATATAATGTGTCTTGTATGAATGTTTAGTATGATAGATCATGTCATATAAATTCTAAATGTGAAAAATTCAAGTAATCTTAGCTTAATCCCAAAACTTGAAAATGAATATGAAAAATGTAAATCTTGTAGCATGGATAAAATCTCAAGAAAACCTTTTAAAAATGTTGAGCATAATTATAGATATATATACATACTGATATTTGTAAATTTAACGGTATTTAAAAGATTATATTTTCGAATCATTAATTTATATACTAGACAAGCAAGTAAAAAATAAATTTTATGGGCCAAAAAATTATTTTATAATAAACTCAAATTCAAGTAAGTAATAAATTTGCAACAAAGCAAATTAAATTCTAGCCAAGAAAGCAAATATATAACCTAAGCCTTAAAAAACTTTACTTAAGACTTATTTTTAACTCTTCAACTTCCTACCATATATAAAGTAAAAGACAATCTTTTT
>Ga0325400_1004246_pt1 | contig 13223 bp, 5 predicted proteins | sample PopdelMetagenome_2_FD_205662 | JGI IMG/M metagenome (GOLD analysis project Ga0325400, IMG submission 205662) | Populus deltoides microbial communities from Bellville, Georgia, United States - Xylem-PdKOR-R1 | ecosystem: Host-associated > Plants > Phyllosphere > Stem > Wood/Secondary xylem... | reverse complement strand
AAAGGATTTTATTTGATGAAAGAAGTTTGATGATAATGATTTTTAATCTTTTTAATTGATTATCATAAAAAGTAAATCGAACTTATAATTTTTATTATTATTTCAGGTTGTTTTTGCTTTTAGGCCTCAAATGAGATTATTGAGATTTATAGGTTATTTCTTATGTTGTCACATGAAAAATTGGTTCAAATGAATTTTTTGGGTTAAAAAATAAAAAAAACTTGATTTTCCAGCCACATGAGCTACCTCGAAACTTGATAATAGGTAACGCATTATCTGATTATTTTAATAAAAAAAGGTGTACCTTTTATTGCACAAAAAAATATACAAGTCCAAGCGCATGACCCTAGGTTTCTAGACTCAATCATGTCTAGGCTCGAGTGTTGCGAGGCACGTGAGCCTCACCTCTTTTTCTCTCTCTTATTTTTTTTCAAAATCATTAATTAATACCCTCACTTTTTTACATGTATTTTTTAATTTACATTTGTTTTTTTATTTCATTTTAAATTAATACTCACTGTCTATTTTTTTAACAAATATTTATAATATAGCCAAATTTTATGTGAACAGATTTCATTTAATAAGATGAGTTTGATGTTGATGATTTTTAGCTTTCATGGTTGTTTTGATGTTGCATTTCAACATGCGTCATGAAAAAAACATTAAACTTATGTTTTTAGTGCTTTGTGATATTTTAAAATGTTAATATAAAAAAATATTTTAATATATTTTTAAATAAAAATTATTTTTAATATTTTTAAAAAGTACTTTCCACCACAATATTAAATACACATTTCATCTTGTCATAAAAACTTAAACTTTCGTTTGAGTTTTTTCCTTTTTGTAGTATGATCCAAATTTTGTTGAAAAAGTTTAATTAGCAGCATGATATACCATGTTAGGTGAATCTAAATAATTAATTTTAAAAATAATAATTTGAATTTTCTTATAAAAAAACTAACTATAAAATCTAACGAAGTACTAATTAGATGAAATGAAATTTTAATCATTGAGATTCGCAATGGGTCGAAATGTTTCCTCCGCCTTCAGCTGGGTGCTTGTGGGTCCACAGAGCTCAACACTAGATGGGCCTCGTCAGGTCTTTCTGACTGTAGGGAGGTCAGATCTGCTGGTAGTGGGCTTGGCGACAATCTTGTTCATGATTGACGTCCGCTGCTATTACTGAGGCTGTTAGATTGGGGTTCCAAGCCTTCAGCTAACTCTTCTCGGACTCCTCCCGTGTGTGTCACCTTTTGCCTGAACGACAAAGCAGCCGACATGGATAGTGGATCTTCGGAGTCAATTGCTGGTGGAATCTTCCATGAAACAAAAACAACCAGGGAAGGCAGTCCCTGATCAATAAAATAATTAACAATATTTTATGCGTAGGAATTATGATTTTTCCATGAATATGCCTGCATGGATTTTTCCCGCGCCAGGATTTTTCACGTAGAAATTTATATATTGTATCGTGTATTTATTTAATTTTATAATTTATTTTTATTGATTGATTGATACTATTTTAATTGGATAAAGAGAGAAAAAAAAATTGAAATCTGTGAATAGTGAATTTGGTTATATTGGTCACTTTTTTTCAACACATTCATTCTAATGCTTGACTTTAGGATTAAATTAATGTAATATTATGATTAATACAATAATAATAATATTTATAATATCATGTAATTATATTCTAGAATTTTACGTGTGTATTTCATTAACTAACCGCCAGCACATTTGAAATTTAATTAACATGTTTCGTGCAAATTTGTTACTTGGGCTACGTAGATGAGTAATAGAGAAATTACTACCTGCTATAACCACGCACCCAAACCTAGAGCTAATAATAATAATTGAAAAAAACTCAATGTTTTATGGAAAACTTGTATAATATTATTATACAAGTTTATATCACTTTGTTTATCATCTCGTGGAATTTTTTTTAAAAAAATATATATGGTCCTGTTTATTTTTGTGTTTTAAAAGTATTTTTTTAAAAAAAATTTTTTACTTCAAATTAATATCTTTTGGTGTTTTTATATCTATTTTGATGCACTGATGTCAAAAATAATTTTTAAAAAATAAAAAAATATTATTTTGATATATTTCCAAATAAAAAACACTTTAAAAAACAACTGCAATTATACTTCTAAACACGCAAATAATTACATCGCCTAAATACTTCATAGGACCGCATAGTCATAATTGCTAAATTTATGACTATATTCTATGTAATAAAAAATATTATTCCTTGCATAAAAGTTAACTTATTTTACGAAATGAAATACAAATTTTTCTTTCTTATAGTTTTTTCCTCACAAGTTCGTAAATGAGCTCACTTGTTTTTTTAAAAAACTAGTTTGTTTTTTTTTGAAAAACAATGGTCTCGCTCATGAACACAATTAAAGAAGCTCATGAGCCATGGAAACTCGTTTGAAAATGAATTTTAAAAACGTAGTTTTGTTAAAATGAGCTTGAGTAATGACTCGATTCATCTACTGCTATGACAAGCAGCAACCCTCACGAGACTTGTTTTTGTTTAAAACGATGTTAGAAATTAGTTTTTAAAATAAATTTTAATTGAAAATGTATTCAAAAATAATTTTTTATTTTTTTAAGATTTATTTTTTATATCAAAACAATAAAAAAATTAAAAAAAATAATTTAAAATAATAAAAAAAAAATTAATTTTTTTAAAAAGCCGACTCTAAACATCCTAAAAAATGTTAGGATTGATGGATTTTGAAGAGTTTAGTAACTCAGAATAAGAAAAAAGTAAGCTAAAATAGGAACTTTTAGAAAAGTTCAGGTACTGAAATTATGATTATATCCGCCAAAATACATTCGCGTGACAAACACTGATCTAAAACCATGGTCCCACAAAACTAGAACAATCCTAAGCCGTTGGATGTAAAACACGTGCCCGAGTCCGCGCATTGCCTTCTTTCCGAATTTTTCTCTTCCTCTCTCTCGAAACCCGTCTCTCTCTCTTTCTCCATCTAAAACTAAACCCTCTGTCCCTCGAGTATCCACCACCATTTCCAGCTCAGTAAGCTCTCCATCTCTCTTTATTGTACTTCAGTAGCTGTTCTTTACTGGGCAGACAATTTCTGTTTGGTTGATCTTTATTACATCCATAAAAAAAGGGGATAAAACTATTTCAAGGGAAATTAGGTCAAATAAATCAACCAACTTATATCTTCTGAAAAGCACGTAAGAACCCTTTGGAAATTTCATTTCTGTTCGAATTTCTTTTAATTGGGAATTTGTTTTTCAATTTTATCTTATACCGATGTTGCTTATTTTTTAATTTGATATCTCAAGTGTTTGTACACAGGAGGAAATCTTCCTGGTGACAAATTCCAAGAGCTTGTGTGTTGAAGAGAATAGCAATGGTGGACCCATGGTGGTCTCTATTAGGGGCAGCAATTCCAGCTATAATTGCAGGGCAAGCATTAAGGATGAAGAAAAGAAGAGCTGATGAGCAGAGGTTAAAGAGCGCCAGAGGCCGTGAAAAGAGCTCCGATGAAATATTTGTTTGCGAGAGGGTATGCACTTCGAAGAGGATGCTAAAGAAGGTTGGTGCATTATCTAAAGACCCAACTATTGATACTTGTGTTACCGTTTGCGGTGTTTCTGAGCTTGATGCTTGTGCTGATGCATGTGCGAGAACTGTTTGTGTCAATCAACACCAGGTGCCCAACTGGAATGATATTTGCCTTAGGAGGTGCCAAAGTGAGTGTCTTAGGCTATCCAACTCCTCTGCAACTTCCTGAGAGGCTCTTTTGCCGTGTCTGTTATTAGTCTTGGATTGTGTTTTTACATTTCCTTGAGAAATTTCATGGTATACTTTGTTCAAAATGGATTTCATATTTTCTTTGGTTTTGGACATGCTCATAAACTGTTCGACCAATGTCCACCTAGTTTTGCCTTTCCCATTCTGTTTCATGCGAGGAAAAATTAGGTCCATTCTTTTACCGTCTAGCGCTTCTCTTCTTTCTATCTTCTGTTAGTTTTCAAGCAACCCGTGTACTTTTAAAGGACCTTGCCTGTAAATGATACGCGCACACGCATTGGGTCTATTCTGGAAGCTCAACATGGATAAAAAAAACCAATCAACGACTCTTTCATCTACAGGCAAGGGTTTTGCCACCGGGCATGTTTGATGTGATGACCAACCGAACTTGCCATCCTACCATGGTTGAACCACCAGACTCTTGTGCTTCAGTGAGCATCTCGGGTGGATTATAGGCAGTTTCTATGCATGCTTATTTGATGCTAGTTCCAATCAAAGAGGCATTGAGCCTGAGATTTGGAGGCCTAGCTGGTTTTCCTTGCCTCCTGTGGTATGCAACAATTGGCTGGGAAATTGGCATTTGCACCAATGGGAAAATAGCATGCAGCTGAATGGCGAATTATTGAAGTTAAAAGCATCACAATAAGCGTGTGTACTTAACCTGAAGACTATTTCGAGCTGATTGTGCCAATTGCAAATGTTCAGACGTCTTCAAAAGGTTTTGTTTAGATACCTTAAACCCCCACCATCAGGTCACTCTGAAATGTGGAAAGCTCGTATGAACGTTGTCCAAAAGAAATCTAGGCCCGAGTGGATAAATGGATTAGATTCGATTTCCATAAAGTCGCAAGCTCGGACTGATTGATGTTTTGCAAACTATAAATCGACATATATTGTTGATTCAGTAGATAGAGGTCAATGGGGAGAAAGTGGAGACAGCTGCAGTAGAATTCAGTTACTTAGAATTGCCTGGGATGCTTTGCGTCACCCGTGGTCAAGTTTCACCATCCCCGCACTAAACTTGGTATCAAAGGCCCAAGCTCGAGCAGAGCTCCAAGCCTAGAGAATCGGTAGATTTCAGGGTCCTGTGGCTGTTTGGAAAAATACGTATGAACTCTAAGCCGATGTAAATCAATTAAGCCTATTACAATTAAATCAGAGGTATTTCCAGTTAATTATGCCTGCCACAATTGAATCGAAGCTAAAAGACCGCTCAATCCTCCACTGCCAAATTGCTCAATGAACCAAAGAACGCTCACCTGCAGAATTTCTTTACCTTACCCTACCAGAACAAAGCTATTTATATTAGATGCCTGTTGACAATAATTTTCTACTTTCTTCTTTTATTCAGCTTTGATCCAGCAACAAGAGATGACTATGAAGATGATAAAAACTGCTTCAGCCAGAAAAGAAAATAAGGAAAAAACTAAAAGCTGCCCAAGTGGCTTAAGCCTATATTTCCACTTGAACTAAAAAAAACTTTTTTTTTGTATGCAGATTTGGGTTTTTTACCAACAAATCAACCACCTTGTTTGAAAAACACAGAATCGTGCATTTTAGTAGATTGACCTAAAAAACACGCCTTGCCCGGTTATGTGGACACGTATGCAATTCCCAGTGAACAGGTGAAGAGAATAGAGGAACTTATCCAACATAAACGGAAACAAGTTTAGAAACAAAACCTGGAATGGACTTCCCATTGCAGAGCCAGGACATCACAGGAATGACTACGAAACAAGGACAATACTACTTCTATTAATTGAATTAAACGACATTCCATTGAGCTGTCTGATGAAAGGAACTAGAAACAACTTCTAATGATTTACATGCATTTGAACCAAAATTATGCTGAAGACATTTCGAACTTCAAGAATCTAGCATATCATGCCCCTAAAACTCCGTTGACATAATGTTCAACAAAACAGATCATCTAATTTCTGCAGGATGACTGAGATCACAATTTTTTAATTAACTTTCAGTAGTAAGGCTACTATGGAACTTGTCTAGCTAACAGGGAAAGTACTTACGCAGACATGGAGAGCAATATGTCAGAAAAAAAACTATGACCTTGAACTTTCAAGTAACATTTACTTGCACATTTTAACATTGCAAATCAACAAGCTCGTTTACAATGCCTGCATTTCTTTTTGGTACTAAATGCCTAAAGTGTTCAACATAGGACTGATCCTACAAAATGAATATTTAATTAAAAGCAGAACAACTTGTACAAATCCGTAAACTATTGAAATGACATTGCTACGCATCATAAAATGTTACATATCAACCAACCCTGTCAGTTGCATTATAACATTTGAACTCTACAAAAAAAACTAAAAGCAAAAAGGTTACATCATCAATACCTGTGAAATCCCAGAACCTAGCCAGATGCAAAAAGACTCCCATCCTTCAGCCACCAACACCTTCACATCCCATTCCATTCCATCACACTGCACTTACTGACTACACATCGGCCTTCAAAAACTAAGCCTGCACAGGGTACTTCCTAGGCCTTCCTCTCTTCCTTGGCCCTGGCATCCCCATTGCATTCCCAGCCACGCCCGTTGCACTCCCACCAGAAACCTTCACCACTCTATCCCTGCTCTCCACACCAACCCTCACTGGTGTGGCAGCTGCACCATTACCACTAACACCACCACCACTACGGCCGCCACCGCTACCATTCTTATCATCCACATTTGCCGCTACATAGCCACCACCCTTATCACCTCCTTGCTGCTGCTCTGTCCCAAACATTGGCGGCATCCAATTAGGAAACCCTGAACCCACCCCACCACTTTTCCCTCCACTCCCTGCGGTACCAGGTGTAAATCCCAAAGGGAAGAACCCCCAGCAGCAATAATAACACTCCTGCCCGGGAACCAAAGGAGGCAAAGAGGGTATTAAAACAGCATGAAACCCTCTCTGGCAATTTTGGCACCTCAAACAACAATTCTCATAAACCCTAGGATACTCGTACAAAATATAACAATACGGACACGCAGTCCAAAAGGAAGACAATTTCGCTTTCTGGGACCCTTCTTGTTGATTACTCACATTATTAACATTAATTTTCACACTTTCAGCCTTTTTATCATCAACCGGTCTCTGGCTTCTCCTGACTGGTAATTTCCCAGAAGCAGACAAATCAATCTTCGAAAACAAACTCAATTCATTATCGTACAAAGTTTTTTTAGCAGTATCAGACAAAACAGCCCCAGCATCAGCGACGAGCTTGAAGGCTTGGTCGGCGAAAGGGTACTTGTTCTTGTCTGGATGGAGGAGTAATGCAAGGCGACGATACTGCTTTTTTATGAGGAAGGAATCGTCAGTTTTCTGACTAATTTGCAAGATCGAGTACCAGTCGTGTTGATTGTTGACGCGTTTTTCAGCTGATAAAAGAACATCAGCAACGGCTAAGATCTGATCTGGGCCTTCCAAAAGGGGTTCCGTTTCCTGAGCTAAAACTGCGAAGTCTTTTGTGCCGCTGAGATCTCGTGATTGTAAGAGTTTCTCAGCGATTCCGAGGAGGCGTTCGGCTTCGGCCCTGTTGGGATCTTCGTTCATTTTGGTAGTTCTGGCTGTCGGGATTAATGGTGCTTTTGGTTTTTTCTGTTCTTATGGGAGGTGAGGAAATTGTTTCAAGGGAGGAAATTGAAAAGCAGCTTGCTTGGATTCTTTTTTTCTGATGGACTGGATTGGGCTTCAGTTTGTGGAAAATGGCCTGGAGATGATGGTGCCCTTGGAAATGAGAAGTGCGTATTTTGATCTTTTGAAGCAGCAAAAAAATAAATCAGGATGGATATATTTCTACTCGTACTATTGTTATTCTCATCCCATGATTTTATAAATTGACCAGATTAACCCTATTTTAATTTTTTATGTTATCTTTTTTGATAAAGTGTGAACATTATAGTTTTTAAACCCGATTAAAAAGTCAATCTAATTTAAAATCTAAATTTTAAAGTTTAATTAAATTATTGAATTTTAACCGAGTCGGATCGACTTTATTTTCTTTTATAAAGTAAAATAATATTATTTTTTTGTTAAAAAATAAATAATTAATAATTGTAATTAAATTTTTTATTGAACTTTTTCAGATTAGCCCAAATTTATAATTGGATTACACATGTTTTTAATTTTTCTTAAACCTCATCCAATTCCAACTCTAGATTAATCCATTAGGCTGACTGAATTTTAAAACTACAGTAAATATAACTTTAAATAAGAAAAATTTATAAACTTGATCAAAAGAAAAATAAAGTTAGCATTAAGACAATAAATTTAAATATAAAGAAGATTGGCTTTGTCACTCCACATAATAATTTAGCCACACAAACAACCAATCTAACATAATAAACACATTCGGGTTAGTTAGTCATATCATAACGTTGGACTAAACAACGATGGCTAAATTTTTCTAAAGGTTTGATTGATCAATGTTTATCTTCTTACATGACTTTGAAAATGTGATGTTTTTTAAAATATTTTTTATTTAAAATACATATTAAAATAGTATTTTTTATATTTTAAAATTTATTTTTTATATTAGTATATTAAAATAATTTAAAAAATAAAAAAGATATTTTTAAATAAAATTTATTTTTTAACCCCCTCAATTTGGGTATGTTTGGGAATGCTGTTTGTACCGCGTTCTCTTTAATTTTGAATTTTTTTATTTAAAAAAAAAATATATATATATATATTATCATCTTATCAAAATAAAAAATTAAAAAAAAATTATTTTAATATATTTAAAATAAAACTATTTTAAAAAACAATCATTATCATAAACTCTCCTTCAAACTGCAAAAGTGCAAACCCAATCGGCGGCTTAATATAATGCGAGTAAAATCGACCCTCTATTTTCCCGTAAAAAATTATCTTGCCGTCTTGCCTTTGTAAATATATATGTTCATTGGTGCCAGCCGAGTACAATAAAATTTGGTTTGAGACTAGTCTTGAATACATGTTATGTTACAGTGCTTTTTTTAATTAAAAACAATGTTCAGTTAACGCAAATATATTTAAAAAAGAAAAACAATATACGAGTTAAAAACCCGACTGAATAAATTAAGTTTGTTTACTTTAATCAAATGATAAAAAAAAAAGGAAATGATAGAAAATATACCAAATTAGAAAAATATGATAACGAGTGACCTTAAAAGACATTTTTGTAAAAAGGATAAACAATTTAACTCAATTTTTTAACCCATTAAATATAAAAAAAAAATAGTTTAAAAAATGACAAAAAAACTAACTCAACAAACTTGTAAATCGAGAAATAAAAGATTAGAAGACTGAGTCAACCCAAGTTAAGATGTAAAACTCGCGATCAATGTCATAAAATCATGATAACCATGTCGAAAAGAAAATGTAAAAAATCACAAAACTAAAAATAAAATAAGTTAAAAAACAATGTCAAACTGTATTAACTTTTCAAACTCGTGACTCAGTGCATTAAACTGGAAGCACCCTATCTTAAAAAAACCACTAAACTCAATTCCCCACCAATTAAATATTGAAGGATGAACTTGAAAAAAATATCAATTATACAAAATGATCCAAAATTAAAAATAAAAAATAAAAAATTGGGATCAAAATTGAAATACAAAAAAAAATGATTGAATTGTGAAATTGAAAAAAAATAAACAAAAAGATTAAAAAAAACAATAAAAGAATGAGGATCAAAATTGAAATAAAAAATAAAAATATTTTTTTGATTGAATTGCGAAATTGAAAATAATGACCAATTTAACAAAGTGTTCCAAAAAAATCATTTAAAAGAATGATGACCAAATTTGACAAAATAATATATCACAAATTGAGATTGAATGATGTAATTGAAAAAAACTCAAAATTTTACAAAAAAACCAAAAATAAAAATTAGAAATAATAAAAAAGAACCGATGTTGACATCCCTGTAAATTAGATGACAATTATAGAACTTTTCATAGGTAGTGCATTTTTCAAGATAATGAGAGAGAAAAGTGGGAGGAGAAGAAACAAAGGCAGCTAGTATCGCTCTACAAACTCAACACCACCACGTGTCGCTCCAACAAGAAAAGGACAGCGCGACGCTTTTACCTACACAGTGAAAGTTGATTTTTTGCTACTAGAAGGCATTGCACACTCTGCCTAAAGAGCATGAGCACCAACTATTTGCTAGCGCATGTATTGCATGCGTCAACCACTTTTATTTTAAAAAAATACATTTTATATTTATTTAAAGACCAAATTACCTTTACCCAACTTAACTACTACAAAAAAAATGTGTGAAAAGATGAAAGTGTCATTGGACTCCATCTTTGAAAATCTTACATCCAAGGGTAAGTCATTTCACTGTGCTTATCAAATGAGAAAAGACCAGCTTACCCATAAACAAACTAAAAATGACAAAATAAGCCATGTACAAGGAGCATCATGCCTCTAATAACTAGTTCAAGTTTTATTTTACGGGAAGGACATATTAACCATTCCACTTTTAGAATGAATAGTGCTTACAAGTCTGCATGAACAATATTTTTTCAAGACTTGTTAGTTTTTGTTAATTATCAAAAGTTACGCAAACAAGTTTTATGTAATAATTATATGAAATCTGGTGAGGTTCATGACCTAGTTCAAGGCTTGGATTATGGATTGAATGAACTTATTTGAATTGACCCGAGTTAATCTAAAATCACGTCGTTTTTAAAAAAATAAAGTTAAAGCCATGTTGTTTTGAAAAAAAAAATTAAGTCACATTGGGTCTCATTCGAGCTTTGATTTGGTCGAGTGGGTAATTGACTAACTTACCAGGTCAATCAGGTTTAATTGAGTTAACTCTTATCTATTTGACATAAAAACTAGCCCAAACAAGATTTGGATCGACCTGTTAAGCCAATATGGGTTTAATAACACTAGTTTATAACAATAAATCTTGGTCTTTTTTCCTTTTAATAACCATAGTTTTGAAACTTGACCCGACAGGTTGACCTAGGGCCAGAACCAAGTCAGATTTAAGAAAAAATAGAGAAAGTCAAAATCCAGGATGACTCACGACCTGGCAAGACCTTGTTGCAACCCGTTGACTTTTGTTTTTGTTTTTTTACTAAAACCACGTTGTTTTGATTTTTTTAAAAGATTTAAATTGACTTGGACGATCCAGTAACTAGGTCAAAACCCGGTGATCCGGTCAAAACCCGAAACCCGGGTCTTAGGACCGGGTCGACCACTGGACCAGGTTAAAAAACTCTGTTAATAACTTCACATGTATTTCGAGACTCCTATCTAGGTTAGGTTTCCAATAACTTGTCGCGTCCATATATAGAAGGATAAACTAGACAGGTGGTTATTGCTATGCCACGATATTTTTTTATTTTAGAATGTCATTGTCATTAACAACTCTTTCTTAATTTATAGGTTCATACATTTTAAGATTTATTTTGTTTTGTTTAAGTAACATCTTTAAATTTCTCAATTAAAAGAATTATGATATGATGAAATGAAACGTATTTGCAATATTATCTTATTTATCTATTATGTTAAAAAATAATTTGAGATCTTACACGTTTTTATTTAATGATTCTCACTTTATTTTATTAAATGCAAGTATCAACCTTTTAATTTTCAGCTATATTTTTATTTAATGTCAACAAATATGTAACAATACCTATATATTTATTTTTTTGCATTGGAAAAAAAATTAGCTGACCTGCAAAGAAACAAGTCGAATAGATACAACAATATGTTTTTTGTATTTATTAACATAAATAGTCATCAATTTATTTAACTAAATAAACACATAAGCTTTTCAATTACTGATTAATTTTTATAGTAAAAAAACATTAAAAAAGCCTATATATTATTTGTTGTACCAAAAACAATTGTCGAAGCATAAGTTATCTGGGATGGAATCTGTTTTCCGGATGCTTTACTTGAGAGCTGCACCATGGGCCCTCCCTCCATAGTCAGGTAAAAAGTTCGAAACTAGACTCTTGGTCGCAGGAAGCAGAGAACCACTCGAAGTGCCTTGGATTTCTTCCAAGACCACCACTCTGGGTTGCATGGCCCCTTATGCTCCGACACCCCGCACCTTCAAGTTTTCTTTTCAAGGACGAGCAGGCTTTTTTCTTGGAGGTCTCGGATTTAACATTTTCGGTTATATTTTAATTTTACAGTACATGATTTAATCGAGTCTCTCAACAAAGAGAGAGAGATAGAGGAAATCTAAATGTATCCCGAAATATAATAATTAAATTGGAAAAATAAATTATTGCAAAAATAGGTGAATTACACTCGCGCGCGCGCGCGTATTCCACTAATGGTCCTTCTTTCTTATTATTTTATCATTTAGCCAATCCATCAAAAAAATAAAAATAAAAAGGTATGATGATGCTGCCTTGAATGTTTTTGAAATGCAATTTTCTTCTTCTGCATGCAGAGAAGAGATAAAGAACCTAAATGTACACACAACACTGCTATAAAAAAAAAAAAAAAACTTTCCAGCGGACCAAGGAAGGAAAATTCTCTTGGAGACAGAAAATCACTACCATCGAATTATTTTAAGAGAGTTGGCTCCCACGCATGCGCATGTGATGCTGACAGGTGGCCACTTAGTGATGGGAAATAGCCATCTTGGGATTTTGAGTCTGGAGACCGCTCCTGTTGATGATTGGGTTTTTCGATCTGCAAAAAGACTCCGGGAGAAAAATAAAAATGTTACCGTACTAAAGCAGAGAGTAGAAAACTAATTATACTCTTTTGTATCCACCTGAAGTGCCTTGGTCCGCAAAGAGATCGCTTGGGTGATGTAGACGCTTAGCACGAACTTCCTGCTTCCTAGTGTCTTGTGTGTTGATAGTTTATGAGCTGAGCTCCCTGATTGATTCCTGAGAAACTTGAAGAGATATCGTGGATCGTAGTATCAGATTAATTAACCCAGCAAGAGATTTAGTAGGAAACGACGTGTAGCACATGATTATTTAATTAACACTCACTGCCTGAACAGCAAGTGCAAGTGATGACTGGCCTAGGGTATGGCCATTGGCACCTCTCTCTTACCAGGGGGAATAGAGAGATGTGAAATGAGAAGAAGGTGGAAAGAAATCTCGATCACGACACGGAAAAGCTGAGGGTCAAACTAGTGTATTCCACTTGCATCTTGTTTATAGAGCGTACTAACTGTGTTATTAATTTTCTTTTTTTAAAAAAAATAAAGGCATATAATTAATTAACCACGTGCAAAAGCCAAAATTAAAGCTGAAGCTGCATAAGTATTTGGTATGGTATGAAGTGCTCGACATGGTTTTCAACTTTGAAATATGGATTTTTAGCGGTTATTGTGAGTGATTTCTCTCGGTTGCTCGTGTCTAGAACGTCATGTATTGTTACCGTGGTTTCGAATAAAATATATGGTGGCAATTAAAAACTTACTAAGGTGTTTGTTTTG
>Ga0325400_1004245_pt1 | contig 13224 bp, 5 predicted proteins | sample PopdelMetagenome_2_FD_205662 | JGI IMG/M metagenome (GOLD analysis project Ga0325400, IMG submission 205662) | Populus deltoides microbial communities from Bellville, Georgia, United States - Xylem-PdKOR-R1 | ecosystem: Host-associated > Plants > Phyllosphere > Stem > Wood/Secondary xylem... | reverse complement strand
TTAATGAAATTTTATATTTTAAATATCAAAAATCAAATTTTAAGTATAATTTAATCTTTAAAGATAATATACATATAAATTAAATATTAATTTATCATTTTAAAGAGAATAAAATTAATATTAAAACAAGTTTTTTTAAAAAATATATGTATTTACCTATTTTTTAGAAACTTTTAACTAAATAAAATAAAGACGATGGAGTAATATAAAAATAAAATGAATTGAATTCTATTTATTTAAATATGCAAGCTTAACTTATTTAATAATTAAATTAAAATTAAAAATTAAAATTAAATTTAATCACAGTGTAAAATTGTTTCTAAATAACATGTAAAATATTGGATTGGAATCACTGAACATATATGAATAATGAATCAACTTAATTTTTTTTCCTTATTCTTTAATTTTATTTCTCAATTTAATATTTAAAACTTTTTTTTTCCAATGAAAAATAAAATTAAAAGAGAGAGAACCATTTTTCTATTTTCCTTTCTTCTCTCATTATGTCTCGTTCACTTTTAGAATTTTAGTTTTGTCTAAAAGTTTATTTTGTTCATTTCTAGTCTGTATGTTTTTGAAGAAGAGAGATAAATTCACTGAAAAACAATGAGGGAGAGAGAAAGTTGTTAGTTGGTCACATTACAACAACAAAAAAAGTTCAGTGTTGACGTCAACGAGTTCTATTTTATAAGAGAAGATCTATTTAGGTGTTTTTAGACCTTCATCTTGCCATAAAAGTATATTACGGTTGAGAATTTTTGTTTTTCATATTTGATTTTGTGTTTTTGAACCAATTTATGAGTGTTTTGAGTTGAAAGATTGATTTAGTGACATGATAATGATATTAATTAGGTGTTTCTAGGTGAAAATAAATTGAACAATATTTTTTATGAAAAAAAATCTAATTTGATTATCCAACCACCTCATATAAGTAAGCAGACGATGCGTCATCAGTCACAGTGAAATAACTTTTTTTTTCATCTTTAAACATGTTTTAATTTAATCATTTTGTTACCTAATTCCATGAGATTAAATTTTAAATTAATTTTAAAATATAAAATTAAATGAGAGAGGACTATAATGTAAATAGGGGAAAAACACATGGCCAGTCTCAAAGTCGAAAAAATAATGCTTTTCAACCCACAAACTTTCCCCCCTCCGATTCAATCCTTTTTCCTTTTCATATCTTAATTATGGTCCAAAAGTTTACTTATTTTTTTCAATTATTGAATTTAAGAGAGAATAGAGAAAAAATAAGGTAGATAGAAAAGTGTTGGTTGATTACATTTCAGTAATGAACAAAGATGATCTTGATGTTAACAAATTACAGTTGATGAGAGAAGGCTTATTAGGGTGTTTTTTGGCCTTCAAATTACTAGGAAAAATATATATTAATTGAGAAAGATTTTTTTTTCTTAATTTGATTTTATATTTTTTGATCGATTTAGAGGTGTTTTGACTTTTAAGTTGAAATATTGATGTATTGACATGATAAAAATATTTATAAGGTGTTTTTAAATTAAAATGAGTTGAAAAATAGTTTTTTAGATCAAAAAACCGATCACATTTTTTAACCACCTCTTTCATATTTAAAAATTAGACAAGTAAACAATACGTCGTTTACGTTTATTTTTTTTTAGAAAAAAGGCAAAAAAGAATTTTATTTGTAAATCAAAATTAGAGTGATGTGATCCAACCCATGAATTTTATTTATTAGTTTGGCATATTTATTTAATTAAACACATGAACAACTATTTGTTCATAATAAAAATTCTCTTTAAACTAAAAATACACCTGGACAATACTTTACACTTTTCAATATTAATAACTTAATTAACTTTTGATTCTATATGCAACACAACACGGAATATAGGCTAATAACTAGCCATTTAACCTGTGATTCACCAGGGGTTATATAATCTTTTTCAAAAAAATACTTGATATATAGGTTGTTTTAATGTGTTTTTTTACATAAAAAATTAAAAGTATAAATTTAAAAGTTTATGCAAGCAAGATCAAGTTATTACATAACATGAAATGAGATTTGCATTAGATTATGTTTACTGAACTTATTTATTTAAATAAATAAAAAATAAATATACACTCTAAAAAACCAATAAGTTAAAAGATAAACACAAATAAAGCTCGCTGAATAAACTTATGTTATAAATACTATTATGCAAGGTCGAATACATGAACAATATAATTTAAAAGCGAATATTTTTTATTTTAAAAAATAAACTTCATTTGTATAAAAAAAATTATAGATGAATTAAAATAATACATTGAAAAATAAAATACAAAAAAAAACTAAAAAAAAACATATTGAAAAAAGGTATGAAAAAATCATAATCATCATGAGATCAAGATAAATATATAGAAAAAACTCAAAGAAAATCATAAAATCAATATTAAAAAAAAACTAACGCATAACAATAAGATTGTACGAAACTGAATTCCCAACAAATTAAATGTTAAAAGATGAAACCAGGAAAAAAAATTAATTACACAAAAGGATCAAAAAAATAAGGGTGAGAAAAAACATTAATTAGAGGAATAAAAAATTTTAATTGGAGAGTTTAATTGAAGTGAAAAATAGCTTTAATAAATGGAAAAAATCAAAATAATGAGGGTCAAACTAAAAAAAAAAAAAAACCAACAGAAATTTTGTTTTAATGATGGAATTGAAAGAAAAAAAACTTCAAAAAAAGTGCTAAGGACAAAATTAGAAATTTAGAAAAATAAGGATCAAAATGAAAAACCAAACATATGAGAAATTGCAATTAAAAGACTAAATTAAAAATAATAAAAAAAATATATAAATGGAAAGGGAACAAAATAAGAAATTAATAGAATGAAAACTGAAATTAAAAAGTAAGAAATAAAAAGGACAATGATGTACTTTACATGTTATGAGAGAGAAAAGAAGGAAAAATTAAATAAATCAAGCGCCTACTGATGACAATTCGACCACCATTAGTTGCCACACGACACTCAAAATGGAAGAGGATATGACGACACATGTAGGGAGACGACATAAAGTCAATTATGTCTATCATGTGGCATCACACACGTCGCCTAAATAGCACAGATGAGACTCGTGCGTTGGAGCCTGCTAAGCATGCTCCAACATCTTTAAGTATTAAAAAGTTCAGATAAAATATGAAAAATATCAAAATACCCCCTACAACCCTGATAATTACACAAAATACATATATGAAAGTACACAAATACCCCTAAATGCTAAGCTTATGTTTTGTCTCTTTTAAGGTTAAAGATGTAACTGCATTGTACAATAAAATTCAAAAACCCTATAATACCCTTATCCAATAGCATAATAATTTTTTGATTTTGGGGGCAAATACATATATTTACTATTAAGAAGCTTATGCAAAGTAAAAAAAACCCTTGATCAACAATTCTTTTTTTTTTTTTAACTTTGGGGGTGTAATAGTATTTTTATTGTGTAAAAAAAAGACATCAACACCCCACAGGCTTAATTTTCTTGTACCAAGGGGCACAAATGTGATTTTATTATAGTTGAAGACCCATTTTACTATTTATTAGGCTATAATAAAACATCTATGCTTTTAAGTTTTTTAGGTAATAGGTAATAAATCTAAATGACTAAGTAACTAATTAAGGAGCATTTGAAAGTAGTATTAACTGCTTGGAATGTGGTGGAACTTTAACTATAGCTTGTCCATTTACGAGCAAAATTAATTCAGTTTAGCCTCAGTTTACTTTTCGTGTCAGATTTACTTAAACATGAAAGTCTGATTTTTTTAATTAAAAAAAACACCACATAAAGCTTTATTAAATAAACATTATGCATGGCTGATACAATAAGCTTCATCAAATCGATGGAAGGTCTAGCAACCCAATCAAAGGGACATCTATTTGACCTAACTCATTTTGCTAACCAACTAGCCACTGAGTTTTATTGCCTATTCTGATACATTGAATTTAGAACCTAGGATTATCAACAAGAATGTTTTTTTATTTAAGCCATGATATATTGTGATGGATCCAAGTAAAATAGATTAAAAAACCCCCTAAAATAGACCCACAGAAATCCTTTAAAAAGAAAAAAAAATACCTAAAAAAACACCAAAGGAACATAGGCCCGGGAGAGTAACCCGAGCCCTTGATCCTTGTGTGGACACCTAGTGCATGGGCATTATGCAGAGCACTAGGCGTCCACCTAGTGCATGTATGTAAGTGCATGACCATGCAATGCACTAGGCTTACGTCGAGTGCACCCGAGTGGGCGTACACCCAACACTAGAGGTGCTGAGAATGCACCCCAACACCATCGTGGGCTCGGGTTATAATGCCTAAGCTCAACGTGTTTGGATCCATGCAACACATCCAAATTTTCTTTTACCTCTAATGGGTTTGGGCATCTTGTCCTAGCCCAACATTCGTAAGGGAATTTTTCTTGAACCGTACGTGGGTCCATTAACATTTTATAATGGTCCAATATGTATTATTTTGAATAAAATATAATTCAAAATATCATAAAGATAAAATTACATTTTAGTCCCTCCTCTCCATAAAAGGATATGATTCATGAGTTATAAATACACCAAGAATCCTTCATGTCAAAGGTTTACAATCTTTTTCACTCCTAACATTTTTAGTATACATATTTTTAGAGTGTATCTCTCTAATGATAATCCTTAATGATTAGTCTATCCTTTCAAGTTTTATCTTAAAAGGATATGTGGCCATTGAGAATAATTATTGAGAATTCTCAATGTTTATGGTTTGTAACCTCTACACCATCATAATGGAGGTTGCAGACCTTCTAGGAGCTCCCAAACCCTCACGCCATCATTAGAGAGGCTACAAATCTTTCACTTTTTGGTGAGATCTTTCTTCAATTAAGGGCTTTCATGCTTCATGCCATCTAATGATGTCACATACCTTTCATACTCTAGTGCGATCACTCTCTAGGGGATGAACTTGGTTTTCTTGGTGCAATAAAACCACATTTCATGTATTTGTCCCCTCCACCCTTTAGAATTTTTTCTAGGTATGGGTATCACTAAGGGTCACCCTCATTTGGTTCCACCCAGTCCTTTAAAATATTTTTTAAGTATGGCTTATCCTTAATAGTTTTGCACTAGCTACTTAGATATTTTCGAAGTATGACATTTTTCTCCATAAATTTCCCATAACCTCTTAGAAAAATATTCTAAGTATGAAGTCTTTTATATTTCACCTAACCCTTATTAGAATTTTTCTAAGTATGAGTTCCACCATGGTTTCCCTTTACATATTTAGAAATTTTTTCAAACATGATGCACACCCTTACATATGAGCTTTTTAGTTTATTACCTGAGGTTTCAACCCCTCTTCATATATGAAGGAAATTTGACGAACTCGTCATGGTAACCAGATATTTTTATAAGTTTTTATGGATTAATACCACAAAGACTTGGAGGTATTACTGATGGATCCCAATAAAATGGACCTAAAAAAACCTTATGAAAGAGGAAAAAGCTAAAAAAAACCCAAGGAACATGGGCCCGGGTAAAGAGCCCGAGGCCATGCACCAAGAACATGGGCACTATGCAGTGAACTGGGCATCCATCAAGTGCATATACGCCTAGCAGCGCCCTTGTGGGCTCTATCTATCACGCCCGAGCCCAATGTATTTGGGTACAGGCATTGTGCTCGGACCCACTTTCATCTTTAATGGGCTCGGGCACCTTGCCTGATCTTAATACTCGCTAGAGAATTTTTTTTCGGACCTCACATGGTTCCTTGGTATTTTATACTGATCCAATACATATTATCTTAAGTATAATACAACTCAAAATATCACAATGGTGAAATTACACTTCAACCCCTTCTCTCCATAAAAGAATAAGATTCATGGGCTATAAATACACCATGAATCCTTTAAGTCAAAGGTGCAGAATTTTCATTCTTAACATTTTTAGAATGCATATTTTCAAAGCTTATCTCTCTAAAATATCATTGTACTTTCTCTCTTTATAAAGTTACTGACTTTACCATAAGAGAGTCCTCATATCCATCAAAGATGATCTTTTGTTAGTACTAGCTATATCACATAGCTTACCAAGCACCACCTGCTATTACTACAGTTATTAGACACTTGTTTTATCAGACATTAACTGCTATCACTAATTACCAACTCTCAGGGCTTTTTATATCAAGTCACTAAATACTTTGGCTATGGAAATAGTTCAGAATGTTTGAATAAAAAAAGCAACCAATTAACCAATACATCAATCTTATTCCTAAACATCTTGGATTTTGAACTCATCATGTTCAAATTTCTAATAAGAGTTGATTTGATCATTCATGATTTCTTTTGTAGCAATCAAGGAATCTAATGTGAATAGGACCTCATTTTAATATCATTGAGCAACTATCATTTCTTCCTTAAGAGCTAGAGCTTCCTCCTAGAGTGCTGATCTGCAAATCTTCTTTGAAATTCAACCATCAATAAATATACCTTTTTCATTTCTAAACACCATATTAATACCTGTTTGACTTTAACCCTCCATGTAAGAAGCATCACAATTTGCCTTAAATCTTTTCGTTGTCAAGAGGAAGGAGACCATGTTTAGCGAAACATTATATGATATGTTGACATAGTTGGTGCTAGGCCTGAAGAGATTGAGTTTTAGAAAACTCCATGTTGTGCGTAGAACTCGATAATGTTGGGATCGATTTGCATACCTTCTATGACCTATTTATTCCTTGCTTTCCAAATCTCTCAACACATGTAGATTGCACGGGTGACAACATATTCCCCTCATTTACATCTCTAAATGTGTTGAATATCTGAATTGATTTAGGCGTTGACAATCCGGTGTGTAGCCTAACTTGTATGCGAACCATGCTTCCTTTTCATGATGTCAGGAGAACAATGCACGTTCATTGATTTCTTTCTTTTCTTTGCACATTTGACATTAACCGGAGGGAACGACATATCTTTTAAACAAGTTTTCTTGGCAAGGGAGAGCATCCCTTATCGCTCAATAAATATATTCATCACTTTTAGTGCAACTCGGATTCTCAAAATTGATTTCCATTTTGAAGCATGAGCGTTAGATCTTGACGTGTTTGAAGCTCCTATTCTCTCTTCTTACCTGACAAAGCAACCAATATCCTGACGTGACAAAGTGGGTGCCATCGTGATTATAATGCCATATCTTTTTATTATTGGTTGCTAACCACTAGAGTTTTTTGGGCATCTTTGATTTCTTCTCTAGACAAGATGATCCTAGATCATCCCAATCCCTTTGATTCTTTTAGTACCTTTTCCCATTTATAGCTTAATGGATATGATTCATAAATAAGGGAGGTCATGAACCTAGGTATCCTTTCAATATTAATGTTTCCACCCTAGAAACTTTTCTTCTTAATCCCAACTACAAAAAATCTCTACGGTCTTAACATCAGTCTATCCTTTTTCAACGGCCACGAAATCTGAATAGGGGAAGTAGAATACTTTTTGATGTTCCCACCTAAAGGTCTTGATCTCTATAAAAGATGCACTAAGCTTGCTTTACTAGCAAAGCAATATTGAACTTCTTAGCATCTCGCAATTCCATTGCGCCTTCGATTTATGATTTCGTGAGCCTATCCCAACTTTAACTATTAACACAACCTAAATCTCATGCCAAAGTAATATGTAATAGGCATAAATTAGGGTGGATTACAATAGTGAATTTATATTTTTTTCTATTAAAAAAACCCATTGAATTGGCATACATAGGTAGATTTGTAATTTCACATGTTCATTTGTCATTCTAGAATTATTGAGAGGCATCCTTGCCCTTTCCTAAATTTTTTTACAATAGATTTACTTTAATACCTTTTAAAGCAAAATATCACTTAACTATGATTAGAGGTATTTTTGGGTTTTTATTTTTTTAAACACAATGCAATGACTCTATCACCCTTAAAATCAAAATTCTCAAAGTATCTTTGTAGGGGCTAATTTGTCATTTCATAATGGTTTTTCATAATAACTATTTGGTCATAGGGTAATGTTGTCATTTGATACATAAAAAAATGAAAATCTGCCAGCGTGTGCGGCTAACTCTAGTAGTGAAAAATCTTGTTATGTCGTGTCATTTGATGTGTCTCGGTGTCATATTCCTACATGGACAATGTGTGTATGGTGATTTTGTCTTGTTTAGCACCAATTTGATTTTTTTCCCTCCTATCATTTCTCTCTCCTCTACCTTTGTGTGCTGCTCATGAAAAAAAAAATCACAGTAGCCCTTCAATATCTTTTCCCTTCAGATTTCATCCCTATTCATTGAATTGTAATTGTTTTATTTGAGAAAATCACTTCAAATTAGATTTTTTTTTCAATTTTATGCTCTAGTTTCTCATCTCTCAAATTTGGTCTATCTTCTTTTGATTTCTTTTTGTTTGAGATGATTTATAAATTTTATTTATTTCTTGCTATTTCATCCTCATTCTTTTTTTTTTTAATGTTTGGTCCTCATTCCTTTTTTGCATTTTTTTTTCAATTCTACCATTCAAAATTAAATTGGTTTGGGAATTGGGCTTCTTGCTTGAGCCCAAGTCTAAGATTTCACTGGTTACAATTTTGCAAGATTAACCTTCGTTTAAAGGATTCACCTGAGTTTGGTTTAGTTTTTTATATTATTAAATTAGGGTTGTCTTTATATATATCGATTCAATTACCCAAGTCTCAAATTTCTTTTATTTATTTGAAAATCCTAGTGTCGCCTTAACTTTTACTTCTTACATCTAGAAAAATTTGTCCTAACCCAAGGTTATGCGCCGACCATTAATATATATTTACTCAAGTCAGTTTTTTTAGTTATTTAAATTTTTTTTTCAACCTTCAATATTTGGTTCATTATGATTGGGCTTTCTAATTTGTTTTGTTATGAGTTTCAGGATTTTATCACAATTTCATACCCACATTACAAGTTTTGCATGACAACTATAATTGGTCGGAGTCAATTTAGTATGTCATGTAATGTGTCGTCATTTAAGTATTTGAAAAGTGTTTCAGCGAGTATGAATTAAATTTTTAACTTTCTAACATCTTTATATATTTTTTTTGTCAAAAAAATAATATTTGACATCATAGCATAGGCCAAAAAAACTAGTACCCCATCTATTTCTCATTGTTAGAATTCCATTGAAAGGTCTAATGCAAGATTTTTTTTAAAGAAAAATAAAGAGTTTCCTTACTTATTTTTATTTTTTTAAGTTTAAAAATTTTATTTTTTTTCTATTCAATATTATTATGTTTTTCTAGTTTTTCCTATTTGATGAGAATGGTTTTTTGTTTTCATATTCAGTATTACTAGAGTCTTCTAGTTTTTTCTATGTACAAGTTATAATAGTTTCTTAACAAGTGAAACTACGATAAATAAAAATTAAATATTATAGGTGTCTTATTAGCACTCTTGATCTCTGGAGTTTTAACTTGTAACAAACCCCGTTATTCTCACTCTCGACTATGTCAGTTGCCTCCACGATACTCAACTATGATCTCAAAGAGTTTTTATTAATTACAAGTTTATTATTATCACGAAGATAAATTTGTTCAAGAGTCATGTGTATTATCAGAGTTTTTCTCTTTATATGTTCTCAATGTTTAGTATGACAACCATATCAACTCTATGAAGCTATTCAATAATTCCTTTTGGCATCACTTTGTTTGATAGAACCTAAATATCAACATTTTTTTTTATGGATTGCCATTTCATGTATTGCTCTCGTTGGGCTAGGGATGCTAATTTAATTCAAACATGGAAAAAAACCGATCCAAACGAGTGGATTTTTTTGAATAGTTACCTTACATGAAAGATAATATATAGAATATGAATATTGTAAAAAAATAATTTAAACCCTTGAAGATATATACATCAATATCATATTGATGGATCAACATTTTTTGACATCATGAAAAATAAATTTTGAGCCTAAGCCCTTGTTTAAAAGATCTAAAGTTAAGGTGACAACCTATTAATAGCTCTAACTTGAATACCAGGATTAAATGAAATGGGTCTAACTTGCTTTAAGGCCCTAACACCTTTGGAGCCATGCCTAATTGGGCATGGATATGGTAACCCATCGACCTTGAGCTTGGTTGTGTGCCAAGCACAATGAGGCATGGATTTGTCGTGCTGTCAGACTCACACTATTTGGCTCATCTATTTGCTAAGCCTAAACGGACATTAGTTTGGCAAGTTGGTAGACCCACTGTCCTTGACTTGGCACCGTTTCAAGCCCAATTAGGTATGAGTGTGGCATGTTGCCAGACCCAACACTCTTAGACTCGGTTACATGGCAAGCCCAAACAGACATGGGCCTCACAAGCTTCTAGACCCACTTCTCTTAGGCTTGGTATTATGCTGAGTCTAATCGGGCATGTGTCTAGCGTGCTGTCAAATCTAACGTCATTGGACTTGGCTACGTGTCAAGCCCAAGCAAACATGAGTCTAGCGAATTGTCAAACTCACCGTCTTGGGCTTTGCATTGTACTGAGCCCAAGAGGGTATGAGCCTACGCGAGCTGCTAGACCCAACACCCTTAGGCTTGGCTGCGTGCTGAGCCCATTTAGGCATGAGTCTAACGAGCTGTTAGATCCAATATCCTTGGACTTTGCTGTATGCCAATGTCAATTAAGCATGGATCTGGCAACCTTCTCAACTCATCGACTTGGTATTTGGCTGCGTGCCAAGCCTAATTAGACATAGGTTTGGCGTGTTGGCAAACCTACTGGCCATGGCTTGGCAGTATGCCTAGCATATATTGTTAAAGGCCTGGAGATCATTATAAGTCTCATGTTAGGGCATGAAGCTCCATTTGTTTATTCTTATGACTTCTAACATAAAATGTTAATGTCAGGGATATTCGTTTCCCTACGCCTATATGTGTATAAAAAATCTCTCAATGACCTATTATATTTTCATCTTATTAATATTGTATAAGAGATATTTGTTCCTCATTATTGTTGTATAAGATATATTTATCTATCATTAGTGTTATCAGGAGGAAATGATTCTTCAACAAAACAATAAGGTTCAAGGGTTATAAATACCTTCTGAATTATACAAATAAAAGTTTTATAATTTATATTTTTTAGACACTAATACTTTTAAATCCTAGAGCATTCATCATACCAAAATAAAAACAAACACTCTTGTTTTTGGAATTTAATATCCATTCTTACAATTATTGCAATTATTTTAAAAAAAATTAACTTTATCATCCAAGTTTTTTCTAAACCCTATTAAAAGGGAATGTTTTACAAGTGTTGGATTTTTTTACTACCAGTTGAAGGATGAAATATAGCATGAACATATAATTACTCATTGTGCAAGCACCAAAAAACTGCATTTCTAAGCCTATTGAATTTTAAATCATCGCATATACATATAGATAAAGAGAAATTCTTATTTTTTTAAATCTAGTATAATATATACATATCAGAATAAAGCCTCAAGCCCACACAGAGAACTGATCATCACGGCTATTTTCTTTGAAGGAGTGAGTAATTAATAGTTTAAAGAGTAAAATTTCTCGTTCAAAATTAATCAAAAGGTTCAGTTAATTAAAAGAGAACGCCGTTATTTCCTATTTTGAAAGAAATCATCAGATTTATTTCCTTGCAGCATGAATATTCAAGAACCATTCTTTTGTTTTCATAATTCTCTCAAGCCTCTTAACTCGTCAAGATCTAACTTGTTTCAAGCATGGAAGGACGAAATAAAAGAAAGGCAATCCTTTGGGTGAAGGTTTAAGATGATTATTCTGGGTGAAAAATAATGGATCTAACTTGTTTCAAGCATGGAAGGAAGAATGAAAAGAAAGGCAATCCTTCTATAAAAAAAATAAAAGAAAAAAGAAAAAGGATCAGAGGGCATAAAAATCTCAGTTAGAGTGACGCTATTTTCTCTCTTTCTTACAAATATTGCCCCCATTACATAAACTTTGTGGAATGATAAAACTAGACCTATTTATAATTATTTAAAATTAAAAATTTAAGGATATTGAATATAAATTAAACAACGAGCAAAGCTGATATAAAACAAAACAAAGCAAATTTAAAAGTTATATATGAAATTTGACATCATGCTTATTTAATATTTTGATAATTTTTATCTTATTTCAAAGTTGTATTTATGCTTCTATGAAAACTATAAAATTATTGTATTTATAATTCAGGTTAAAAAATTATGGGATTTATCGGAAAAGAAGAAAATTCAAGAAAATTAATTTAATTAATCACTAATAGCGTAAGACTAATAATCAAATGTTTTATACATTATAAGATGTCATAGTGTTTTGTAAAAATATATTTTATTTAAAAATATATTAGAATAAGTTTTTTTTTTTGTATTTTGTTTTATTTTTTACACCAGTATATTAATAGAAAGCATTATAAAAAATATTAATTTAATAATTTTTTAAACTAAATATATTTTAAAAAGCACCCAAACATAAAAACAAAATGTATCCAAAAATTAAGACTTGGTTGCTTAAATATATTGAGCTAGTCCATTAAACAAAAGGTTCAGAAGATTAAAGTAATTTCTGGCTCCAGATGACGGAATGTATATGTCAACATGACATGGAGGTTAACATGAATTCTACGGAAACATGCTAAGAGATCAAAGAAAATGAAACTTAATTAATAATTAAAACCATAAACATCCAATTAATAAATGGAAAATTTCAAAATAATTTTGAAAATAAATTATTAGATACAACTCAGGGTATAATTTTTTTTCAAAATCCCTCCTAATTTTGTAAATAATTTTAAACAAAATGGCTTCCTAGATTAATGAATATACAATCTTGCCTTCCCAAATGCCACATGATGGATTCATCCCTACCTTGAAATAATCTTAATTTCGTTTATCTTTTCTTAGAGCAATTTCCGGAAAATATGTGTTATATTTAAAATGAAGCCACGTATATCTTGAAGTTTTTGTTTAAAATTATGGTAGATATTATATTTAAAGTGTTTTTTATTTAAAAATATATTAAGATGATATTTTTTATGTTTTAAAATTTATTTTTCATGTTGTATATGAAAATAATTTAAAAATATTAAAAAAATTATTTTATTTTAAATTTAAATTTTAAACAAACAATATTTTAAAGACAATAATAAACGCACTTTAAATTTCCAAGTTCATGATTGGATTCGGTAGTTGCTGCTTAATAAGTCATGATTAA
>Ga0325400_1004244_pt1 | contig 13225 bp, 9 predicted proteins | sample PopdelMetagenome_2_FD_205662 | JGI IMG/M metagenome (GOLD analysis project Ga0325400, IMG submission 205662) | Populus deltoides microbial communities from Bellville, Georgia, United States - Xylem-PdKOR-R1 | ecosystem: Host-associated > Plants > Phyllosphere > Stem > Wood/Secondary xylem... | reverse complement strand
GATAATTAATGGTCCTCTTTTGGAAGCAAGCTTTATCTTAATTGAATTTAAAGCAATGAATAGAAGGTTTATTGCTTACGTTTGAGAAGGGTTCTAGTGTATACCCAAGTGAAGAGAAGGGGTAGATATTACTTCATAAAATCCACTTACATCACTACACCATTAAATAGTTTTACCGATGGAATAATTCTGTCAGTGCAAGGCATGAACTCCATCGGTAAAATTATTATCAACGGTCTCATTGACGGTCTTAGTCCGTCGGTATACTAATCATTGGTAATTCTCCTTTCCGTCGCTAATTCTATCGCAAATAAAAAAAACCACCCACCGACGGAACATCGACGATTTTACAGACAGATACACGCGGCAAAAAAAAAATTTCCCGCGAGAAAATTACCGACGGATTACACCAGTTTGAATTTTCAACGGTAAGTATCGATGGATAGTCCGTCGGTAATAGTTATGGTAAACACCGACGGAAATATTCCGTCGGTAATTATGACATAGGTGGTAATTATTTGGCAACTCTATGTGAATTACCGACAGAAATTATCCGTTGGTAAAGCCGTCGGTATGTATTTAAAATATATATAAAAATAATTTATTAATAGTAAAAAAGCTTAATAAACAAATAAAATTGGATTAAACATTAAAAATATAAAAATAATGTTAAATAATATCCATCCAAATATTTATTACAAATTTAATATGTTTAAAAAACAAAATTAAACTAGAATAGTGGCGGAGCTGGAGCTGGAGGAGGAGGAAGAGGAGGAGGAGAAGGAGGAGGAGGCTGGTTGTTCTTGGGACTGTACGACTAAAAAGGAGCTGCACATGTATCATCACCCATCTTTGATCTCATCTCCATGACTATTTGACGGAGCTCATCATAATTCAAGGCAATGAACTCTTCAGCCTGGGTGCTCGATACTGATGGAGAGCCCCTAACGGTTGAGACACTACGAGCCGAACGCAAGTTTTTTGGCCGTAGTGTTGGGGAGCTTGTAGACCCGATTTTTTTCGGGTCCACCAGACGATCCCACCTCCATCCACAAATCGGGATCGAAATCTGGATGGGTCGAAGGATTGTCCCTATATCTCTCCCTCAACCAGCTATTATAGGTCTCCTGAAATTTTTTTAAAAAATCATCATATTCAATTCAAGAAAATAATAACTTACAAAATAAAATGAATGAACAAACATACCACGAAGTGCTGAGCACGGTTGTCCACGAACTGTTGCACCCCCTTTTGGCGATCTTGACTCCGCACATGTGTCACTACAAACAACTCCATTGGACTCGGCTCACGTCCAAGAGACGCAGCCTGTAAGGAAAAAATAGGTTGCAAGTTAAATATATTATAAGGAAGGACAAATTAATTAACGATATATTTCATTAAAATTGATCTTACCATCTACTTTGCATGTGCGCTAATTGTGACGGATCCTCTAGTGTGCGTGGTCACTGAACCATGAATTTACCGGTTTCGGTTGTTGGCGCCGGACTGTGAATGCCGTGAGAACCGCTCTGAGTTCATGAGCTCAATATATGCCGTCCATATTTCCCCTGATATAAATAGCGGTTTGAATTCCCGCCAAACCGCCACCTCATTCCATCATTCAAGACCGTTATCCTTCGCAAGTCTTTTTGTTTTTTTGGGTGTCATATCAAAAATCATGCAACCTACTTCCATAGTAACAAATTAGAATTTAGAACATAAAATTATAAAACAAAAATAAATATTATTTTCGATGTTACCTAGTTGCCGCGTGATTCTCTCATACCTTCCTCACAACATTGTTGTTCGCCCTATCCCACTCAAATTTGTTCTGTGTATATAAATAATTCATATAAAATAAAAATAGTACAAGATATAAAATTATAAAAATAATTTATTAAAAATAAACTGGAAATTAAAAGTTAACACCGACTTGAAATCGCTTAAACCATGCATCGATATTAGGTTTCCACTCAGGATGTCTGGAAACCTGACTCCATTGAAACAATGAAATCTCAATCGACGATTTAAACACCAATGTTATAGCCCTTGCAACCTCAATGTTTATGAACTTGAAATTAAATAAAATTAATAATATTAATTAGTTGTTCATAAATTATGTTATAAGTATATAAAAAAACTAAAACATAAATAAACTTACATTAAGAGGTCATCCTTCCATTGTGCCTGGTACTTGCTGGTGAATTAACCCCGCTATAAAGGCACACCGCCTTTGCTCTGTGAAACCACGCTAGAAGAGGCAGCATCACAAGTTGGCGTAAATTCCTCGTCGTGATCAGCACCTAAGGATACGTCCTCCTCATTGCTAGAAGAACTAGCTGCAACCATCTGCTGACGATGTGCTGTAGATTTCATTCTACGCATCTACATAAATTTATACGAATAATTACACAATTAACTTCGATTATTTAGAAAAAATTCGGCAACACCTCCCCTATACTAAAGACTACCCATAGTTTCAAACTTGCAAATCTTTATAATAACCACATACCAATTGACTCCAGCAACATCATATATACAACCTAACATCTATAGAAATTCAATCATTTAGAAAAATTCGACAGCACCTCCCCTATATTAGAGACTACCAACAGTTTTCATACCTACAAATATTGCAAAATCAACTCTATACAACCTAACATCTATAGAAATTCAACATCTATATATTTTCAACTAAAATCAATGCAAATTCATAAATAACAATTAAAATTAATAAAAATAATAAACAACATAACAAACAATAATATCCTAAAATTAAGATAAACTAATTAAATTTAATTATATATTTCAATTAACATTTAAAACATAAATTCAACAATAACAATTATAGCAATACAAACAATAATATCCTAAATTAAGATAAACTAATTAAATTTAATTCTATATATTAATTAACATTTAAAACATAAATTCAACAATAACAATTATGGTAATACAAACAATAATATCATAAAATTAATAAATAAAATGAAAAAACTAAAAAACACTATACAAAACAATCTAAACACAAAACAAACAATACATAAAACTAAAAAACACTACATCAATTCAAAATAAATTTAGGAATAAAAAATACTTACCTTAATAGTGTGTTGATTTTAAGATTTTAACTACAAACAATACACAAAACAAAGAACACCAAAAAAATAATCATAATTAAAATAAAAAAAATACAAAGATAAAGAAAAAAGAATACATACCTTTTAATATGTTTAAAACTACCACCAAAACAATAAAATGTCTTCTAAAAACTAAATAGAAACAGAGAGGAGAAGAGAAATGGAGATGAAGAGCCGAGAGAAAAAATGAACCAAATGGGGGGAGGGGTGGTTTTATATATCAATTTTTCCGACGGTATTACTGACGGACATTTATTGTTGTCGGTGGCTTTAAATTCCGTCTATAATTAATTGATATTCGCACCAAAAAAGTTCAAAAATTCGGCCAGATTTTTCGATCCGTCAGAAAATCCATCGGTAATTGTGCCGACCGACCACGCGTCTGACATGCGTGTGCTTCGAGATGTGCGTATTCCATCGGTGATGTACGTCAGTGAAGCGTCGGTGACTCCGTCGGTGATTGTGGCACAATCCCGTAAATTTTTTTCAACTCTCTATGAAATACCAACGGATTATATTCCGTCGGTGACGCCGTCGGTGATTGTGGCACAATCCCGTAAATGTTTTTCAACTCTCTGTGAAATACCGACGGGTTATAGTCTGTCGGTGATTGTGGCACAATCCCGTAAATTTTTTTCAACTCTCTGTGAAATACCGACGGGTTATAGTACGTCGGTGTAGTCGTCAGTGAAACTGTCAATATTTTTTATTTTTTGTCTATCCCCTTAACAAAATCTTGAATTGCAAACTTACAGCACACACAACACAATAACAAGAGTAGACAATTAAAGAAGAATAAATATTTCATGTTCCAAAATATTACATTATAAAAATAAGGCTTTACAACATGTTTAGTTAGTCAGAATTTTCATCTTCGTCCTCAATTGAATTGTTATTATCAGCTTCATCGCACTCTTCAATGTGGTTATCATCTTCTTCAACAACATTATCTTTTCCACTTGTAGAGCTCAAAACAACATTCAACTCCTCTACGTCAACATCAACAAGACTATCCTTGAAAACACGAAAATTTGAATTGTCTTCTAAATCAATCGAATGAGCAACTCGGTATGGTTCAACCAACTCACTAGCTTGAAAGACTTCATCTATCACACTTGTGTCTTCGTTCTCATCCTGAACAACCTCGACACGACCCTTGGGTTTTTTTTTTAAAAAATGGATAACCAATCAACTCTTGATCGGTCCTTTCTAAATGAAGGGGTGTATGTGTAATAAACTTGTTGGCATTGCTTTGCGAAAACAAAGACATTGTTTACGTTGCGGTGTTTAGCTTTTGAGTTGATTTCAACGAGACCATAGTGAGGATCTACTCTGATTCCTCTGTCAGTTGTGTCATACCAATAACATTTAAATAAAAACACTCTATTTTGCTCGATATGATATTGTAGTTCGATGACCTCTTCCAATCTAGCGTAGTAGTCAACTTCAAACTCACTAGAAGTCAATCCCTTAATACAAACACCATTGTACGTCTTTCTTCCATGCCCGTATTCTTCAGTATGAAAGACATATCCATTGACAAAATACCCGTTATAGCATTTGACTTTTCTTTCAGGGCCCAGGCTTAGTAAAGACAGTGAAATAGTAGCATTACCTCCCATTTGATAAACCTTGTAAATTAAATACAACAATAATCAATAAACGGATATTATGTAATATTGACGTACAATTAATTACATTGCAAGAGATACTAAGTTTGTGATAAGACTTATATGTGTTCTAAACCATGTGGCAAGTTGTTCATCTTGTAATTGAAAGATCTAGGATTCAGTCAGCTGTGCGTTATTGGACAATAAGTATCATCGATGTTGCCTGCAAGATTGTTCCAAATTATATGAGTTTATGGTATCACAAAACATAAATAGTACACTCTTGACAAAGTTTAAGTCGAATATCTACTTACTTAATAAAAGATCTCAGCTCATCACAGTTAAATATGATATAATTATGTGCTTGTCTGAACTCTATTTAAGACAAATATCTTCCCCTCATGACATTTTTAGGTGTGGGTCATCCAGGATTGGAGAATATTGACAAGTTTTCACTTGAAGGCACTTCACCACCATCATCATGCCGTGGAACACGGTTGATCCTTGTTCTCAAATGAGGTTCAAAATAGTATGAGATAAATGTTGAGATCTCTTTAATAATATAGGCCTCACATATTGACGTCTCAACATGCGCCTTATTCTTAACCTTTTTTTTTAAGATTGAACAAGTACATGTATATATATATATATATATATATATATATATATATATATATAGAATTAATAAAAAATTATCAATTAAAAAATAAAAAAACATTTAATTATGAATTACATAGCTCCTGTAATATCTAACCTCTCGAATGGATACATCAATCTGTATTGGATCGGTCCTCCAACTTTTACCTCAAACGGTAAATATATGGGTAGATGCTCCATTGAGTCAAAAAATGATGGAGGGAATATTATCTCAAGTTTTCATATTGTCTCGACGATATTCGTTTCAAGCCTTTCAATGTGATCAACATTCAACTTGCTGGAGCATATATCTCTGAAGAAATAACTGATCTCCATTAGTGCATCCCATATCCCCTTTGGCAACAAATCACGAAAAGCTAATGGGATGAGTGTTTGCATAAACACATGACAGTCATGACTCTTCATTCCATATAATCTGCATTCCTCCGTATTAACCAGCCTTGATATGTTCGAGGCATGTCCATTGGGGAAACGCAGACTCTTAAGCCATTTGTAGACTAGTAGTTATGTGTTTTTCTCTAACACGAAGCTTGCTTTTGGTTTTGCGACCCGTGACCCATCACAAACCAACTCCATATTTTTATGGTTACAGAACACCGCTACATCCAATCTAGCCTTGATGTTGTCCTTTGTCTTCCCCTTCACATTTATGACGGTGTTGAAAATGTTCTCAAACACGTTCTTTTCAATGTGCATGACGTCAAGGTTATGGCGGAGAAGATTGGTCTTCCAATAAGGAAGGTCCCAAAAGATACTTCACTTTACCCAATTATGGGTCAAACCAAATCCAGGAAACTTCTACTTACCTGATTGGAGACCAAACACAATGTCACCGTACTCTGACACAACATCAAACAATTCTTCACCGGAAAGACGCGGGGGTGCAACATCCTTTTCAACTCTGCCAACAACGAAATCATTTCTATTTTTTCTGTACCTGTGATTCGGCGGTAAGAAATGACGGTGACAGTAAAAAAAAAGAAGCTTTACCCCTGTTTGTTAGCGTGTATGCCTTGTTGTTCTCCATACAGTATGAACATGCTACCTTTCCATGTGTGCTCCAACCAGAAACCATTTTATAAGCTGGGAAATTATTGATAGTCCACATCAAAGCCGCTCTCATAACAAAATTTTGTTTCCTCGAGATGTCATAAGTCAAAGCTCCAGAGGACCACAACTGCGTCAACTCATCAATCAACGAACGAAAACAAACATCTATATTTCACCCCAGACTGCTTGGACCTGGTATGACCATAGATAAAAACATGAACTCCAGCCTCATACACATCCCCGGTGGCAAGTTATAAATCGTCAGTATGACCAGCCAACAAGAATAAGGAGCAGAAAATGACCCGAATGGGTTGAATCCGTCTGTACACATCCTAAGGTGCACGTTCCTTAATTCAGCTAAAAAGTGGGGATGCACGCTGTTAAAATGTTTCCAGGCTTCACCGTCAGAAGGATGCACCATCACTCCATCAACTGCATGATGTGATTGGTGCCATGTCATGTGCTCAGCAGTCCTTGGTGACATGAATAACCTCTGCAGTCTAGGTGTGATTGGGAAGTATCTAAGTTTTTATATGCCATGATAGTCTTCCCTCTACCAGTTTTGGGTTTGTAACGAGAATGCCCATATGTCATGCACTCAGTCAGCTCAGTATTTTCAAGGTAGTATAACATGCAGAAGTTAGGGCATATGTCAATTTTCTGGTATCTTAAACCGAGGGGTTTCATCATAGACTTGGCAACATATAAGTTCTCTTTAAGCCTGTTTCTTTCAAGTAAAATGCTTCTCGCCCATTCGATAATCTTATCATAACCGGCTTCACTCAACCCGTGATCTGACTTGATGGTGAACACCTATGCTATGACTGATAATTTACTGTGGTTCGTGCAGTCATCCCATAATGGTTCATCAGAATCTTTCAACAGATCAAAAAACCTTGCTGCATCTGCATTAGGTTCTTCTTCTATGATTGAAAATTCCCTGATATTACCTTCACTCATTCTCATTGCATCCATAACCATATTCTTGTAAGGATTACTGTTCTCATTTCTAACTTCATGCATGTTGCTAGCACTAGAAGTTGACCCAACCACCTGTTCTTCCAGGCTCTCATCAGGAACAAATAGTTCTCCGTGTGCATACCAACACAGGTAATCCTCCATGAACCTTTTGGTTAGAAGATGCATCGTTACAACATCTTGATGCAGAAACTTTAAATTTTTACACTTCCTACATGGACACCTAATACCGCCATCAGTAAAATTCCTCAGAATAGATGTTGGGAAATTAACAAAACCCTGAACACCGTTACAATAATCCATTTTCCGCAATCCTTGGGGTGAGTCCCGATACATCTATGAATTTCCGACAAAAAAATTCTATCGGTAAGTCCGTTGGTTTTCGCCGGTTTTTTGGTAGTGCATGTTGAAAATCCAAGATTGAAAATATTTCAAAGTACTATAGAAAACACATTTGAGGTAGGACATATACAGTGGAGAGTAAAATTCTATATGGGACATGATTTTTTTATTTCATTTTGTATTGATTGATTTGTAATTGCGGTCATAGGACGAAAAATTTTCTTGCATGAGTCTTGACTTAGTTCGTAATGTTGAGGGTATTCTACTTTGGACTAATAATGGAAGGGGGAGGGCTCCGTAGCTTCTAGTTCATTAATTTCTTATTACTAGACTATGGAGGTGTTAACTTTTTAGAATTGTCTATTTGTAGGTCATCCATGGTTTACATTTGTGTGGATCCCATGTTATATATTGCTTCTCAAGGCTTTGTTAATGTTGTTTCCATGTTTGTTATATGAGTAAGAGGAGTTTCACTCTTCTTTATTGTACTTTTACCTTTTCTTTCTTTAATTTGTACTATTTTTACCATTTAATTAAATCCTCAATCATTATCCAAAAAAAAAAAATAGAGAGTAAAATTAAAATTTTCAAAAATTTAGGAGGATTATAGCCCCCTTCTACTTTCTTATAACAAATTTGGGAGGGCCAAGTTCCTCTCATTACAAGTGTTTATTTGATAGTGCAGTTATATTGTGATTGAAAATGTTTTCTAATATGACTTTGAAAAATGTTTTCTTGGATATGATGGTGATATGAAAATGTCAAAATTATGTATTTAAGAAATCCACAAAAAATATTAATTTAATTTTTTAATTGAAAAACACTTTTATTAAACATATTCTAAATTATTATGTCAATTCTGAACATAAATGCACCTCTAATATCTTTTTTTTTTGTTATTTTTAGAAATAGTATCTTTGTTTCACAATAATGCTTTCAGTTATTAATCAAACAATATATAATAATAGTAAAAAAAAATTATAATTCTAAGAGCTTATTTGGCCCTTTACAATTCAATCAGGAACAAATACTGTTTAATTTCCATCCTAGTGAAAACATTGTTTTTCCCTTTACTTGTTTTATTTGTTTAGACTACTATAGTGAACTCTTTTATTAAATAAAGATTTTTGCTGAATGAAAAATGTATGTTGGATGAATACATCTTGAAACCTAATGATTTGCATCAAGCTATTATTATAATGTTGACATTGAGTTATTTATTGTATTGTTAATTGTATGCTAATGCATACAAAGTAAGTTTTTGAGGGGTAATATCCAATTTTTATGTGTAAGAATAATATTGTTTTAGAATGCCTAGATGCATTTCTTTGTTTTATATTGCAATATGATTTTACTGAGGGCATGGCAAAATTGTTATATAGGAGTTCCTTTGACATGGTATATCATTTCAATTAAGAAATTCCATTACAACTAGAAGGACTTGAATTTAAACATGTTAATAGGATCTTTATTTTATTGAAATTCCAATGCCCATGTTGGGATCTTTATTTTATTTAAGGAATGTCTTGTCAATTATTTGTCATTATAACAATAACATTAAAAGGAAAAATCTTGTCAAGATGTCTTCGTCATATACCATGTTAATGGGCTAACATTATTTACCTTATATTATTATCACCTTTACTTCAAGGACATTCATTAAAGATTATATAAAGTAAGGATATTTATTAAAGATTATATAAAGTTTGTAGATTTCCTTTCTAATAAACACTTTCATTTATATCTTGGTGCTTATCTAGCTATGATATATGGGATAAAGTGAGATATGGATTACTGATTATGAATTTTTTAATAAATTATATTTTATTATTATTTTCACTCAATGTATGAAGATTCAGATGAACTGTGCATTTGGTTCTATGAGACTTTTGTTAAGAAGGAATGTTGGTTTTTGTGTCATGATATCTTCAAATTAAATGGGGAAGTTTTCATTTTAAGAGAATAAGATTATCCACATTGCTTGAGATATATCAAATGCATTATTTGCTCAATGAAATTTTTTACTCAAATCATTACTATTGATATCTTGCTTAACTCTCCATAAAATTATGCATTTCTTTCACATTTTTGTTTATCTTGGTTTTCTAAAGGCATATTCTCCGCTACATGTGATTTTAAGCAAGTTAAGCACCTTGCCTTTTGTATTTTATTATGTATAAAATTAAACCCATGGACATTTATAATATTCATAAAAAATTTAGCCCAACTTAATATAGCAAAAAATATTGAATAGGTTGAGTTTAAAATTTGTAAAATATTAGAAGTTGGATTAGATGCAATTATAGGCACAAACTTGACCCAACTATATCCATGAACATCTTTACCATTCTTTTTCAAATAACATCCATTTTATTATATGCCCAATATAAAATCCAAAATTGCTTCATAGCATTTGAATGACATGTTGTGGGCTTTCAACCAAAAAAATTCTAAATGTTCATTTGATGAAAATACTTAAATACTTTTAAATTCACATCTCAGTGACTTTATTTCAACCATGGGACATACATGAACACAATTATTAAAAAAAATCTTTAATTGGTCTGAAAACTTGAAAGTGATTTCTTGAAAGAAAAAAAAATTCTCATTAACTAAGTTTACAAAATTCATGACAAAAATGAAGATGATGATGTATGCGTGCCTTTTAATGGACATTAAAAAGATAAACACAAGTAGATCAACTATGAAAAATTCAGTTTAAAGAAACCCTTTATAGTAATAATAGCCAAATGATGGTGTGAAAAACTTAATCACAAGCTATAAGCGATTGAGGAAACAACTTCTTCATGATGGTAATGAAAAGTGAGCAATAAAATATTCCATAGACAACACTTAAAGATGATGATAAGCAAAGCCAATACGAGCTAAAATGATGGATGAACCATATCCATCCAATTATCAAAAGTGGAGAACATGGGAAGACAAACCCGTAGTAAGTATTGAAGGTATTGAAACAATTCAAGTAAACCAGTGACCGATTATTAATGTTGCTAAAGTCAAGACTTCAAAGATGCAGATGACATTAAAAAGGGAGATTGAGCTTTCAAAATGTGCAATTTGTGTTTTTCCTTCAGTTTCAAGAAGTATTATTAAGAAATAAGATAAGAATCGCTCACTGTTATAGGACAATATTTGAAAAAAATATGGTAGATAACAAGTGCAAGTTCAGCTTTGCAATCTTAACTTGTTTGACCTAAACTCATAGCCAGGTAAGTCAAACCAAACTCTACAATAATAACATTTTTTTTATTTCAATATTTACACAAAATCTGCCAATATCAACCCTAACACTTCAATTTGGAGGGTTTTTTTTTGGAAAAAAAAACCACGACTAATTTCTTTCCCACTGCAAAAAGTGTTAGGGATTTTGGATTTTATCTATTGAGCAAAAAAATAATTTTTTTAGTGTTTTCTATCTTCAAGAATTACAAGCTAACTATAACGAAATTGGGTCACATACCTATTTTTTATTAAATCGAGTACAACCAACATATATTCTAATGAATTAACACTAACAAAAAAAAAAAACACTGGCATCAAATTTCAAAAACTCAATTAAAAAAATAATTGTTAATTACCCATTTCTTCTTGGTTTCAAATAAGAGAAGGAAAAGATTGTAGCAGCAACCTCAACAAAGTCTCATCTATAAGAGAAGATTTAGGTTCAATTAATTAAACAAATTGATTAAAAATACTAGATTAGGTTTTGAATTGGGTATAAAAATTGTGTTCATCGCAAGAAGAAAGAGAAATTGTGTCTCAAGAGCAAAACTTTTAACTGATTTATCATTTGTTTCGTTTATGTTATATTATAATCGAGGCTAGATTCATACTTTTGTTAAAATTTAAAAATCATTTTGACTCAAGATGTAAATTGTAATTTTAAAAATTAAGGAGGCAAAGTCTGATCGCAAATAAATTATGGGAGGGTCATTAATTTTCACAAAATGAATTTTCTTTTGATGGTCTAAGGTGCAATTTTTTTTCCAGAAAATAATAAAAAGCTACATGAGATAAAATATAAAAGTACAAGAACATATAAAAGTTAAAAATTTTAATTAAAATGACATACAAGAGAATACACCAAATACAAAAAGGCAGATGGATAGTCTAACCCTTTGTTTTTTTGTTCACTTGACATTTGCAACTAGCTAGTCATGCCACCGAGTAGTTCATCACAAATCACTGATCGATCATAAAACTAAAAAATCAAAATAGATTTGTACTTAATCATGCCACTTAAAATAGTAATGTAGTCTTCGTCCATCGTCACTATGGACGTGGAAACTCCGCAATTTTGGTTCCTTTATTGAATTTGTTTTTTAATTGGAGACTTTTCCTTCTTGTGCTGTTGGAGATTCAGTCCAGCTTTAGGGTTTGACAAGATTAAAATAGAAGGAGAAGGTCATGGTGGTTGAGTTGACTTTGTGGCTGCTTCTGAGTTGGTTTTTGAAGATTAACGGATAGGTTGATCTTCTTCTTCTCTGTGTCCACCTGGTCGCCGAATTCTTTTTCTTCATTTATTATCGTGCCGGTTTTTTTCTTCAACGATATTGGTTTGCTCTTCTTCATTGTCACTTTCTTCCTCATCAAAGATTAAAAAAAATATATAGGAAATTGTTATTGAGTTAACTCGTCCATGGAAATTTGGTTTTTTTCTTCAACGATAATATTGGTTTGCTCTTCTTCATTTATAAAGAAATGTATCTGTTAGTACATAAGAAGCTTAATTCTTTTTTATTTAAAAAACATGTATATTTTTTTTTATCACTTATTAATAAAAGCAAAAGCATTCATGCGGAGAACTATATAATTTTCCTACTCCTTACCACCTTTTCCTTAATTAAAATTGATAGAAAATACCATCACAAAGAGAAATATGAAATTCTACAGAAAATTTAATCTATTGTTTCAATTTAGTATTCAAAGAGAAATATGAAATATGTGATTTTTTTTATAATCATTGAAAATATATTAAAAAAGCTATAAAACCAATAGCCAAAGCAATATACAGGGACAAGAAAAAAAACAAAAAAGTAAATTTGGAGAAATAGAGAAAGAGAATACAGAAAAAAATATAAAAATTAGTATTGGAATGCTACAACAAAAACAGAAAGATCGTAAAAAAAAATAAAAGAAAAAAAAACTAACTAAAATTTTTTATTACACCATAATTTAATATTATTAGCAGATCTTAAGAGGTCATTTCTTCTATATTAATATATGAATTGATTGAATTAAATCTTGTAATACAATTTAATTGATTCTAAGTTAAACAATCTGCTGGGGAACATTCATAAAACTATCTTTTTTTTTCGTTTCAAGTAGGCAGGCAATAAAACGTTTTTAATTTAGGTGACTACACAATGGAATTTAATGAAATAAGGGTAGAGATGAGGTCTGAGGTTATCTTGTTAAGCACCTTCC
>Ga0325400_1004242_pt1 | contig 13227 bp, 5 predicted proteins | sample PopdelMetagenome_2_FD_205662 | JGI IMG/M metagenome (GOLD analysis project Ga0325400, IMG submission 205662) | Populus deltoides microbial communities from Bellville, Georgia, United States - Xylem-PdKOR-R1 | ecosystem: Host-associated > Plants > Phyllosphere > Stem > Wood/Secondary xylem... | reverse complement strand
TCAAAGCTAGAAAAGTAAAATCTACAATCCAAGTCGATATCATCACCCATCTAATTAGATCAAATGAGTAACTATGCCGATTGGACATCATCATTTTTTAAGTTAAAATAGTACCCTTTGTATTAATTATTATTAATTACAATACACTAAAACATATAAGAAAGTACCATAACAATGAATAGTACTTTCCCGCATATTGTGTGTGGCCCTATCTTTATTTTTTTTTCTTTATTAATGTTTTTTTTTAAATAACCTTTAAATTACATTTAGTTTTAATTGAGTTATCTCACTCTTACAACACACACAATATAAATTATAAATTTAATAGATTAAATAAGTTGATTAAGTTTTTTTTATTTAATTTTTTTTTCAATTTCATCATTTAATATGAGATTAATTGAGAATTAAACTTCATGATTTATTTTATTTGCTTTTTATTAGGTTATTTCGATCTCATAACCCATAAATAATGTTAAAGGGTTAACTTGAGTTGACTAAGGTCTTTTTTTGTGTTTTTTTAATTAATTTTTTTATCATTTAATATTGAATTAGTTATGAATTGAGTTTCGTAATATGTTTTGAATTGTTTTTTATGGGGATATCTTGGTTTCGTGATCAAAATCACGAGTTTTGGTATTTTAACCCCAGTTAAATCATATCAATTTTTTTTTTATTTTATTTCTAAAAGTTTATCTCGATTTCATTTCCTTTAATATTAGATTTGTTTTTTACTGAGTTGTTCTCGTTTTATGACTTGGGTTGCGGGTTTAGCAAGTTAATCCAATTGACTCATTTTTTTATTGACCTTTTCCCTCAATTTCACCATTTAATATTGTGTTTGATTGAGAATTAAGTTTTATGATTTATTTTGATTTGATTTTTATAAAGTTATCTTGACCTCATTTCCCGATAATTATGCTTAATGGGTTAGCCCATACCTCGTGTTATTTTTTTAATTAATTTTTTATAAATTTCATCGTTCAACATTGATTAAGACAAAATCGAATGAGAATTGAGTTTCATAACTTGTTTTGACTTATTTTTTATAGGGTTGTCTCAGTCTCATAATCAAAGTCGCAATTTGGCAAATTAATCCAGGTTAAATCATGCCATTTTTTTATTTTTTTTTTATGAGTTCATCTCGGTCTCATGACCTAAGTCATGGGTTTGACGGATTAATTTTAATTTTTTTTAATGTTTTTTTAATTGAATTTTTTTAGTCTTATCATTTAACACTGGAATGATTGAAAATTGAACTTTATAATTTATTTTGATTTTTTTTCTACGGGGTTATTTCGGTCATATGACTCAAATTGTGAGTTTGATAGGTTAACTCGGGGTCACTTTTTTAGGTCTTTTTTAATTAATTGTTTTTCAATTTCATCATTAACATTGAGTTGATTGGAAATTAGGCTTTATGATTTGTTTTGATTTATTTTATGTGGTGTTATGATAGTTTCATAACCCGGGTCACGGATTTGACATGTTAACCTGAGTTGATTCAAATCAATCTAATATGTTGTTATGTTAATATTAAAGAAACGATGTTATGTTAAAATTATTTTGAGTTAAACTATATTTTTATGGGTCGTTTGAGTTGCTTTTGGATACATAAAGTCAACCGGGTCATATCGAATTAAACCCCACATGGTTTAAATTTTTTTTCCAATAAAAAATTATTCAGAATTCAAGAAAAATTTAACCTGACCTATAACGTAGCACATATTAATGATCTAGTACAAACTAAAAGAGAAAGTGAATTCATTGTTTATCTCTTTATAAAAGCATTGTTCATTGATCCAGTGCATTGATTTTTATTTTAGTTTAAATTTTATCATTTAATATTGAGTTTAATAGAGATTGAAATTTATAATTTAATTTGTTTTATTTTTTATAAAGTTTATATCGGTCTCATAATTCGGGTTATAGGTTAACTTAAGTTGACTTAGTTTTTTTTGTCTTTTTTTTAATTTTTATCTGTCAACATTGGGTTGATTGAGAATTAAATTTCATAATTTATTTTAATTTGCTTTATATAGGGTTATCCTAATTTTATAACTTGGATCGTGGGTTTGACAGGTTAATTCAAATTGACTCGGGTTGTTTTTTAATTTTTTTAATTGATTATTTTTTTCAATTCCATACTAGTTGATTGAGAATTGAGTTACATAATTTGTTTTCGACTTATTTTTATGGAATTATCACGGTTTCATAATATAAGTTTTGGATTTAAATGGTTAACCTGAGTCAATCTATTTTTGACATCAATATATTATAATAATTTAAAAATATAAAAAAATAAATTTTAAATAAAAACAAAATTCAAAATTTCAAAACAAGCACGGTGGTACCAGGGCAGGACAATTTAAGTGCAGTTTGTCGAGATCAGAAAGGCTGGAAATAGGAAAGAGGGTGGTTGGGCCCCTGTGCCAGTCCAAAATATTCATATAAATCAACCCATGAGAGTCAGTGCATCATGGGCCAGAGAGTGTTACAAGTGAAGAACAAACTACAATGGCGTTGCAGATCCACGACCACAGCCACAGCCACAGCCACAGCCACATTATTATCGGCGTGGTGGTCCTCTTGCCGCAAATTACTCCATCTCAGACTGCTAAGAGTAATAAATGTGAAGTTGGAGTGGTGGAAATTTGAGAAGACCACAACCTTTTCTGATCCAAACTGGGAGACGTGCACCATGCCCTTGGATGACTCAGTAAGAAGCCAACGAGAAGGTTCCAAGTTCTTAGCCTCAAAACGGACAAGGCATCAATCATTGTGGATTGCAATAAGACACTGCAAGTATTTATTTATAATTTTTTGATTGAAACTGAGGGTGATTTAACAGTATTCAAGAGTGTGATTTAACAGTGCCATCATAATTATTTTTTAAAATATATTTTTGTTTGAAAATATATAAAAATAATATTTTTTTTATTTTTAAAATTATTTTTAACATTAGTATATTAAAACGATTAAAAAAACATAAATAAATTAATTTTAAATAAAAAAATCAAAATTTTAAAAAATACAGTTTAAATCTCATCTATAAATATAAAATTGAATACAAATTCATTGGAGGATCGTTAATTGTCTAATAATCTCTATGAAGTAGGTTTTTTTGACGAACAAAAGTTGGCTAATTAACTAGTCTCTATCGTATTTAAATATGTACCTTTTGGATTAATTTTAAATAAATCATTTATATATAAAAGTGAGTGTAATTGGATATGATATACACGGGATCTTTTTTTTTTTCCTTTCTCAAATCAACGCAAATCTATTTTATCACTCAACTTAATTCTTCAAGTTCTAAAATTGTTCCCCGAGAAACAACTAGATAGGTGGAATGAGAAACATTTAATATATCAGCACACGCACGTACACTTTGAAGCTCTGGTTCCTTGATAGATCAATCAAATTTCCAAACGGCAATCCAGAATTAAAATCTGATGTTGAATATATGTTGTCTGTAATTACATGGAAGCTCGAGTTCAAGGAAGCCAAAACATTTAGCACGTGCGAATGCAAAGTAGGTTTACTTAATGTCTCCCTCTTTTCACACAGTATATATCATCATCGTTCGAAGATGGCAATGACTACGACAGATTTTATTGGGTCCTACGAATTTTCGGTACTTCCATAAAGTAAAGGTCAAGATGCAGCAGGCATGGATGACACGAAGGCTCGTAAAACACTAATTAGCCAGGAATATTAAGAAATCCAGATTAATTTCAAGATATATAATTGTATAGGCAAGTTATAACCCACCTCTTAATCACAGTATATATAAATAGCTGGCCCAATTTAATATGAACGCGAGGTTAAATAGAGAAGAAATTACTGAATTCTCTCAGCGGTACAATACTCGATCAGATTCATGGGCACTGGCTTACGAAAACAACTTTTTAGCTCAAATAAATGAGTTAGGGAACATTGAATTCAAAATAGTGGATGATCTCTCTTCACAGAGTAACTTATCAGTCCAGACCTTCTATGGGCATGGCCAGATAAGGACCACTTAACTAGACTGCTGCCCAGATTATAATATTTATCGGCTGTTTCGACAAGTTTATCGAACTAAGCTATTAAGGAGACATCCCCAACAGTTGAACTTTGGAACTTCGACTAGCAGGTGTTGTGTAAAAACTTTAAGAGGGACGGTGAAAGCTACTACGTACTACTTTATAACTCAAGTTTCCTTGAGCATCCCGTTGAAAAGAAAACTCGTAATCACAATTAATTAACTATGGCTTGTATTCTTTGACTGCAGCGTTATGAGACAAAATCCAAGAAACATGGAGGACGCATAAAGATTAGAAGATATGTCGTCCACTAAAAAGAGGATTAATTAGATAAATCATAAATTTATAGTTTGTTAGCCTGTTTAACACTTGAGAAGGGTCAACTCATTTGAAGATTCATCATAGTTCAAATGCCAACTTGGCCTTCCAAGGGTGAACTCTAGGCTAAGCAACATATCTGAAGAAGAAGACAAGGAGCTAGATTCCAACCTCTCCTTCATATTAGCAGCCATGTGGAGGGTTGCCTTCTGTCCGTCTTCCTAATTAAGGATAGAAACAGATCATATAATCAGGTGTTAGAAGAATTAATAATGGATATACGCTACATATAGCACTCCATGTATTTTTGCTTGTAATGATAAAGCATATATACCTTGGATTGATCATGTGCATTGAAATCAGAATATGTAAGAGAGTCAAGACTTGATCTATTTTTCTCATCTCCCGCTATCGATAATGACCTTGGATTTCTGTTCACAAATAATCATCACGAAATCAATATTAATTAATTATTTTTAGTACTAACGATCAATATGTTAAAACAAGTATTCATAGGTAAAAGGCTGCATGCGTGTCCTTTTTTTTCTTTCCAGTTATCTTGACCAGTAAAAAAAACCATGATGTAATCGATTTAGCTTTAGGTACATAACTAGTCAAGGCTCGCTCGCTGGGAAGATTTTGATGTGAAATAAAAAAAGGAAAAATTGTTCAAAAGTTGAATACAATACACACTAAAAGCTTTCGAATCAAAAGATGTGAAAGTTGCAGTTAGTTGAGAAGCAGTTTTCTACATGACTCTCTCTCTCTCTCTCTCTCTCTCTCTATATATATATATATATATATATATATATCAAGATTAATTTTCCATTTTCCAATTTTTTTTTGTCTCTTGATCTATCATGAGATCTTATATTATAAGGCTATGGAAAAAACTTAATTGTAGCTAACCGGCACAGAGAAAAACAAAATTAATAGCATTGTTAAGAAAGAAGAAAAGCATGGAAACACAGGAGATCCATATTAAAGATTCAAATATGGGGATCAAAACTCAGTCTTCTGGTTTTGAGTTGATTGTCAACAGGAATAAGACAAGGGAATCCAGCCAACGATGAAACATTAATGACTCGATCGACTAAAAATGCTAACATGACTATTTAAGGTTCTGAGTTGTGCACTGGAGACCAAACCAAATAACCCTTGGAATAAAATAACATTGAGATTGGAACCAACTCCTTGACTTTCCCGTACATTGGGATTAAGCTACATTCATAATCTAACGGATGAAGAGCATGCTAGGGAACATTACTGGTATATATATGAAAGGTACACGTACGTAAATCACCACACTTATCCTAGAAACCCTAGGCGATCGAGCTTCATTAAGATATATATAGAGACATCACTCAATTATTGAAACCTATCATCTACACAGAAAACTAAGACAGAACATGTTGGACCAAATTGAAGTCCATCGCCAAAGGCATCTGTGTGAATTCGTGCATGAATATATGTTTGCATTGGCTTAATGCATTCATTGAAGATGGAATTGTACTTTGCCAGCCATTTTTTTTTAAAATAAAATGTTCTTGAGAGGATAAGATTCACCTTATAATGACAAAAAGAATAAAGAGATGAGAAGAAACGAGAATCACTGGTCACACCTTTGGTTTTTTTGTACAGAAGGTAGTGGTGATGGTGGTGATGGGTTATTGAGAGATGGAGAAGGGTTGCTGGCATCAGCTTTTCCACTCGATAAACCTGCAGCATCCACCTCAAGAATCCTTGCCCTTTGGTTCAAACCCATATCTGTCTGCCCTTGACCTGTAATCATCATAAATCGAGTCATTGCTCCTGCTTTATCAGACACTAAGCAAAATAATTCATATATGGACTAATACATTCAGTCAGTTCGATCCCAACATTATTATTATTATTTTGGCTTTAATTAGTTGAAAAAAGTAAATCAATGATAGAGTTTTTGGCCACACTTGAATCGCAAACTCTCTCTAGCAAAGACAATTATGGAAAAGATTAAACATTGAGTTCAATTCGTATGGGGACATTATAATTTACCTGAACCTTTGTCAGTGCTCTTCACTGTTCTATACATCTGCATGAACACCCAGAGGAAAAATGAGAAAAAGTCCACATTATTAAGATTACTTTAGAGATGCTCTTTTGTCCTTACTCCTTGTAATTTCCCTCCCCACTACAAGCAAGTCACAGCAATACATAGAGATATGAAACGTTAAAAGTGCAAAAATAAGTTGAAAAATCTTGAAAATCTCCTAAAATTAACAAATTCAAAGCAATGCAGATTGAACACAGTAATCCCACCTGCAAGTGACTCTTCACGTGAGCTAGGGTAAGATCCTTCACATTCATCAACTCTAAGACTGATTTAGGTGTTGCTCCTGTAACAATAAATATTTTCAAAGAGAAAAGTTTAAACTTTCTTCTCTTTTATATTAACAAATAATCTCTTCTGTTGTTGTCAAATAAGAAGAGAAAACCACTAAAAACAAACTTCAGATATAGAAATGAACTAGTGGGTGCAAGTTTTTGAGAAATATCTTAGATTGTTTTGGAGTATTACTTTCATGGCCACCAAGAAGCTGGACAGCATGGACAAAATGGGCATGGAGAGTTGTGGTCCATCTCATTCTAGGAGCCCTCTTGCTTCTTCTCACTCCACTAATCATTCTTGCACTTCTCTTGAAATCACCCCCATAGATTTGAGGGTTGTGGTGGTGGAGGTGATTAAGATTTCTTGGTAGTTGAAATGATGGAGAACTCAAATCTGCCATATCAAACCCTAAGCTCAAAGTTGGTTGGCTAGGACCAAGATTGTAAGCGATCCTGTCTTGATTGAACAAACCATTTTCATGGCTTAAATCGCTTCCACTACTACCAGAATCTGTAGCTGAGCTCCTATCCCTGCTGAGGGCTTTTCTTGCTAGTCCTCCATCATCGCCCGTTTCTTTAGCTTCCAGCACTGCTGGTGGGCTTATCTGCAATGAAAGATAAGGAAAAGGAGATGCAGCTCTCATCATGTGTTTGGAACTTAAGGGCATGAAGAAGATGGAGATCTAATTCAGTCAGGTTTGGGAGTAGCAAGGGAGAAAGAAGGAAAGAGATATGACTAATTAAGAGGTTGATCAAAATAGGAAAAATAAGGAAGGAAAAATGGAAAGCAAGTGAATGGGAGAAAACTTTGAAGGAAGAGCGCTATGGGGGATATATAGCTGAAAAACAAACGAATCGTTGTGATTATATAATGATTATCTCATGAGTACCTTATGATTCGCGCGGGTGTTGAGAGGGGGGTATATATAAATGTAAAGACGAGAGAAATTATGAATAGGCTAGCTTTCTTTTAGTAGGATCCATCTAGGGTTGATCAATACATAGAAGATCATAGAAAGAAATATAAATAGTGAGGGAATTAAAGGAATTGCAAAGTTTGAGAGTGGTAGTGAGAGAGATTTAAAAAAGAATGCTCGAAAAGAGAAAGCGATGCAGTCTTTCTGGGGATGATGGTCTAGATGAAAAGTATGTAAAAAGAGAAAACTGTATAAATTTAAGGATGCAGAAGGGTCAGAAACATTTCTTCAGAGAGAGCCGGGAGAGGGGACCCTTTATCTGTTTTATAATGGACAACGAAAATAAGAGTACTTTTGCAGGGGATTCATATATTAATTAATGGTGCCTGGTGTTTTGCAGAGAAAAATGGAAGGGATTTGAGAAAACAAAACAGGAATCGTTCCATGGGAATATTAGAAGGGATAACTGAGTGAGTCTAATTGATCATAAATTATTTTTTCTAGCACTCACAATCTCTCTATACGTTGATGGATCATGACTCTTTTAGATTTCCTAGAGCTGCTCCCTCCTTATGTTCTTACTTAACATTTCTTTTTATATATTTTCTTTTGTGATTTTCATATGCCTTTTGCTTCAATTAGAGTACTACCCCCCCTTTATTTTATGAACGAGGATTGACTGGCAGGCCCAGATTAAAAAAAATATATATATACCTGTTCAAATGCTGCAGTTGTTGGCCTCTTCCATGCAACGTATCCTATGCATTAATCTTTGTTCAATTAACAATTAAGAAAAAAAAAATCTAATTAAGAGCTAAAAGGGTGTCGATATCAAGGGAATTTAAGCACTAGATGTTCTTTTCTTGGACGTAATTGGGAATTTACGAAGATTAAATAATTAATGTAATCTATGATCATGACACAGTAAAGATTAGCACGATGGATCTCTAAAAAAAAGAATAAAAATAGCAGCGTCCACCTGCAAAGACTTGCACTAGAAAATGGCAAGTTGAGAATATTTTGCTGATCTAATTAATATAGCAGTTCCAACCCAAATTTAATTCTCTTGGCCTGAACCGACCATTATTTTGCCAGCTCTAGTCAAGTCAATCAAGTGTGTGTCTCCTTTCTCCAACTTCCATTTTACAGAGGACACAAGAAAAGCCACGAGGAGGAAAACTCCCATCGGTCTCTTCAAGTCTTGGTGCGCACGTAGCAGATTGTCGATAAAGATCGAGCTGTACACGTGCGAGCCTCTTTTCAAGCTGAGAAATATAGATAGGTGGGGATTGAAAATTGAAAATTGAAAATTGAAAACAGCAAGAGGAATTATAAGAGAAGAAGGGTGTCAGATTGGCTGGGGTGTCCGGCGACACCAGGCTCGCAGACCCACATGCAAAACTCTCTCTGGCCCACTTTCCCTTTAAATTTCAAAAAAGTTGATACCCCACGCGCTTTTATTTCTCCAATTAATGCCCCCCCTGAAAATCTCTGGTCAAATTTCTCCCGTTTTGTTGAGAATAGTAGAATTCATAGTTACTTGATTAGTTTTCAACTTACGTTGTTTTTAAGGGAAAATATAAACAGACTGAAACCTAAAGTTGAAGTGATATATATATATATAAAATTTTTGCAAGTGTTTTTAGTTAGGGGAGTTAATTATTTGGTCATGCCTTAATTTCTTTATATAATTATTTTGATTCCACTTATTGTTTATGGGCAAAATTGTCCTTTAACTTTAAATCAATGTCTAACTATGTCCCTAACTATTCATGCATCCATTTTCTTCTTCGTGGTTTAATTCATCAGCTATTGGATTAGGTAGATTGTAATGTAATTGGTACGTAGTTTTTATTTAGACACATAAAGTTCGAAATAAATGAATTGCAACGACTCAATTCGGAGCAGTGAGAGGTCAGCAAACGTGTTGAAGCAACATGGAGGCAAAAAATAAGATAGGTATGGTGCAAACTTGGGGACAAAAATACAAAATTCTTCCATTTAACATCAATTCAAATCAGCCATGGCAGCATAATACATGCTTCTCCAAAAAGCATTAAAGGTGCAGTAGTCTAATTCTTTTCAAGATTGTTTGCTAAAAATATGGCAATAAGGGTTACTATAGGGTCGTCAGATGGCTTTAGTAAACTTAATTCTACTCAAGTGAGACGATTGGAGCAAGAAGTCATAATGGAGGATGTCAAGCAAGCAGTATAAGATTGTATTTGTATGAATGTTAATAGATGGAAAACATGAGAATTTTTCAAAAGACACATAACGAGGTTCAATTGACAAATACCTGACAAATGTCATGAAGACAATACATTGTATTTACTTGTTATTTTAAGAGATTAGAATTAGAAAATTAAAAAGGTCCTGGATTAGTAGATTTAATTGGGCTTGACCAAAAGGTTAAGAAATCTTTTAACCAATTAACCACACATATATAGCGCGAGCAAAAAAATTAAACAATCGATCAAATAAGAAAATAAAAAAAAATTAAACTAAAATAAACAACTAAATGATTTGATTAGAAAACCAAAAAAAAAAAGTTTCAATCGAGTTCATTTTTAGTTTTAAAAGTGTGAAACCAATTGAACCGGACCGAATTAAACTAATTTAACAAAATAAAACCTTACTATAAAAAGCAAACATGTATATAAAAACTTCTCTTCTCTCCTCACATACATAAATCATAACTCTTAAATCATTCAAAGTCACCCCCCTCTTGTTCTCCCTCCACTAAAACATCTTCTTCACCAGAAATCTAACCAAACCAACTTCCATCACAAGATAAAAACTTCTTTTCTCTTCTCTTGATCTCCTTGTTTTCTGCCTCTTATGATCTCCCTCCACAAAACCCAAAACCCAGCTTGACATTTCTTAGCTAAACACAACATCTTAAATCTTTATAAATCAGCTATTGTCAATTTCCCTCAACGAAATCTAGTTTAAGATGAATGTGGTTTGAATTTGAAAAATTGATTCATCAAAGTTTCTAATTTACTATTTTTTGGATTGTATAAGTTAGACAACTGGATTTGGCTATAACAAGCCCGAAAGAAATCCCAAAGATTTTGCCGGTTTTTCTCTTTAAAAAACTAAATCGAACAGAATTAAAATTGATCGGTTTGAACCAGTTTCTAATTAAATTTACTCATGAATATATATAAAAATAAATTCTAGTTTGGTTGGCTTTTTCAATTAAAAATGCTTACTGCTACACACATACATAGAATAGCTATTAAATTTTGAGCATGATTTGAGTACATGACAACAAACACCAGAGGCTAGTATGTGGCCGTGCGGCTTGACATTGTATTTTAAAAGTGTTTTTGAAAAAAATTATTATTATTATTATTATTTTTTATTTAAAATTAATATTTTTTTATATTTTCTGTGCTAATATCAAAAATAATATTTAAAAAATAAAAAAAATATTATTTTAATATATTTTAAAATAAAAAATACTTTAAAAATCAAGCGGAATAACATTTCTATTTATATTCTTAAAGAGGCGCGTGGTAAGTGAGAAACGGAAAAGTAGGACAACCCCGATTTCAAGTCATGATCACCGAGTAGTTTTCGTCTAATCTGTAATCTTATTTATCCCATCTCCATTATTCCCTCTCCATGTCCAAGTATTCCTCGGCTAAACCCACCTGTGAAGCCCCACCTCGGGCATGGAAGAAATATACTATATCAAAGGAAAACAAACCATATTCCTCGGCGTCAACACGGGGTTCCCATCACGTGACTTGTGGACGTGACCTTGTCGAGGCTATTTACTCTCTTCTCTTGTTCTTTCTTTACTTTTGTCCAACCCCCCGTTTGAAATTTATGCTGCATTCTCTATATATTTCATTACGCTCGAAAACCCATGCTTTGCTTTTTATTTGTTTGTTTATATGAGTTGATTGCAATAACAACTAGATGATGACCAGAAAATGTTAATCTTTTCTTAATTATAGATTTCGAAGCCATAGCGCCTGATGCGCTCAAGATTCTCCGGGAAATGAATTTTTTTGTATATATTGTCTTAGTTTATTAAGGCTAATAAATTCTCTCTCTGTCTTTGGATTACTTAATTATAATAACCAGTTTGTACAATAGTATGGTAATATCCGGTCAACATGTCTCTATGGATCACTTGTTATGTTGTCAAATGCTACGGCTATATTCCATATCCCATGTGTTTGTCTTGTAAGAACTGTTCCTCTCTCTCTCTCTCTAAATATATATTTGAAAGCTTGAGCATTAATTAATTTTATATCTTTCCTAGAAAAGGACTCCATTCTTTTCCACGTTGCAACAAAATTAAGCTAAACCTTAGGGTAGCGAGTTCCCATGGCCAGCAATTCGTAAATTAAGATACCTAGCTCCTGATCATATACCATCCTTTTAATTAATTTTACATGTTTGTCAAAGCAGACCAAGCAAGGAGGCGTATATGGGTGTGCTCGCGTGCATACATTGCTTATCACCTGATCATCTACATGTAAATATATGCTTGTTAACTTTAATAGTTCTTACCATATTACTGGTAAATTAATCATATGCAAGGTGTAACAAGCTAGCTGTTTACACAGAAAATCCCATCTTTGAAATTAGGCCAACAAATTAAACTAAACGATAAGTAGCTATTTGTTAAAACAATTCCTTTTTTTTTTTAATAATTAAAACTGTCGAGTGTTATATGATCATCAGTACTGACCTAATGAGCATTTTTGGACAGCAACCCAGTAGAATTCACTCTTGGGTTTGAGCACAAAATAATGCTGACTTCAATTATAAATCGAATCATGATCATGCAGTACCAGTACATTTATGTCCATCTTTTGTCTGTCGATACGATTAAAATAACTGTATACCTTTTCGGAAGAATATTAGCTTCTTCATGGTGATTCGTGAGATCAGAATACAGGCATGTGTTGCTTTGAAATTTGGTTTTTCACCTTCTCTCACTCTTTGAGTATCGAAAAGAAAGATAAAGAAAAGAAAGGATGGAATCACCGAAATCAACGCCGTTTAGGCTGACGAGCACAGCTACATGCATGGAATAAACATGGCTTTACCAATTCCCACCACCGTATCGTTTTGCAGCAGGTTCGGTAGAATTTCCTTATGTCTTTAATTTGTAGTTACTATTACCTAATCACATAAGAAAGTTTTATGAACAGATCAAGATAAAAAGATCATGAAAATAGGAAAGAATTAAGACGGCTGGCAATATTCGAAACTCACAACTACTACTCAACAAGTTATTTATTGGTGAATTTAAATTAATGGGTACCGGACCCTTTTTGGAGAAGCTTAATTTAAAGCGACATTTTGTATCGCAAAAGAGTAACGTTCAATGGTACCCATTCGCCACCAGAGAAGAGGGTCAACAGTTCACAATGGCTGTTACAGTGACCACGGCAGGCATCCACCTCCAAGTAATCAGTGGACAATATTTATGTATTTATATATATGATGAAATTCAAAGGTGTTAATTTACCTGCAAAAATTGATTTAAAGTTGGATGAAGTCAGCCTAGCTAGTAACCTATATTCTTGTCTATTTTTGTAGAAAATTTGAACGAACTAAATAAGTACAAC
>Ga0325400_1004241_pt1 | contig 13228 bp, 15 predicted proteins | sample PopdelMetagenome_2_FD_205662 | JGI IMG/M metagenome (GOLD analysis project Ga0325400, IMG submission 205662) | Populus deltoides microbial communities from Bellville, Georgia, United States - Xylem-PdKOR-R1 | ecosystem: Host-associated > Plants > Phyllosphere > Stem > Wood/Secondary xylem... | reverse complement strand
ATCGAGGGGCTGGAGGAGCTCGCCGACGAGCTGCAGAGCCGCGCGCAGGAGGCGCTGGAGCGACGCGACGAGGCCAACCGGGCGGAGCGCACCGCGCTGGGCGTGTCGGACGACCTGGCGACGATGCCCTACATGACCGAGGCGATGCTGGTGACGCTCGGCAAGGCGGGGATCAAGACGCTCGACGACCTGGCCGACCTCGCCACCGACGAGCTGGTGGAGAAGAAGCGGGTCGAGCCGCGCCGCCGCAACGAGGACGCGCCCAAGCGGCCGGAGCCGAAGGGCGGCATCCTGGCCGAATACGGGCTCAGCGACGAGCAGGGCAACGAGATCATCATGGCCGCGCGCCAGCACTGGTTCGAGGACGAGGAGGCGCCCGCTGCCGACGAGGCGACGCAGGAGGACGCGTCCAAGGAGGATATGGGCGCCTGATGCCTTTCGTCTCGATCCGACTGGCCGGCTCCGCGACGCGCGAGCAGAAGGCCGACATCGTCGCGGACGTCACCCGGTCGCTCGCCGAGCGCCTGGGCAAGGCGCCCGTAGCGGTGCAGGTCGTGATCGAGGAAGTGTCGCCGGAGAGTCACGGCGCCGGCGGGATGCTGATCGCCGATCGGGACGCGCAACGCGGGAAGGGAGACGCAGATGCGGCCCCGTCCCGATGAGCGCCTAACCGCCCCCAACTACCACCATGGTCATGCCGGGCTCGTCCCGGCATCCACCCGTCGGCGATCCTCACCGGCCGTGAGGTTTGCGGCACCGTGGTTGCCGGGACAAGCCCGGCATGACGGAGAGGGCGCGCAGCATGGCTGAGCCCGTCCGCTCCTGCATCCTGACCCGCGAGCGGGCCGCGCCCGCGAACCTCGTCCGGCTCGCGCTCGCGCCCGACGGGCAGGTGTTGCCCGACGTCCGCGCCAAGGCGCCGGGCCGCGGCGCGTGGGTCGGCGTGGCGCGTGCGGAGTTGGAGGAGGCGCACCGCAAGGGGCGGCTGCGCGGCCAGCTGGCGCGCGCGTTCAAGACGGGCGACCTCGTCATCCCCGACGACCTCGGCCAGAGGATCGAGGTCGCGCTGGAGCGTGCCGCGCTGGACCGGCTCGGGCTGGAGGCGCGTGCCGGCACGCTTCTGACCGGCAACGACCGGATCGAGACCGCTGCCCGCTCGGGCCAGCTCGCCGCGCTCTTCCACGCCGCCGATGCGGGCGAGGACGGGCGGCGCAAGCTGGCGCAGGCGTGGCGGGTCGGCGAGGATCGTGAGGGAAGCAGCCTCAAGGGCTTGGCACTCCCGGTGCCGCGCACCATATTGGGATTGGCGCTGGGCCGCGAAAATGTGGTACACGTCGGCCTGACCGACAAAGCGGCGGCGAAGCGGGTGGGCGAGGCGCTCGGCCGCTGGCTGCATTTCATCGGACCACCCCCGGGTTCCCTGCGAGGTAATACTTCGGAGGGAGGGGAATCCAAACCTTGCGAAACGGCATCGCAAGGCGCATCGGCGCCCCCGCCGACGCGAGCGGATAGCCGCGACGACATGCACGAGGATTTTGAGTGAGCGACACCGACAACGACAAGCCGAAGCTGGGCATGCGCGCGCCGATGGGCGTCCGGCGCACGGTCGAGACCGGCAAGGTCAAGCAGAGCTTCTCGCACGGTCGCTCCAACACGGTGATCGTCGAGACCAAGAAGGCCCGCAGCTTCCGCCGCCCCGGCGAGGCCGAGCCCGCGCCGCAGGCGGTCGCGCCCGAGCCGGTCGCGGCGCCGGCCCCGGCCGCCCCCGCCCCGCGGCCCGCGCCCGCCGGCGAGACCGCGCAGGAGCGCCAGGCCCGCATGCTGCGCGAGGTCGAGGACCAGCGCATCCACGCGGCCGAAGATGCGCGCCGCCATGAGGAGAGCGACCGCGTCCGCGCCGCCGAGCGTGCCGCGGAGGAGGCCGCACGCCGCGCCGCCGAGCGCGCAGAGGCCGCCGCCGCTGCCGCCGCAACCCCCGCTCCCGAGCCTGTTCCGCCGCAGCCGGTGGCGTCGCAGCCCGCCGCGCCGACGATCGACGTCGGTCCCGGCCGCGGCTTCCGCCCGGTCGAGCGGCCGGCGCCGCCCGTTCCCGATCCCGTCGCCGCACCGGAACCGGCTCCGGTCGTGACCGAGGCCGCGCCGACCCCGGCCCCGGCTCCCGTTCAGGCCGCCGCCCCGGCTCCCGCTGCACCCGCGCCTGCACCGCAGGCGCCGCTCGGCCTGACGCGCGATCCGTCGGCGCCCGCCCCGCGCCGTTTCTCGCCGGTGGCGCGGCCCGATATCCCGAAGCCGCAGCCCAAGCCCGCTCCGGCCCCCGCGCCGGCGCCGGCGGCGGCTGCCGCGCCGGGAAGCCCGTCGCAGCCGCGTACCTTTACCAACAACGCGGCGCCCTCGCGCGGCGGGCCGCCCGCGCGGCCCGCGCCGCAGCGCGACCGCAAGGGCGACGAGCGTCGCGGCGGCAAGCTGACCGTCACCCGCGCGCTCAACGAGGACGGCGCCCGCGCCCGCAGCCTCGCGGCGCTGAAGCGCGCCCGCGAGAAGGAGAAGCGCGGCTTCGGCGGCCCGCGCGAGGCGCAGGCCAAGCAGGTCCGCGACGTCCAGGTGCCCGACGCGATCACCGTCCAGGAGCTCGCCAACCGCATGGCCGAGAAGGGCGCCGACCTGGTCAAGGCGCTGTTCAAGATGGGCATGCCCGTCACCATGACCCAGACCATCGACCAGGACACCGCCGAGCTGCTGGTGACCGAGTTCGGCCACAACATCGTCCGCGTGTCCGACAGCGACATCGACCTGGCGCTCGACACCGCCGAGGACGCGGTCGATTCGCTGAAGCCGCGCCCGCCGGTGGTGACGATCATGGGCCATGTCGACCATGGCAAGACGTCGCTGCTGGACGCGCTGCGCGGCACGGACGTGGTCCGCGGCGAGGCCGGCGGCATCACCCAGCACATCGGTGCCTATCAGGTGCAGCTGAAGGACAAGTCCAAGGTCACCTTCCTCGACACGCCGGGCCACGAGGCTTTCACCCAGATGCGTGCGCGCGGCGCCGACGTCACCGACATCGTCGTGCTGACGGTGGCGGCGGACGACGGGCTGATGCCGCAGACGATCGAGGCCATCAACCACACCAAGGCGGCCGGCGTGCCGATGATCGTCGCGATCAACAAGATCGACAAGCACGAGGCCAACGCCCAGCGCGTCCGCGAGCGGCTGCTGGAGCATGAGGTGGTCGTCGAGGAGATGGGCGGCGACACCCAGGACGTCGAGGTGTCGGCGCTGAAGAAGACCGGGCTGGACGAGCTGATCGAGAAGATCCAGCTTCAGGCCGAGCTCTTGGAGCTGCGCGCCAATCCCGACCGTCCCGCCGAGGGTTCGGTGATCGAGGCCAAGCTGGACAAGGGCCGCGGGCCCGTCGCGACCGTGCTGGTCGAGCGCGGCACGCTCAAGGTCGGCGACATCTTCGTGGTCGGCGCGGAGAGCGGCAAGGTCCGCGCGCTGGTCGACGACAAGGGCCGGCAGGTGAAGGCGGCCGACCCGTCGATGCCGGTCGAGGTGCTGGGCCTTTCGGGCGTGCCGCAGGCGGGCGACCGCCTCCAGGTGGTCGAATCGGAGGCGCGCGCGCGCGAGGTTGCCGAGTATCGCCAGGGCGTCCTCACCCAGAAGCGCACCACCACCGCGCCCGCCAGCCTTGAGACGATGTTCTCCGCGCTGAAGGCCAACGCCGCCAAGGAGTATCCGCTGGTCGTCAAGGCGGACACCCAGGGCACGGTGGAGGCGATCGTCGCGTCGATCAACAAGATCTCCACCGACCTGATCCGTGCGCGCATTCTCCACTCCGGCGTCGGCGGCATCACCGAGTCGGACGTGACGCTGGCGGGTGCGAGCGGCGCGCCGATCATCGGTTTCAACGTCCGCGCCAACGCCAATGCGCGCCAGATCGCGGAGCGGCAGAAGGTCGCGCTGAAATATTACGACGTGATCTACGACCTGACCGACGAGATCCGGGCGGGCATGGCGGGCGAGCTGGGCCCGGAGGCGTTCGAGACGGTGGTCGGTCGCGCCGAGATCCGCGAGGTCTTCTCCGCGGGCAAGACCGGCCGCGCGGCGGGTCTGCTGGTGGTCGAGGGCGTCATCCGCAAGGCGCTGAAGGCGCGCATCACTCGCAACGACGTCATCATCTACCAGGGCGAGATCGCCTCGCTCCGCCGGTTCAAGGACGACGTGCCGGAGGTCCGCGCGGGTCTGGAGTGCGGCGTGACGTTCACGCAGAACTTTACGGACATCAAGGCCGGCGATTTCCTGGAGACCTACGAGGTCGAGCTGCGCGAGCGGACGCTGTAACGGATGGACATCCGCTTCTCGGCCACGGCAGCGCGCGCGCTGCTGCGGTCGAATAAGCGGATGCTTATTCGGGCGAAGATCAACGAACTCGCAGCCGATCCGCTGTCGCACGCCGCGAACGTCAAGAAGCTGCAAGGGCGACCCGAGTATCGGATGCGCGTCCAGGACTGGCGCATTATCTTCAGGATTGAAGATAACACGCTTTGGATCGATGATGTCGCGCCACGCGGATCGGCGTATAGGTGAAGCCATGACCGTTCAGTTCATTGAGATCGCCGGGCAGCGCATGGCGGTGCTTCCTGCCGCGGATTATGACCGGCTGCTCGATGCTGCCGAAGACCGGGCAGATGAAGCGGCAGCTATCGCCGCAGAGGATCGCCGCGATGCCGGGGAAGAGTATCTACCGGCAGCTATGCTCGATCGCATTCTTCAGGGCGAAAGCGGTCTCCGGGTGTGGCGCGAACACCGGGGGATGACCGCTACCAAGCTGGCGGCGGATGCTGGTGTTTCGCAGGCAGCCATCTCGAAGCTCGAACTCGGACAGCGTGGCGGCCGACCGGATGTGTGGCGCTCGTTAGCTAACGCTTTGCGCGTGTCACCCGCCGATATCATGCCAGGGGTCTAATGTTCGACAAGCCCGAGAAATCCGTCCGTACCCTTCGCGTCGGCGAGCAGGTGCGCCACGTCCTGTCCGAGATCCTGAGCCGCGGCGACGTGCACGACGACACGCTGGCGACGCACATGGTCTCGGTCACCGAGGTCCGCATGTCCCCCGACCTGCGCCACGCCACCGTGTTCGTGAAGTCGTTGCTGGGGAAGGACGAGGAGGCGGTGCTGAAGGCGCTGCGCACCAACACCGCGTTTCTCCAGCGCGAGGTCGCACACCGCGTGCAGAACAAATATGCGGCCAGGCTGAAGTTCCTCGCCGACGAGAGCTTCGACGAGGGCAGCCACATCGACGCGATCCTGCGCCGCGGCGACGTCGCGCGCGACCTTGACCGAGACTGAGGTAAGACGCATCTTACCAACATGAACGCCTTCACGAAGATGTCGGGCAAGGGCCAAGTGGTCGTGCCCAAGGATGTCCGCCATCGGCTCGGCTGGGCGTCGGGTGACGATCTCGAGGTGATCGAGGGCGCCGACTTCGTCACTTTACGCCGGCCTCGCGGCAAGACGTTGACCGTCGATGAAGCGGTCGCGCGCCTCCGGGCGCTGTACCGCCATGAAGGTCCGTCCGTATCGCTCGAACAGATGCGCGCCGATGCCGAGGAGGCTGCGTCAGAGCCTTACGACCGTCGATGATCGCGGTCGATACAAACATCCTGGTTCGATGGATCACGCGCGATGACGACGTGCAGGCTGCACAGGCCGATCGGATCATGGGTGCGCCCGTGTTGATCCCGCTGACGGTGCTGCTCGAAACGGCATGGGTGCTCGGTGGCAGGACCTACCGCTTCGATCGGCCGACGCTCGCCTCGGCACTGCTCGCGATGCTTGACCTTGCCAGCGTCACTGTCCCGCAGGAGGCGGACGTTCGCTGGGCGATCGGTCGATTTGCCGCGGGCGCCGACCTTGCCGACATGATGCACATCGTCGCGGCGCTAGGTGCGTCGCGGTTCGCCTCGTTCGAGCGCGACCTCGCCACGGCCGCCGGCCTCGACGCACCGACGCCGGTCGAGCGGGTCGGCTGATGGCCAAGCTCTATTTCTACTACGCTTCGATGAACGCGGGAAAGTCGACCAACCTGCTCCAGGCCGACTTCAACTATCGCGAGCGCGGCATGGCGACGATGCTGTTCACCGCGGCGATCGACGACCGGTTCGCGGCGGGGACGATCGCCAGCCGGATCGCGCTGTCGGCGCCGGCGACGCCGTTCGGGCCGACGACCGACCTGCTCCGCTGCGTGGAGGAGCGGATGGCGACGGGGGCACTCGCGTGCGTGCTGGTCGACGAGGCGCAGTTCCTCACCACCGGCCAGGTCGACGCGCTGGCGGCCGTGTGCGACCGGCTCGACGTGCCGGTGCTGGCCTATGGGCTGAGGACGGACTTTCGCGGCCAGTTGTTCGACGGGTCCGCTCGTCTCCTCGCGCTCGCCGACGCGCTGGTGGAGATCAAGTCGGTGTGCGTGTGCGGGCGCAAGGCGACCATGAACCTGCGGGTCGACGCGGACGGGCGGGCGATCGCCGCGGGTGCGCAGACCGAGATCGGGGGCAACAACCGCTACGTCGCGCTGTGTCGGCGCCACCATAGCGGCGCGCTGGCCGGAACCTGGTTGCTCAGCGCCGGTTAAGCCACGGCACCGCAAGGAAAAGTCATGAGCCTCCTGTTTGTCGTCGCGGCCGCGATCCAGGCGCCCGTTCCCCTTCCCGCCGGCACCCCGTTCGGCCCCGAGACGGTGATCAGGCAGGTCGGCGGGGGCGGCCTGCGCAACTGGCGGCCAGCGCCCGGGCGCAAGGACGTGCTGTACGTCCGTGACCGGACCGAGCGCTGGTACCAGGTGACGCTGACCGGTCCGTGCGAGTCGCTCCAGCGCAACCTCGACACGCTGAGCTACACCACCGATCCGGTCGGCAATTTCGACCGGTTCTCACGCTTACGGCTCGCCTCCATCCCGCAGCAGAACTGCGGCGTCGCGGGCATCCGGCGCAGCACGCCCCCGGCGGATGCCCCCGTGGATCGACGCGGGCGGCGCTAGCGGCGGCCCACCCGCGCGGCTAGGGCCTGCGCGATGCATGGCTGGATCATCCTCGACAAGCCGCTGGGGCTCGGCTCGACGCAGGGCGTGGCGGCGGTCAAGCGGGCGCTTCGCCAGGGCGGATACGGCAAGTGCAAGGTCGGGCATGGCGGGACGCTGGATCCGCTCGCCACGGGCGTGTTGCCGATCGCTGTGGGCGAGTCGACCAAGCTCGCCGGGCGGCTGCTGGACGGCGACAAGGTCTACGACTTCACCGTCCGCTTCGGCGAGGAAACCACGACGCTGGACGCGGAAGGGGAGGTGGTCGCCACCTCCGACGTCCGACCCACTCCCGCGCGGCTGCAGGCTGCCTTGGCCCGCTTCACCGGCCCGATCGCGCAGGTCCCCCCGGCCTATTCGGCGCTCAAGGTCGACGGACGGCGCGCCTATGACCTGGCAAGGGAGGGAGCGGCGGTGGAACTCGCGACGCGGGATGTCGTGATCCGTGCCATCTCGCTCCATCCACATGCGGGCGGGGACGGCGAGTTGGCGCACGCGACCCTCACCGCCCATGTCTCCAAGGGGACCTACATCCGCTCTCTCGCCCGCGACGTCGCGCTGGCGCTCGGCACCGTCGGGCACGTGACGATGCTCCGCCGCACCCGCGCCGGGCCGTTCGACCTGTCCCAGGCGATATCGCTGGACAAACTGGAGGGAGCCGCTAAGGCGCGCACCCTTGAACACCTACTCCTGCCGCTGAGGGCGGGGCTGGACGACATCCCGGCTCTCTCCCTCACCCCCGACCAGGCAGGGGCGCTCCGCCAGGGGCGCGTTCTGGCCGGGATCGCCGCCGACGACGGCGCCGCCTTCGCCCTTCTCGACGACGTGCCCGTGGCGCTGGTCGATGTCCGGGCCGGGGAGGTGCGGGTCGAACGCGGCTTCAATCTCTGAGACGATGTCGAGGACCATGCCATGACGATCACCGCCACGCGCAAGCAGGAACTCATCACCGAGCACGCCCGCCAGGAGGGCGACACCGGTTCCACGGAGGTGCAGGTCGCGATCCTGACCGAGCGCATCCGCAACCTGACCGAGCACTTCAAGGGCCACGCCAAGGACAATCATTCGCGTCGCGGCCTCCTGATGATGGTCAACAAGCGCCGCTCGCTGCTCGACTATCTCCGCAAGACCGAGGGCGACCGTTACACCGCGCTGATCGCCAAGCTCGGCCTCCGCAAGTAACCACCGGAAGGGCGGCCTCAGGGTCGCCCTTTCTCTATCCGCCTCGTCGCAATCCGGCGCCGGGGCGCGGAGCGCAAGCGCTCCATCCCGAGGCGGGCCGGCTAGCTCGCCGACATAGGCCCCCGCCGCGATCTGCGCGGCGGGAGTGAAGGAAAACACACATGTTCGATGCCAAGAAGGTTTCCATCGAGTGGGGCGGCCAGACGCTGACGCTCGAGACGGGCAAGGTCGCCCGCCAGGCCGACGGCGCGGTGATCGCGACGCTCGGCGAGACGGTGGTGCTGTGCGCCGTCACCGCCGCCAAGACGGTGAAGGAAGGGCAGGACTTCTTCCCGCTCACCGTCCACTACCAGGAGAAGTTCTCCTCTAGCGGACGCATTCCCGGCGGCTTCTTCAAGCGCGAGCGCGGTGCCACCGAGCGCGAGACGCTGGTCAGCCGCCTGATCGATCGGCCGATCCGCCCACTGTTCCCCGAGGGCTTCTACAACGAGATCAACTGCATCGCGCAGGTGATGAGCTATGACGGCGAGAACGAGCCGGACCTTCTCGCGATGGTCGCCGCCTCGGCCGCGATGACGCTGTCGGGCGTGCCCTTCATGGGCCCGATCGGCGCGGCGCGGGTCGGCTACAAGGACGGCGAGTACCAGCTCAACCCGTCGGACCGCGAGGTCGCGGAGGGCGATCTGGACCTGATGGTCGCCGCCACCCACGACGCGGTGATGATGGTGGAATCGGAGGCCAAGGAGCTGTCCGAGGACGTCATGCTGGGCGCGGTCATGTTCGCGCACAAGGCGTCGCAGCAGGTGATCGACGCGATCATCCAGCTCGCCGAGAAGGCGGCCAAGGACCCGTGGGAGCTGAAGACCGGCCCCGACCAGTCGGCCACCAAGTCGAAGCTCAAGGACATGATCGGCGCCGACCTGGCCGCCGCGTACAAGCTGACCGACAAGCAGGCGCGCCAGACTGCCGTCAACGCCGCCCGCACCAAGGCGCGCGAGGGGTTCGAGGACCTGAAGCACGCCAACCCCGCCGAGTATCTTGGCGCGCTGAAGCTGGTGAAGAAGCTGGAGGCGGAGATCGTCCGCGGCCAGATCCTGAACGATGGCGTCCGCATCGACGGCCGCGACACCAAGACGGTGCGCCCGATCGAGGCGGAAGTCCACTTCCTGCCGCGCGCGCACGGCTCGGCGCTGTTCACCCGCGGCGAGACGCAGACCATCGCCACCACGACGCTGGGCACCCGCGACGCCGAGCAGATGATCGATGGGCTGAACGGCCTCAGCTACCAGCACTTCATGCTGCACTACAACTTCCCGCCCTATTCGGTGGGCGAGGTCGGCCGCTTCGGCGCGCCGGGCCGGCGTGAGGTCGGTCACGGCAAGCTGGCCTGGCGGGCGCTCCACCCGGTGCTGCCGACCAAGGAGGAGTTCCCCTACACGATCCGCGTCACCAGCGACATCACGGAGAGCAACGGCTCCTCGTCGATGGCGACCGTGTGCGGCGGCTCCTTGTCGATGATGGACGCGGGCGTGCCGCTGAAGCGCCCGGTGTCGGGCATCGCGATGGGGCTGATCCTGGAGGGCGAGAAGTTCGCCGTCTTGTCCGACATCCTCGGCGACGAGGATCACCTGGGCGACATGGACTTCAAGGTCGCGGGCACGTCGGAGGGTATCACCAGCCTTCAGATGGACATCAAGATCGCCGGCATCACCGAGGAGATCATGCGCGTCGCGCTGGCCCAGGCGCATGAGGGCCGCGCCCACATCTTGGGCGAGATGGCCAAGGCGCTGGGCGAGACCCGGACCGAGCTGTCGGCGCACGCGCCGCGGATCGAGACCTTCCAGATCGACAAGTCCAAGATCCGCGAAGTGATCGGCACCGGCGGCAAGGTGATCCGCGAGATCGTCGCCACCACCGGCGCGAAGGTCGACATCGACGACGAGGGCGTGATCAAGGTTTCCTCGTCCGACCCCGCGCAGATCGAGGCCGCGATCAAGTGGATCAAGGGCCTGGTCGAGGAGGCCGAGGTCGGCAAGATCTACGACGGCAAGGTCGTCAACATCGTCGACTTCGGCGCGTTCGTGAACTTCATGGGCGGCAAGGACGGTCTGGTCCACGTGTCGGAGATGAAGAACGAGCGGGTCGAGAAGCCGACCGACGTCGTGTCGGAGGGCCAGGCGGTGAAGGTCAAGGTCCTGGAGATCGACCCGCGCGGCAAGGTCCGCCTGTCGATGCGCGTCGTCGACCAGGAGACCGGCGCCGAGCTGGAGGACACGCGTCCGCCGCGCGAGCCGCGTGAGGGTGGTCGTGGCGACCGTGGCCCGCGCGGCGGCGGCGACCGCGGGGGTGATCGCGGCCCGCGCCGTGATGGTGGCGATCGCGGCCCGCGCGGCGAGGGTGGCGACCGCGGCCCCCGTCGCGACCGCGGTGATCGTGGCCCGCGCGGCGAGGGCGGCGACCGCGGCCCGCGCCGCGGCGGTGACGGCGGCGGCGACGATCAGGGCCCGGCGCCCGAGTTCGCGCCGGCCTTCCTGACCGGCGACCGCGACTGATCCTCAGCAGTCGGTGACAAAGGAGAGGGGCTCGGGCGGCAACGTCCGGGCCCTTTTCTTGTAGCGCTCGACCCGCACTTGTGTCCCCGCGAAGGCGGGGACCCAGACTGGGCTCCCGCCTTCGCGGGAGCACAAAGAGGGGCGGGCGCACGCAGGCGCGTCGTTCGACGCTCCGCCTATTACGTCACTCCGGACTTGATCCAGAGCCATTATTGCGCCGGCGCGAGCCTCTCTTGATAGCCCCGCTAATACTGCCGCAGGATGCGCTCCATCGCTTTGCCGCGGGCGAGTTCGTCGACGAGTTTGTCGAGGTAGCGAATGTCCCGCATCAGCGGGTCCGCCACCTCCTCCACCTGGATGCCGCACACCTTGCCGGTGATCAGCGCGCGGGCCGGGTTCATCGCCGGCGCGGTCGCGAAGAAGGTCTGGAAGTCCGTCTCCCGGTTCAGCTCCGCCTCCAGCGACGTCGGGTCGTGCCCGGTCAGCCAACAGGCGATGCGATCGACATCGGCCTTGCTGCGCCCCTTTCTCTCCGCCTTGGCGACATAGTGACGGTACACGCTGGCGACGCTGGTCGTGTAGATGCGGTGCGTCATGCTCTGCTCCGATGCGGCCCGCCCAGGCTCGCGCGGCGCGGAGCCGAAGGCAAGCTCATGCGATCCGCGCGGGAACGCCCGCCCGCCCGAACCGGTTACCACCCCATGCCCCAACCCACTCCCTGGTCGCTGCCCTGGTCCGACAAGAAGGCCGTCCTTCTCCGCGCCTGGAAGGAGGCGTCGGAGGACAATGTCGGCATCGTCGCCGCTGGCGTCGCCTTCTACGGCTTCCTCGCGATCGTGCCGCTGCTCGGTGCGTTGGTCCTCACCTACGGCATCTTCGCCGATCCGCGATCGGTGGTCGGGACCGTGCAGAAGTTGACGGAGGTCATGCCCGGCGACGCGGCGCGGCTGATTGGTGACCAGCTGGCGGGGGTGGTCGCGGGGTCAGACGGCAAGAAGGGTCTGGGCCTCCTCATCGCCCTCGCGGTCGCGCTGTTCGGCGCCCGCGGCGGCGCGGGCGCGGTCATCACCGCGCTCAACATCGCCTATGAGGAGGAGGAGAAGCGCAACATCGTCGTCCTGAACCTCACCGCGCTGGCGATCACCGCCGCCGCGGTGCTGGTTGCGTTGGTCGCGGCGGCGGCGATGAGCGTCCTGGGACTGCTCGACGACGTCATCGGCGGGCAACCGCTCCTGGTGCTGGCTGGCCGGGTCGGGTCCTATGTCCTGTTCGGGGCGGCGGGGGCGGGCGCCGCGGCGGCGCTCTACCGGTTCGGCCCGTCGCGATCGAAGCCGCGATGGCAGTGGATCACGCCCGGCTCGCTGTTCGCGTCGGCGGGCTGGCTCCTGCTGACGCTCGGCTTCGGCTTCTACGTGGCCCGGTTCGGCAACTACAACGCCACCTACGGCGCGCTGGGCGCGATCGTGGTGCTGCTAACCTGGCTGTACCTGTCCAGCTACATCCTGCTGCTCGGCGCCGAGATCAACAGCGAGTTCGAGCACCAGGTCGCCGTCGACACCACCACCGGCGCGGCCGCGCCGATCGGCCAGCGCGGCGCCTGGGTCGCCGACCATGTCGCGGGGGAGGGAGCGTCCAAGCCCCCAGCCACGGGCCTGGGCGGCGGCAAGCCGGCGACCGCCGCGCCGCCCGCGACCTCGACTGGCACGCTCGCCGCCGGTGGCGCCGCCGCGTTCGCCATCCTGCTCCGCCGCCGCTGGATCGGCCTCGCCCTGCTCGCCACGACGCTGCTGGCCTCGCGCCGCCAAGCTGCTACAGCCGCTCCCGACCAAACGGAGGAGAGGACATGAAGCTCGCCAGCCTCAAACAGGGCCGCGACGGCAAGCTGGTGGTCGTCTCGAACGACCTCGCCTGGTACGCCGATGCGAGCCACATCGTCCCGACCCTCCAGGCCGCGCTGGACGAGTGGACGCGCTATTCCGGCCTGCTGGAGGCGCTCGCCACCGACCTGGAGCATGAGGCGATCCCGCGCGAGCGGTTCCATGAGCATGACGCCGCCGCGCCGCTGCCGCGCGCGTACCAGTGGGCGGACGGCTCCGCCTACGTCAACCATGTCGCGCTCGTCCGCCAGGCGCGCGGCGCCGAGATGCCCGAGAGCTTCTGGCACGACCCGCTGATGTACCAGGGCGGCTCGGACGGCTTTCTCGGGCCCCGCGACCCGATCCCGCTGGCCGACGAGGCCTGGGGTTGCGACCTGGAGGCCGAGGTGGTGGTCGTCACCGGCGACGTGCCCCAGGGCGCGAGCCGCGAGGAGGCGCTGGCCGCCGTCCTGCTGGTCGGCCTGACCAACGACGTCAGCTTGCGCAACCTCATCCCGGGCGAGCTCGCCAAGGGCTTCGGCTTCTTCCAGTCCAAGCCCGCC
>Ga0325400_1004239_pt1 | contig 13230 bp, 12 predicted proteins | sample PopdelMetagenome_2_FD_205662 | JGI IMG/M metagenome (GOLD analysis project Ga0325400, IMG submission 205662) | Populus deltoides microbial communities from Bellville, Georgia, United States - Xylem-PdKOR-R1 | ecosystem: Host-associated > Plants > Phyllosphere > Stem > Wood/Secondary xylem... | reverse complement strand
AAGGCGCGCTCTGACGTGGCTTGTCATCTCGGACGCGCGACCGATGTGCCGCGCGCCGGGGTGACGATCCAGCCTCAGCTTCGATAATCGGCGTTGATCGAGATGTAGCCGTGGGTCAGGTCGCACGTCCAGACCGTGGCGCGGCCCTCGCCCAGCCCCAGATCGACGCCGATCTCGATCTCGTCGCCTTTCAGATGCTCCGCGACCGGGGCCTCGTCATACCCCTCCACCGCCAAGCCGCCGCGGGCGACCGGCGTGTTTCCGAAACGGATCGACAGCCGGTCGCGCTCGGCCGGCTCTCCGGCCTTGCCGATCGCCATGACAACCCGGCCCCAATTGGCGTCCGTCCCCGCGACCGCGGTCTTGACCAGCGGCGAGTTGGCGATGCTCATCGCGATGCGGTGCGCGGACCGGTCGCTTTCCGCACCCTCCACCCCGATCTCGATCAGCTTGCGCGCGCCTTCGCCGTCGCGCACGACCAGCAGGGCCAGTTGATGGCACAGGTCGGCCAGGGCCGAACGGAACGCGTCCGCTCCCGTGCTCTCGTCGTCGGTCAGGGGTGAGTTGCCGGCGGCGCCGGTCGCGAAGGCCAGCACCGTATCGCTGGTCGACGTGTCGCCGTCGACGGTGATGCACGAGAAGGTGCGCGCATTCGCCGCCACCAGCGAGCGTTGCAGGAACCCGGCGTCCACCGCAGCGTCGGTGAAGATGAACCCCAGCATCGTCGCCATGTCTGGCGCGATCATCCCGGACCCCTTGATGATGCCGGTGAGCGTCACCGCCCGGCCGTCGACGACCGCCGTCGTGGTAGCGCCCTTGGGAAAGGTGTCGGTCGTCCCGATCGCATCCGCCGCCTCGCGCCAGGCGCACGGGGGCGCCGCGAACGCCGCGTCCAATCCGGCCTCCGCCTTGTCGATCGGCAGCGGCACGCCGATCACCCCGGTCGAGGCGACGAACACGTCCGACGGCTGGCAGCCGAGATGCGCCGCCGCCCGCGCCGCGATCGCCTCCACCGCGGCGCGCCCGCGGCCGCCGGTGAAGGCGTTTGAGTTGCCCGCATTCACCACCAGCGCCCGCGCCTCGCCCAGCACCAACGCGCGGCGGCACCATTCCACCTCGGGCGACGGGCAACGGCTCTGGGTCAGCACGCCCGCTACCGTGGTTGCCGGCGCCAGTGTCGCGAACGTCAGGTCGCACCGGTCCCACGCCTTGTATTGCGCCCGCGCCACCCGCAACTCCACGCCGGCGACCGGCGGCAGGTCGGGGAAGGGGCGGGCCAGCGGGGACATGGAATGGGTCATGTCGCCCTCCTGCGCCAGCCGATCGCCGGGGGCAACCGGCGCGGGAGCGATGCTTTCGCTTGGCGCCGGACCTCTGATGCGCCTATGTTACCGGCCGTGAACCTGCTGCTGCTCCTGTCTGCCCTGTTGTCCGCGCTGAGCGGCGTCGGTCAGGCCGTGCGTGGCGGGCGGGCGCCCACCGCGGTGTGCGCCACCGTCGCTCCGACGCGGGCCGCGCCCGTGTGCCGCAGGAGCATCGCCGCGCGTCCGTCGGTGGCACTCCCCATGGCGTCGCAGGCGAGCGCAGCGATTCTCACGCCCATCCGCCTCGCGCCGCACCAGCCGATCTTCGCGGGTCGCCGCCGCGAATAAGCCGGGTGCGCGCCTTTCATCGCGGCGCCCGCTCCCCATCTCCGCTTCCATAATGCGCCGCGGGCCCGCGTCCGCGCGCCAACCTTTCCGTAGGAATCCGCACCCATGCTCGGTGGCCTTGCCAAGTCGCTCTTCGGGTCGTCCAACGACCGCTACGTCAAGTCGCTCAACCCCGTCCTCGCCAGGATCGCGTCGTTCGAGCCGGCGCTGCAGGCCATGGACGATGCCGAACTCGCCCGCCAGACGGAGCGGTTCCGCGAGCGTCTTGCCGGCGGCGAGAAGCTCGACGCGCTCCTGCCGGAGGCGTTCGCCACCGTGCGCGAGGCGGCGCGGCGCGTGCTGGGCCAGCGCCACTACGACGTCCAGATGGTCGGTGGCATCGTCCTCCATCGCGGCGAGATCGCGGAGATGCGCACCGGCGAGGGCAAGACCCTTGTCGCAACTCTCGCGGTCTACCTCAACGCGCTGCCGGGCGACGGCGTCCACGTCGTCACCGTCAACGACTATCTCGCCAGCCGCGACGCGGAGTGGATGGGCCAAGTCTATCGCTTCCTGGGGATGACCGTTGGCGTCATCGTCCCCAACCTCACCGATCAGCGGCGTCGCGACGCCTACCTGTCCGACATCACCTACGGCACCAACAACGAGTTCGGCTTCGACTACCTGCGCGACAACATGAAGTATGAGCGCGCATCGATGGTGCAGCGTCCCTTCAACTTCGCGGTCGTCGACGAGGTCGACTCGGTGCTGATCGACGAGGCGCGCACCCCGCTCATCATCTCCGGCCCGACCGACGACAAGAGCGAGATGTACATCTCCGTCGACGCGATCGTGAAGCAGCTCGGCGCCGACGATTATGAGAAGGACGAGAAGCAGAAGACGATCATCCTGACCGAGGACGGGACGGAGAAGATCGAGCGGATGCTGGAGGCCGCGGGACTGCTCCAGGGCGCCAACCTCTACGATTTCGAGAACACCCAGGTCGTCCACCACGTCAACCAGTCCTTGCGGGCGAACGTGATGTTCAAGGCCGACACCGATTACATCGTCAAGGACGGCAAGGTCATCATCATCGACGAGTTCACCGGCCGGATGATGGACGGCCGCCGCTGGTCGGACGGGCTCCACCAGGCGGTCGAGGCCAAGGAGGGGGTGCAGATCGAGCCGGAGAACCAGACGCTCGCCTCCATCACCTTCCAGAACTACTTCCGCATGTACCCCAAGATCGGCGGCATGACCGGCACCGCGGCGACCGAGGCGGCCGAGTTCTACGACATCTATAAGATCAACGTCGTCACCATTCCGACCAACAAGCAGGTCGAACGGATCGACGAGGAGGACGAATTCTACAAGAGCACGCAGGACAAGTTCCTGGCGATCGCCAAGCGCATCCGCGAACACGCGGTAAAGGGGCAGCCGGTGCTGGTCGGCACGGTCTCGATCGAGAAGTCGGAGCTCCTGTCCGAGTTCCTGAACCAGGAAGGTGTCGACCATTCGGTCCTCAACGCCCGCCATCACGAGATGGAGGCGCATATCGTCGCGCAGGCAGGGCGTCTGGGTGCGGTAACGATCGCCACCAACATGGCGGGACGCGGCACCGACATCCAGCTGGGCGGCAACCTCGAGTTCCGCGTCGACGACGAGCTCGCCACGATGGAGCACGGGCCGCAGCGCGACGCGGAGATCGACCGGATCAAAGCGGAGATCGCCGCCGAGAAGCAGGCGGTGCTCGCCGCCGGCGGGCTGTTCGTGCTGGGTACCGAGCGGCACGAGTCGCGCCGCATCGACAACCAGCTGCGCGGCCGATCTGGGCGCCAGGGGGATCCCGGGCTCAGCCGTTTCTATCTCAGCCTGGACGACGACCTGCTGCGCATCTTCGGCCCCGATACGCTGTTCGCGCGGATGATGCGGTCCAACATCGAGGATGGCGAGGCGATCGGGTCGAAGTGGCTGACCAAGGCAATCGAGACCGCGCAGAAGAAGGTCGAGGCGCGCAACTACGACATCCGCAAGCAGGTCGTCGAATATGACGACGTGATGAACGACCAGCGCAAGGTGATCTACGAACAGCGGTCGGACATCATGGATGCCGAGACGGTCGGCGACGTCGTGTCGGACATGCGTGCCGAGACGGTTAACGCGATCGTCGGCGAGGCGTGCCCGCCCAACTCCTATCCGGAACAGTGGAACGTGGCCGGCATGAAGGACCAGCTGCGCGACGTGGTCGGGATCGAGCCGGCGATCGACAGCTGGCTGGAGGAGGAAGCGATCGATCCCGAACTGGTCGAGGAGCGCGTCCGGGAGGAAGCCGACGCGATGGTTGCCGCCAAGGCCGCGGAGCTGGAGCCGGAGACGTGGGCGCAGGTCGAGAAGTCGATCCTGCTCCAGAACCTGGATCATCATTGGAAAGAGCATCTCTCGACGCTCGATGCGCTGCGCCAGGTCGTGCACTTGCGTGCCTATGCGCAGAAGACGCCGATCAACGAATACAAGCAGGAGGCGTTCGCGCTGTTCCAGCGGATGCTGGGCAACATCCGCGAGGATGTGACCCGGACGATCGCGCAGGCCCAGTTCCGCATGCCGGACGCGCCGCCACTGCCCGACCTGCCCGATTTCATCACCAGCCACTTCGACCCGTTCACCGGCGAGGACGACACGCGCGACGTGGATGCGGGCACGCTGGGCCTGATCCAGACCCAGTTGCCGCCGCTCTCGATCCCGCAGCCGCGGGCGGCCGATATCGGCGAGGATCCGGCGGGCTGGGCGGGTGTCGTCAGCCGCAACGCGCCATGCCCCTGCGGTTCGGGGCGCAAGTACAAGCAGTGCCACGGCGCGGTCTGACATCGTGCCCAGCGTCGCCCCAGCGAGGGTTGGGGTGACGTAGGAAAAGGGCCGGAGTCCCGAGCGGGACTCCGGCCCTTTTTCTACGTCACCTCCCGGCGACTCAGCGGCGCCGTCCGCGCTCCTGACCCGGCAGCACCACCGTCGGGCCGACGGTCTCGACCACGCGCCTTGCGTCGAAGGCGCGGATGTTGTCGCGCGGGATCGGCCCGCGCCGCATCACGACCTCCGCGGTCGCCTCATACCGGTCGACGGTCCGCACGTCGAAGTCGTTAAAGGCTCCAAAGCCGCCGCCATACCAAGGGCTCCATCCGAACCCGCGATTGTAGCCGCCGAAGCCGCGGCCGTAATAGCGCCAGGACGGCCCCCAATAGCCGCCGAACCCGCCATAGCCGAAGCCGCTGCCAAAGCCCGGGGTCGAGTAGGTGCGCGACTGCAGGTTGGTGTCGCGGTCCGCCATCACGAAATAGTCGTAGCCGCGCTGCAGCGTCAGTTCGGCGGCACGAAAGAACAGGTAGCGTTCCACCGTGTCACGCTCGGTGACGCTGTTGCCCGCAAAACTGACCAGGAAGCGGTCCGGCTCGATCTGCCGGTCGCTGAACCCGGTACGATTGAAGCCCTGCCCGGTGGCAGGGCGATAAGTGGTCTCGGTCGCGCATCCCGCAACCAGCAGCCCGCCCGTCGCCACCGCGGCGAGCACTGCCTTTCGGCCGAATAGCATGAACATATCCTCATACTCCGTTCGCGGCCCTTGCGGCGAACCGCCTCCTAATGGCCATGAGATGTGGAACGGGCGATGAACGGATTCGCTCCCGTTGAAAACATGTTCATATTCCAATCAGATGTGCCGCGATCTCGCGCCGGTGCGGATGCGCGCGATGCTCGAACAGGTAGAGGCCCTGCCAGGTCCCGAGCACGGGCCTGCCAGCCGCGACGGGGATGGACAGAGCGGTCTGCGTCAGGGCGGTGCGCAGGTGGGCGGGCATGTCGTCGGGACCCTCGTCGTCATGCTCGTAGATGTCGCTCTGCGGCGCCAGCCGGTCGAAATACGCTTCCATGTCGCGCCGCACGGCCGGCGCGGCGTTTTCCTGGATCAGGATCGACGCGGAGGTATGCCGGCAGAACAGCGTCAGGAGGCCGGTCGCGATGCCCTGGTCCTCGACCCATCGCACCGCCCGATCGGTGAACTCGACCAGGCCGGCGCGTCGCGTCTCGATGACGAAGGATGTCGAGGCCTGGCGCATGCCGGCCGAACGCTCGTCGGCACGGCTGGCTCCCTGAGTAGGATTCGAACCTACGGCCGCTCGATTAACAGTCGAGAGCTCTACCGCTGAGCTATCAGGGAATGCGGTGCCGTGCCGTGCGGGGCTCTATAAAGGGGGAAGGAGGCGATGCAAGCCCCCAATTGCGAGGTCAGGCGTCATGAATGCCCCGAGTGCCGGAGCATGGTCGCGCCGCCCAAGCGACCTCTGCCGGTGCCGGTGCGCGCATGGCCGGCGGAAGAGGTGGGATTCGAACCCACGGAACGGTTGCCCGCTCGCCGGTTTTCAAGACCGGTTCCTTAAACCACTCGGACACTCTTCCTTGCCGCCGCTGTCCGGCGGGAGCATGCGGCTCCTGGCGGCACGCCTCGACGGGCCGGCCTACCGTCCGAATAGCGCGGGCGACGCCGCGTGCAAGCGGCGCGTTGATGGGAGGTTTGCCGCGCGACCGCGCTGTGGCAAGCGGATCGCCATGTGGACACGGGCGAAGGCGCTGATCAGCGCGGCACTGCTGATGGCGACCGCGGGTTCCGCGGTGGCGCAGGACGAAGCTGGCTTTCAGGATTATCTTTCCGGCTTCCGGATGCGCGCGGCGGCGGCGGGGATCACGGTCGCCACGCTGGACGCTGCCTTGCCGACGCTGACGTTCAACCCGCGGGTCGTGCAACTGGATCGTGCCCAGCCCGGCAACCCGGCCAATCCCGGCTTCTCGCCGTTCGCGCCGTACCGCGCGGCGCATGTCGATGCGGCGCGGATCGGGCGCGGGCAGCGTGTCTACCGGGCCCAGCGGGAGCGGCTGCGGGCGATCGAGCGGGATTCGGGCGTGCCGGAGGAGATCGCGGTGGCGATCTGGGGACACGAGACCGACTATGGCGGCTACACCGGCAACTTCGACCTGCTGCGCAGCCTTGCCACGCTGGCCTATGAGGGGCGCCGGCGCGCGTTGTTCGAGGGCGAGCTGATCGCGGCATTGAGGATGATCGATCGGGGCGTTCCGCGCGATCGGCTGAAGGGCAGTTGGGCCGGCGCGACCGGCAATCCGCAATTCCTGCCGTCCGCCTATCTGCGCCTGGGCCGCGACGGCGATGGCGACGGGCGGGTCGACATCTGGACCAGCGACGCGGACACGCTCGCGTCCATCGCCAACTACCTGCGCGAGGCGGGATGGCGGGCGGGGCAGCCCTGGGGCGTGGCGGTGTCGGTGCCTGCGGGTTACGACCGCGGCCAGGCCGCCAATCGGCTGGTGTCGCCGCGGTGCCCGCGCGTGTTCCAGCGGCACAGCGGATGGCGGACGATGGCGGAATGGCGCGCCGCCGGCCTGGTGCCGGAAAGCGGCTCCTGGCCCTCGGATGGCGTACTCGCCACCCTGATCGAGCCCGACGGAGTAGGGCGGACCGCCTACCTTCTCACCGGCAACTACCGGGTGATCCTCGACTATAATTGTTCCAACTTCTACGCGCTGTCGGTCGGCCTGCTGGCGGATGCGGTGGCGCGCTAGGCTGCCTGCCCGAACCAGATCACGTGGACCGGACCCTTGCCGTTCTCGCGCGCACGGATCTTCACCTCCTCGACCGCGAACCCTGCACCGGCCAGCCGGCGGGCGAACGCGGCGTCCGGTGCCGCCGACCAGACTGCCAGCACGCCGCCCGGCCGCAGCGCGCGACGCGCACGGTCCAATCCCGAGCGCGTGTAGAGTCCGTCATTGTCGGGACGGGTCAACCCGTCCGGCCCGTTGTCGACGTCCAGCAGGATCGCGTCGTAGCGTTCCTCCTCCATCACCGCGCCGACATCGGCCATGCGCAACGTGACGCGCGGATCGTCCAGGCACCCCGCCGTCAGTTCCGCCATCTCGCCTCGCGCCCAGCCGATGATCCCGGGGACGAGCTCCGCCACCGTGATCGCCGCCGCACAGCCGAGCTCCGCCAGAACCGCGCGCAGGGTGAAGCCCATGCCGTAGCCGCCGATCAGCAGCCGCGGCCGCTCCCGATCGGCAAGCCGGGCGCAGGTAAGCGTGCCGAGCGCGACTTCGGAGCCCCGCATGCGGGTACTCATCAGCTCGTTGCGGTCGAGCACGATCATGAAGTCGCGGCCGCGCCGGAACAGCCGCAACGGCGGGCCGCCGGGCACCTCGGCGATGCCCAGCAGCTCGCGAGGGATCATCGTCCCTGCTGGCGGGCCTTGCGCGCGGCGTAGCGCGCGTCGCGTGCCGCCTTCAGCTCGGCCGCGGTGGGCACGGCGGGCGGTCGCTTGGCGGCGGCTGCGGCCTCCGCGGCGGCTTCCGCCTCGGCCTTGGCCTTGGCGCGCGCCTCTTCCTTGGCGGCCTTCTCGGCCTCTATGGCGGCCTTGCGCTGGGCGCGACGCTCCGCCTCAGCCGCCTCGCGTGCCTCGCGCGCGGCCAGCCGGGCGGCAACCTGCTCGGGGTCGGGAGTGGCCTTGTTGCGCAGCGCTTCCAGCGCGCGTGCCTTGGCATCGCGGGAAGAGGCGGCGCGGTCGTTGAAGTCGGGAAGCTTGAATCCTGCCATTCAATGGGGTCCGTCGTTGAGGGGCGTCATTGCCCGGATATTGGCACGGCTGCTCTACAGCACAACGGCCCCGCGAACACTCGCGAGGCCGTTGGAAAAGCTGGTGGACGCACTTGGGCTCGAACCAAGGACCCGCTGATTAAGAGTCAGCTGCTCTACCAACTGAGCTATGCGTCCGTGACGTCGACCTGCACCGAACCGGTAGCCCGCCGACGGGAGCCGCGCGTTTAGCGGGTGGACGCGGCGATGCAAGCCTTTTCTCCGACCTATCGCCCGCCGGGCCGGCGATTGTCGCGATGGATCGCCATCAGGATGCCCAGGCAGATCAGCACGGTCATCTGCGCCGACCCGCCGAAACTGACCAGGGGCAGCGGGATGCCAACCACCGGCGCCAAACCCATCACCATCGACAGGTTGATCGCGACATAGAAGAACACGGTGGTCCCCAGGCCGGCTGCGGCCAGTCGCGCGAAGCGGGTGCGCGCCTGCTGGCCAACCTCCACGCCCCAGCGCGTCACCAGGATGAAGGCGAGGATCAGCAGGCATCCGCCCGCCAGGCCCCATTCCTCCGCCATGGTCGCGAAGACGAAGTCGGTATGACCCTCCGGCAGGTAGTCGAGGTGGCTCTGCGTGCCCTGCAGGAACCCCTTGCCCCAAATGCCGCCCGATCCGATCGCGATCTTGGACTGGCTGATGTGATACCCGGTGCCGAGCGGATCGCTCTCGGGATCCATGAATATCAGGATCCGGTTGCGTTGATAGTCGTGCAGCGCGAACCGGAAGGCGAGGGGGATCACCACCGCCGCGCCCACCGCGCCGCCGACGAACAGGCGCAAAGGGATGCCGGCCAGGAACATGACCGTCGCGCCGCCCGCGCAGATCATCAGCGCGGTGCCGAGATCGGGCTGGGTCATGACCAGCGCCGCAGGTAAGGCGATCAGCACCGCCGGCGGCCAGATCGCGCCCCAGCTGCGCGACTCGGCGGGCGGCAGCAGGTCGTAGAAGCGCGCGATCGCGAGCACGATGGCAAGCTTCATCAGCTCGGACGGTTGCAGCCGGATGAATCCCAGGTCCAGCCAGCGCTGGCTTCCGCCGCGGACCGCGCCCAATGCCTCGACCAGCAGCAAGGCGAACAGCAGCGCGCCGTAGGCGGGGAACGCCGCCCGCTTGAACCAGTCGAGCGGTGCAAAGGACAGCATCACCGCCCCGCCCAGAAAGACGAAGAACTTGACGCCGTTCGAGAAGGCCCATGGCCGAACGCTGCCGCCCGCCGCCGAATAGAGTACCACCATACCGAAGCAGCCGATCGCGAGCACCGGCAGCAGGACCCGCCAGGGTAGGCTGACAAGCGGTTCGGGAACGATGCCGCCGGCGCGGTTCATCGCGGCACCTCGGGCGACGGCGTTGGCGCGGTTTGCTCTTCCGATCCGCCTTCGGGCACCGGGTCCGCGGCCGCCTGCTGCTCGACCAGGGTCGCCTGGGTGCGGTTGGCGAGGTCGGTGGCGCGCTCCACCGCGGGAGCATCGCTGGGCACCACCGCGTCGGTCTTGGTGGCGCGGGCGGCGGGCGGTGGATTGTGCGCGGCGCGATAGGCGGCCTCCTCGGCGGCCATGCGCGTGCGGATGTCGCCGCCCCAGCTCGGCTCGACCTCGGCCAGGCTCTTCAAGGCGCGCTCGCGATCAAGGCAGTAGGTCAGGATGTCGCGGCCGATCTGCGGCGTGTCCAAATTGCGCACGGTATGGCCGTTATGCTCCAACACGATGCCCGCCGCGTAGCGCGGATTGTCGGCCGGGGCGTAGCAGACGAGCAGCGCGTGGTCGCGGAGCTTGAAGGGCAATTGTCCGTTGGACAGCACGCCCGAGCGCCGTTCGGCCAGGGTGATGCGGCGGACCTGCGCGGTGCCGGTTTTGCCGGCCAGCAGCACGCCGGGGATCTGCATCCGCGCCGCGCCGCCGGTGCCGCCGCCATTGACCACTGCCGACATCGCCTCGCGGACGATCTGGAGGTTCTCGGAGGCGAAGGGCAGGAGCGCCGGATTGGGATCGACCCGCTTGGCGAGCAGCGTCGGCTGCAACGCGCGCCCGCTCGCGATCCGCGCCGCCAGCACCGCGAGCTGGAGCGGGTTGGCGAGCACGTAGCCCTGGCCGATCGCGGCGTTGAGCCCGTCCGCGACCGTCCACCTCGCCTTGTATTTGCCCAGCTTCCACGCGCTGTCGGGAACCGTGCCGTATCGCTGGGTCGAGAAGGGCAGGTCGAACCGCTGCCCCAGGCCCATTGCCCGCGCGACGGGGGCGATCCGGTCGTATCCGATCCGCCGCACCATTTGCCAGAAATAGATGTCGCAGCTCTGGGCAATGGCGGTGCGCAGGTCGACGGCACCGTGGCCCGATCGCTTGTGGCAGTGGAACAGCCCGGTGCCGACGCGGATCACGCCGGAACAGTTGACGCGCATGCCCGCCGGTACGCCCGCCTCCAGCAGCGCCAGCCCGGCGAGCGGCTTGACCGTCGATCCCGGCGGGTAGAGGCCCTGCGTGACCTTGTTCATGAGCGGGACGTGGTCGTTGTCGGACAGCATCTGCCATTCGAGCTTGCTGATGCCGTCGGAGAAACTGTTCGGGTCGTAGGCCGGCATGGAGACGCTCGCCAGCATCTCGCCGGTGCGGCAATCGATCACCACCGCCGACCCCGAATTTGTGCCGAGACGACGGGCGGCATAGTCCTGCAAGCCGGCGTCGATGGTCAGGCGGACGTTGCGGCCGGGCACGTCGGCGCGGGTCTCCAACTCCTTGACCGGCTTGCCGCGGGCGGTGACCTCGACCCGCTTGGCGCCGGGTGCGCCGCGCAGCAGCGGTTCCAGCGTCCGCTCCAGCCCGTCCTTGCCCATCTTAAACCCCGGCGTGACGAGCAGCGGGTCGCGCACCGCCCGGAACTGTTCGGCGGTGGGGACGCCGACATAGCCGGTGAGATGCGCCACCGCCGCCCCGGCCGGATAGAAGCGGGCGAAGCCGCGGGTCGGCGCGACGCCGGGCAGGTCGGGGAGGCGGACGTTGACCGCAGCGAAGCGGTTCCAGTCGATGTTCTCGGCGACCTGCACGGGCTGAAAGCCGGCCGCGTTCTTGAGGTCCAGGCGGATCCGTTCGACCTCCTCCGGCGGCAGCGCGAGCAGCCGGGCGAGCAGCGCCAGCACCTCCTCCTCCCGGCCCTCCTCCAACCGCTCGGGGATGAGGTCGACGCGAAAGTCGGTGCGGTTGGACGCGATCGGCGCGCCGTGGCGGTCGAGCAGCCAGCCGCGCCGCGGCGGCACCAGCGTGGTGTTGACGCGGTTTGATTCGGCGAGAAGGTTGTATTTCTCGTTCTGCGCGATCGCGAGCCAGCCCATCCGCGCCGCGAGCAGCCCGCCGATCCCGGCCTGGACGGTGCCCAGCAGCCAGGCGCGACGCGAGAAGCTGAACGCCTGGGTCGCCTCCGATACGATGCGACCGTCACGCCTCATGCCAGCGGGCCACGCTTGCGGTCGATCCACGCGGCGGCGCGCACCGCCACCGGGAAGGCGAGCACCGAGGTGGCGATCTGGGCGGCGAGCAGCGGCCAGTCCGGTATCGCGCGCGGCAGCGCGATGAGGCGGCCAGCCAGCAGACACAAGGCGATCGCGACCGCGGCGACCAGCCATTCCTGCCAGAAGTCGCGATACACCATGCGCGTCTCCAGCAGCTCGATCGCGAGAAAGCAGAGCGACCACAGCAGCACGGCCGAGCCCAAGGGTTGGCCGCTCAGAAGGTCGTCCCAGAAGCCGAGCGGCGCGGCCGCCCACGGGCGCAGGGCGAACCGGGCCAGCAGTCGCCAGGCGAGCAGCATCAACAGGCCCGGCGGCGGCAGCAACGGCACCTCCGCGATGACCGGCAGCACTGTCAGTGCGGATGCGAGCATCACGGTAATCCAGGGGATCGCGCGCGCCTGCTCGGGCGGCAGCGGTGGCGAGAACGGGTTGCGGTCGTCGGCGCTCACCGCCCGGGCTCCGCCGGCATCGGCATGAACGGCCGTTCGACCAGCGCGAAGTCGAGCGTGTCGGGAACAGCGAACGGTCGCGCCTGCACCGTGTCGCGTCCACCCCGCAGTACGCGCGCCACGGGCACGCCGGGGGGATAAAGGCCGCCGGTGCCCGAGGTCACGAACAGGTCTCCCGCGCCGAAGCGGACGTTGGTGGTATAGACCGAGCGAATGTCGATGGACCCGTCGCCGCGCCCCGCCGCGATCGCGGGCACGCCGTCGCGTGTCCGGCGCACCGGCACGATGCTCTCCGGATCGACCAGCAGAAGGATGCGGGCGGCGTTGGGCCCGGTTTCCACCACCCGTCCGATCAGCCCCACCGGCCCGCGCACCGGCATGCCCACCGCCACGCCGCTGAACCGGCCGGCGTTGAGCAGCGCGAAGCGGCGTCCGCTGGCGGCGGTGGAGCTGACCAGGCGCGCGGCCACGACCGGCTGCGCGGCCCGCTCCCGCAGGTCGAGCAGCGCGCGAAGCCGGCGGTTCTCATAGGAGAGCCCGCGCGCGCGGGTGAGGAGCTGGTGCTGGTGGCGCAGCTGCTCGGCCAATTGCCGGTTGCGGGCATGGACCGCGAACCAGTCGCCGACGGCGCCCGGCACGTCCGCCACCGACCGCGTCGCGTTCGCCAGCAGCGTCGACACTGGCGCCGTCGTCGCCGCGGCGGTCATGCGCAGCCCCGCGAACAGCGGCGGGTCGAACGCCGATGCGACCAGCAACGCCGCGCCCACGACCGCGCCGGCCACGGCCAGGACGTAGCCAAGGAACACGCCATATTGTCGCCGCCGCGAGAAGCCGGTGCGGCGATCCCGGACTGGCGCCATGCGCCTGACCTCGCTGTCAAGAACCTGCCTGCGTTTCCTCTATCCTCCCCGGCGCAGGCCGGGGTCCAGCATCGGACCGGTGGCGGCG
>Ga0325400_1004237_pt1 | contig 13231 bp, 9 predicted proteins | sample PopdelMetagenome_2_FD_205662 | JGI IMG/M metagenome (GOLD analysis project Ga0325400, IMG submission 205662) | Populus deltoides microbial communities from Bellville, Georgia, United States - Xylem-PdKOR-R1 | ecosystem: Host-associated > Plants > Phyllosphere > Stem > Wood/Secondary xylem... | reverse complement strand
GACATTTATCACCCCATGGGGAACTTACTGTTATAAGGTAATGCCGTTTGGATTGAAAAATGCTGGGGCAACATACCAAAGGGCAATGGTAGCACTTTTTCATGATATGATGCACAAGGAAATTGAGGTCTACGTGGATGACATGATCGCAAAGTCCAAAGATGAAGAAAGCCATATCCCAACTCTGAGGAAATTGTTCGAAAGGTTGAGAAAATATCAGTTGAAATTGAATCCTGCAAAGTGTACATTCGGGGTGAAATCAGGCAAATTATTAGGATTTGTGGTGAGCAATAAAGACATAGAAGTGGACCTCGACAAAGTAAAAGCCATACAAGACATGCCCGCTCCAAAGACTGAAAGAGAAGTTCGAGGTTTTTTGGGGCGTTTGAACTATATTGCCCGGTTTATCTCACAACTTACAATCACATGTGAACCAATTTTTCGATTACTCCGAAAGAAGAATCCTGGAACATGGGATGAAAATTGCCAAAAAGCTTTCAATAAGATCAAGCAGTACTTACAAAAACCACCATTGTTGGTACCGCTCGTGCACGGAAGGCCACTCATCCTGTATTTAACTGTGACCGAATCAGCTATGGGTTGTGTGTTGGGGCAACAGGATGAGTCAGGGAGAAAGGAGCAAGCCATCTACTATTTGAGTAAGAAGTTCACCGAGTGTGAATCCCGTTACAGTATGGTAGAGAAGTTATGTTGTAGTCTAGTATGGAGTGCGAAGAGGTTGCGGCAATATATGTTATACTACACCACCTGGTTGATCTCAAGAATGGACCCACTAAAGTATATCTTTGAAAAGCCATACATGTCGAGTAGAATAGCCAGATGGCAAGTACTGCTGGCTGAGTATGATATCATCTACATGACAAGAAAATCAGTAAAAGGAAGCGCAATTGCTGATCATTTAGCCGATAATGCTATTGAGGATTATGAGCCTTTGAACTTTGACTTTCTTGATGAAGATGTGCTAGTAACGGAATAGGAAAAGAAGAGTGGTTGGTGGGCCATGTATTTTGACGACGCAGTAAATGTATCGAGCAACGGGGCAGGTGCTGTGATAATTTCCCTAGAAGAAAAGCAATATCCTATTTCAGTAAAGCTGCACTTTAGTTGTACAAACAACACAGCTGAGTATGAATCTTGCATCCATGGATTGGAAGCTGCATTAGAGATGAAGGTAGGGAAATTAGAAGTATATGGAGACTCAATGCTAATAATCTGTCAGGTAAAAGGTGAATGGCAGACAAGGGATGAAAAGTTGAGACCATACCAGGAATACCTCTCCAAATTGGCTGAAAGCTTTGATGAAATAGAATTTACTCATTTGGGGAGAGACAAAAATCAGTTTGCCGATGCGTTAGCTACCTTAGCTTCTATGGCTATAATTGATTGTGGTGCCAAAATTCAACCTGTAAGCATTGAGATCAGAAATTCTCCCTCTCATTGTTGTTCAGTAGAAGAAGAAACGGGAAATGACCCATAGTACACAGATATAAAAAGATTCATCCAGCATCAAGAGTACCCATCGGGAGCCTCGAAGATAGATAAAAGGACCTTGAGAAGAATGGTCATGGAATACTACATAGATGGGGAGATTTTGTATAAAAGGTCATTTGATGGGACTTTGCAGAGATGTCTGGGTGATCTGGAAGCCAACGAGGCCCTACAAGAAGTGCATGGTGGAATTTGTGCTACTCACGCAAATGGACACATGATGGCTAGGCAATTGCAAAGAGCAGGTTATTTTTGGTTGACCATGGAGAAAGATTGCATAAATTTTGTCTGAAGGTGCCACAAATGTCAAGTGTATAGCAACAAAATCAACGCGCCTCCCGCACCCTTATTTAACATGGTGTCTCCTTGGCCCTTTGCAATGTGGGGAATAGATGTGATTGGGCCTATTAATCCAAAAGCTAGTAATGGACATCGTTTTATCCTTGTAGCGATTGATTACTTTACCAAATGGGTAGAGACTTGCTTATATGCCCATGTGACTCAGAAAGTGGTCAAACGGTTCATCGAGAAAGATCTAATCTGTAGATACGGTGTACCCGAGAGAGTAGTGACTGATAATGCTCAGAACTTCAATGAAAAGATGATAGCGGAGCTATGCACAAAGTGGAAGATCAAGCATTCCAACTCGTCCCCTTACAGACCTAAGATGAACGGCGCTGTAGAAGTTGATAATAAAAATATAAAGAAGATTGTTCAGAAAATGGTGATTATTTACAAAGATTGGCATGAATGGCTTCCTTATGCTCTCCATGCGTATCGAATAGCAGTGAGGACATCAACCGGGGCTACACCATACTCTTTAGTATATAGAATGGAGGCAGTGGTACCCTTGGAAGTAGAAATTCACTTTTTAAGGGTCCTCATCGAATCAGGACTCGAGGAGACTGAGTGGGTCAGGATACGATACAAGCAGCTAAATATGATCAGCGAGAGAAGGTTAACAGCAATTTGTCACCACCAGTTGTATCAAAGAAGGATGGCCAAGGCATATGACCGAAAAGTTCGGCCAAGAGAGTTCAAAGAAGGAGATTTAGTATTGAGAAAAATTCTGTCACTACCAGGAGAAGATCGCAGTAAATGGGCGCCCAATTATGAAGGACCATATATAGTGAAGAAGGCATTTTCAGGAGGGGCGTTGATGCTAACAAGAATGGATGGGGAAGACGTAGTTAGGCCTGTAAACTCTGATTCTGTAAAAAAAATATTATCCATAATGTATAAGTCTTTATCAAATCAATAAATAAGATTGGGCCAATGATTTCTCTTTGCATATTTTTCATAAACGGTGCCTGCCAAAAAAAAAAAACAAAGAACCCAAAAATATACCCTTATAACCTCGCATGATCTCATAGACCTAATCGATCTCTTTCACCAAAATCAATTTCCCTATTGGAGTTTTAAAAAAGATTAATCTTGCATTTTGATTCTGAAAATAATTTGATGTTTGTTCCAAACCATATTTTTAACATTTTTACTTGTAGAATGACAAGTGAATCAAGCAACTCCATCATTGAGGTGACTAAATTATAAACAAAAAAAAAATTTGAATAAACACCTTTACCCTATGACTTTTGAACCATGTGTTTTTAAATGTATGAATAATGGTATGTAGTGAACTCGTTGCTCATGACCCATGAAATGCATCTTTGCAAAGACCAAACCATTATACTGGATGAGGTCAAAGTTTATTGATCTTAGCTGCTTGCGCTTGAAATGAGGAAAGGCCATCTTTGTTATCCCTTTCACGTTCTGAAATAAGTTCATCCCTTGCGATCCCTTTTTTAGCCTGAATAATTTTTTTTCATGAAAAAAATCCCGACTAGGATCACACCCCACACTAGGGGGCAAGAGAAAATTTCAATGAGAAAAGAGAAAAAGTCGTGAGAAAGTCAAAAAGGCATAAGAGCTCAAGAAACTCAAATGCTAGGGGGCATGCCCAAATCACTAGAAAAAGTGACATCCAAGATAAAGTGAGTATACCATAGCAAAGCAATAAAAAGAAGAGGCGGCAAATCAAAGAAGAGCGGCAAAATAAAATATGAATGACATCAAGAGTCAAACTATTGATAGTGATCCTCAGTCTTTGAAACCCTGAAACACTCTTCGAGCCTTATGTTCTTTCATAGCCAAAAACCATAGCCTACGTTGCGTGTTTATAGAAGTCCTTTCTAATCAAGCAAGCAAGCAACCTGGAACAATAAACAATGCTCTCAAAATGCAAAGAATATTTTTTTCATAAGATTCATGACATCAAGAATAAACTACTCATTATTATTCATGCTGATAAAAATGAATGTTAAAAAAGAGACAAGTTTTTTTTTCTCAAACAAAACCTCGAGCTTTTTCTCGAGCCCTTCACTTTGAAAACCTATAAAAATAAAAGGTCATCTCATGAGGCATTTTCATCGAAAACCTCATTGCCAAATACAAGAGCAAATAATCTCTTTTCCAAGAAAGAAAATAACCAAAGAGTTGCAAGATTTCAAAAGCAAATTTTTTTAGACTCACATCAAAATAATTTTTGTTTTCAAAATGCAAGATCAAGATTTATTCTAGACCTATACTCCTTCACCAAAATGAACAAAAAGAGAAATAAGAGAATGTTTTTTTTTTAAAAAAAACCATTATTTGTCTAAGTCGCTGGTAAAGCACACTTGGAGGCAATAACAAGTACAAGGGGGCAATATTGTATTTAATGAAAATCCATCTCTTCTAGAAAAAGAGAGGAACATTTCCTACAACAAGACAAGGGGGCATTTTGGTTTATGAAAAACCGTTTGATCCTTTTAGCAAGTGACACCGAATGTTTTTAGCAGTGAGACGAGGAGTAATGAATGATCCTCTCGAATTATTTGACGAGACAGAAAATCTCTAGCAAGCAAGTGGGTCACGATGAGCACCACAAAGGTTGAGTTGTGCAAACAAATCTGGAAATAGACTTACATGGGTCAACTCGAGTGGGCTAGAAGCCAAGCGACAAATATGACCAAAATCAGAGGTAGCAAGTCCTCATCAGTCAAGCAACAAGAAGACAAAGAAGAAATGGGGGGCCTATATTTCAAATCAGGTAAAGATGCATGCATGTCATCTAAACTTTGAGAAATTGAATAATGAGTTTTGCAAATCTCATTAGAGAAAATTCCAACGGAATCTATCAAGTGAAAGGCCAACTTGAAATGGCCAGGATTGAAATTGCTTTTGAAAAATTTTCACTTGTGAGAATTTTTCAACCTGGGCAGGCCGCCCACAAGAATTAGGCCCTCTGAAAAATCTCTATGTTTTTCCACCTCCTTAAAATGCGCGTTCGAGCCTTTGATCATCATTTTTAGGGCGCTTTCAAGTCCTTATCTCCTTTCAAGTGCGCCTTCGAGCCCTTGACTATCCAAGGTATTGCGTTTCTTAACCCTACCTCCCTTTTCGAGAACACCTTCGAGCCTTACCTCCATTCAAATGCACCCTCGAGCCTTTGATCATCATTTTTAGGGCGCTTTCAAGCCCTCATTTCCTTTTCGAGCGCCTTTGAGCCCTCGCTTTCCTCTTGGAGTGCCTTTGAGCACTCGCTTTTCTCTTCGAGCGCGCCTTTGAGCCCTCGCTTCTCGCTTCTCGCTTCTCTCTTCGAGTGCGCCTTTGAGCCCTCGCTTCTCTTCGAGCGTGCCTTTGAGCCCTCGCTTTCCTCTTCAAGCGCGCCTTTGAGCCCTCGCTTCTTTTCGAGCGCACCTTTGAGCCCTCGCTTTCCTCTTCGAGTGCCTTTGAGCACTTGCTTTCCTCTTCTAGTGCCTTTGAGCACTCGCTTTCTTCTTGCATTCTTTTGAGTGCGCCTTCGAGCCTCTCATTTTCCTTTTTTATACTTGGGTAGGTCACCCATCACAATGAGACCACTGTAAAAAAAACAAAAAAATATATATATATACAAAAACAAACGGGTCGTCTTCCAAATGATTTGTTTCTTGATTTCTACATCTCTCTGTAAAGGTCATGTGTCAATCTATTGCTTTCAAAGTTTTCAAGACTTGAAAAAAAAAACAAAAAAAAAAGTTCTTTCTGTATCTGCTTTTCTTTATAAATTTACTACACAAAGCTAAAAGAAAATAAAATTTTCCAATATCTTTGCATAATAAATATTATAAAGAGGGGGCAACTGTCATAACCCAATTTTTGACCATTTTATTTTAATTATTATTATTATTTTGTTTACTGAAAAGAATAAAAAAATGATGATGAAAAAAATAATAATAATAATGACGGGAAAATAAGTAAAATGAAATAAAGAATGAATTAAAATTTGGGTTAAGGGCAAAATGATTGGAAGTTTTGGGGTTTAATTAAACTTTGAAATTAATCTAATGAAGCTTGGAATTAATTTAATTAATCCAATTAAGGGTTAAATTGGAGAATTGATAAATTTTTAGACTTAATTAAGCTTGAAATTAATTTAATTCATCCAATCAAGGGTTTAATTGGAGAATTGATAAGTTTTGAGACTTAATTGGACTTTGGATTTAATGAAATTACTGAAATCAGGGACTTAATTGAAGAAATAGCAAAGTTTGGGGTTAATTAGGGTCCAAATTGCAAAAAATAAAATCCAAGGACTAGCTTGAAAATGGCACAGAAATGCAAGGATCCAATTACATTTTAACCAGGGGCTTGATTGTGAAATTACAAGAATTACAAGGACCAAATTGAAAGCAGCCTTTAGAACTGGAAAACGGAGTCGTATTGCAGCGACTGTTCACCGTCTTCTTCCTCTGCAACGACTCCGCCATTAAAGGCAGAGACGTTTCATCCGTTGGTAGCAACGCTTACGTTTGATCATGGAAGGCGACCAGTTACAGGGCATTTAGGAGGCGACCGTTACAGCACCGATCGATCTCTGGCCTTATAAAAGCTGGGTAAAGGCAAACTCGCAAAAAAAACGAAAAAAAGGCCAGAGGCTGGATAGAGAGCGACTGAGAACGAAAAAAAAAAGGAACCGAGAACAGGAGGAAAAAGAGGGCAAGCAGGAACCACAAAAAAAAAACAGAGCAAGACAGAGGGAAGAAACCCAGCAAAACAGAGAGAAAGAAAATACACAGAAAAAAAACAAAGAAAACACAAACAAAGAAACCCAGAAAAACCAACATTAACATCACCGTCTCCTCAAATTCCCCCCTGCAAATCGAAAAAAGGAAGAACCCAAGCAGCAAGCCGTGACCTTCATCATCACCGAAACAAAAGGAAAACAGAAGGGGGCAGTCATACACAGACGAAAACGAAATCACCGAGCTGCAAGCCTCCTCACGATCTCTAGAAGCAGGTAAGTCATTCTCATTCTCTCTTCATCCTTGTTTGGAATTGTGCAAATGTAAGAACTGTGCGAAGGTAATTTAATTACCTTCGCACAGTTGCTGCACGCGTGAAATTGCTTCACGCGTGTAGTTTAATTAACTCTGTCGGGCCACTGGTTTGGGCCAGTGGCCGGGCTGCCCAGCCCCTTTTGGGCTGAGCGGGGCCCGGCCCAAAAAAAATATAGATAATAAAAAATAAAAAAATGAGAAATGTAGAAATTTTGTTTTTTTGCATGTCTTAGAATTTTTTTTTTTTTTTTATCAATGTAATGGTGTAGAAATAAAAATTTCTCATGTTTTAAAAAAATATTTTTTTTTATGATTCACTGATATCAGGATCAGAAAAAAAAATAAAAAAATATATTTTTTTTAGGCTATGAATATTTACCAACGCCAGAGTTGGAATTATTCGTGGCAGAACTTTTAATTGGAATTATTCGTGGTGAAATATTTACCAACGCCAGAGTTGGAATTATTCGCGGCGAAACTTTTAATTGGAACTATTTGTGTTGGAATATTTACTAACGCCAGAGTTGGAATTATTCGTGGTGTAATTTTTAATTGGAATTATTTATGGTGGAATATTTACCGACGCCAGAGTTGAAAATATTCGAGATCAAATATTCATTGACGCCAGAGTCAGGAATATTATGATCAAACCATCATTTAAAAAAAAAAAATATATATATATATATATATATATATATATATATACATGCATTGATTTAAATTTATTTAGTAGGTTTATTCATTGAAATTAGAGTCAATAATATCATACGTTCTTACAAATAAATCAACAAAAAAGTTTTAGCAAATTAAGATTAAAACAGCAATGCAGCTTACCTTAGGTAGGGTGCGCTAGGGGTGCTAATACCTTCCCTAGCCTCAACCAGTCCCGTACCATAGGATCTCTCTTGACCAGTTAGGGTTACTAGTGACCATAATACTAGGTGGCGACTCCTTAAACAAGACCTTTTTCCTAAAAGAACAAGATGCCAGAAATCTGTTCTTTTTCCCTAATCAAGATTATTTTTAAGGTCGCCTTGATGTCGGGTGCGACACTACAAATACTAGTCAAATCATTAATCTCGGTTATCAATGCCTCACACTAACGCCTTTAGTATCCATGGATACTAGTCAGATCCACAATCTCGGTCATCAATGCATCACACTAACATCTCTAGTATCCCACAGATATTAGTCAAATCATTAATCCTGGTCATCAACTAGTTTTGTTCTATCTTTTTCACGGCATATAACACAATTTATATCAATGAATGATGCATTTAAAAAATTTGTAGTTACAAAAACTTAAGAAACATTCTTAACAAAAAAAAAAAAGGTGGAGAGCACCTACTTGGAACCTGTATTTATAATGTTATTCTTCGCTGCTATCCAAATCTAGCAATCTTTCATGTACCAATAAGGATTTAATCCATTACCAACAACTCCACTAAATATTTTATTTCATATTTTCATTTAATCCCATGTCTCAATTCAATATTTATATACATAGGAAGTTCTTTATAACCTCACACATATACATACTATTAAATCCAATTCATTCTCACAATCTTTCCAGTTAAAATCTTAAATCAATAACAATTTCAACAAACTAAGAATTAGCCAATCTTAATAAAATCTAACTTAAGTCAATTTAGAATATTGTTTAGTGTTTATCATAACTAAAATTATAGAATTCAGTTTTGGAAATGACTTGTCTTGCTAGAAAACTAAGATACAGGGATATAGTTGTGGTGAAAGGAAAAAGACTAAAGTTTTTCACTTATACACCCAAATTCACCCATTTTCATATTACACCAAAATCATTCAGTAGAATCAATTTCAAGCTCCCTTCAATATTTAATCCATAACTGGGGTTTTACAACTTCAAATCAAGTGAAACCAGCTTCACATGAAAGTAAACACCCCCTTTTACAACTCTTATGAAGAAATCTATTTCAAATTCTATCATTTTTCAATTCTAATTCTGACTAAAAATCAGTTAATAACACTATCCAACTTTCAATTTATAAGTTTGATAAATAATATAACACTTCCATGTATTTCTTTACAATTCCAATTTATCATTTCCTTTTAATGCATTTCAGGACACCATTTAAACATAATTTCTATGAAAATTAAACTAATCAAATCTATCATCCACTTAGGATGACCCAAAGTAATAAAAATAATAAAATGTAGAGTTTTCTTGAATTCCTCACACTTCTTATTAATTTCACTTTCACTCTAATGTGATTCCACTTAAATTCCACACACACACACACAACTTTGATTATAAAAGCTTTTCAAAGGTTTACTTTTGTCTAAGTCTCCGAACTAAGATCATCAAAACACATTCATTTTTTTATACAAACTTCCAATCATCATCACATTACTTTAATCTTTCAAAAAAGACTTAACTTCTAGCATTTGACATCATCAATATATTTTTTATGCACAGTCAAAACAATCTCCCCTAAAGCTACTAGTTTCAACCATTTAGGGTCATAATCCTCTTGGATTGTTTTCTTTTTCTAACATTTATTTCACCTATCCAGAATTCACATTTTAAACTAGATTATGTAATCAAACACATTAAACTACATCAACCATTTATTCCTCTCTTATGGCCAAACCTATCATTACTATGGAAGCCATGACTTTTTTTTTTCAATTCTTTCACATTTTAAATCATAAATAGCATGTTTTTCATGGTTAATCACAAATCAAGCATAATCATCCATTAAAAAAAACAACTCAAGAACAATTTCAAATCTTCCATAATACCCATTTAACTAACTAATTCAATCCTTCCAAATCATTCACTAATATTAGAAAATCAAGGCTAAGATCATTTACCCAATGTTTTTCTGATAGTTTTAGAGAGAGTTTCTTGCAACAATTCTTTTCTTTCTTAGCTCCAAATCTTTCTCTGTCACTATAATCTATCTCTTTTCACTTGTTTTTTTTTTCACTCCTTAAAATCTTTTTTGATGATGTTTCTGTATCAATCTTGATAAAACTCTCTTTAATCTTACCCATTTTTTGTGAATTTCCTTCAAACTTTGGATGAGAAAACCTAAAGCTCTTATATATATATATATATATATATATATATATATATATATATATATTCTAATATTGACTAGTCGGCCTCTTGGCTGTTTTAAAGGCAATTTTTTCATTAATTACAATTTTATCTCTCATTTATGCCTTTATATATTTTTCGTGTAAACTATTCGGTTTCTGCTTAAATCGCAAGTACTTCATGAATTCGGATTGAGTTGAAATTTTAAACCAAGTTAGGAAAGAATATAAATAAACTAAATGAGAAATCTCAGCCCAATCTGATGGTTGGATTAAGATATTTACTCTTTAGTGTAAAACCGGTTAGTTCTTGATTTTTCATTAAAAAATCTGATTTTTCTTGTTAAATTCTCACATAAATTATATCAATTATCATTTTAAACATGTAGGATCATTTTATTATTTAAAAATATATTTATATTATAGTTTTTACCTTTATTTATTTATCTAGTTTATTACCGTTTTACAGTAACGTCTCCAATTTTTAATCGGTACTTGCACCTTCACTCTTGCCTTTTCTTTGTACTATCATTTCTTATTGTTTATTCTTTATTTTCTCACTTATTCCTTAGTCATTTTCTCATTTTTTATTTTATTCAATTAATAATACTTGTCTATTATGATTGAACCACCTACTCTTCAACTGTCATATACCTCCTCTCAATCCCCCAAGATTCCCTAGTTAGGCTTTGCCCAATTTATTAAGGTAGAAAGTAGTTTACGAACAAGAGGTCATTTTGGTATTTAAAACATTGAATTTGTGAGAATCTTAATTGTTGCTTTTTCATATGAGAAAAACAATGTCATAAAGATGTTAGTAGGTAAAACCCTTGTTTTTTAGAGGCATACAACAGAGAAACATTAAACAAAATATTTTGCATGTCCTAAATACCCTATAAAGTCAATGAGAGTTATTTTATAGGCATATCATATCGTATAAATGTTGTTCAAGGAATGGGAGGTAGGTTTGAAGTTGTTTGAGAAAGATTAGATGTAGTGCGAAGGTAAGGATGTGTTAGTTGCAAATCAAGATCTGCTTTCTGAATTGTCATTAAGAATATTATGATCGACCCGGCTATTCCTTAGTTGTCACATACCCCCCAATGCCTCCTAAACTCCCTAGTTAGGTTTTGCCTAGTATGTAAAGGTAGGGAGCATTTCACATACAGGAGGTGGTTTTGGTATTTAAAATATTGAATTTGTTAGACCCCTAAATGTTGTCTTTTCATATGAGAAAAGCAATGCCTTTAAGATGTTATTAGGTAAAAACACTCACTTTCAAGGGGCGAACAACAAAGAAACATTGAACAGGATAACCCATTTATCCCAAGTACCTTACAAAGTCAATGAGAGCTATTTCATAAGCTTAACATATCGTATGAATATTTTTCAAGGAGTACTTTTCTAGGTAAGCATTGTATTTTTTTTTTTTTGTATAGTAGTGATTTTTACTAATATAAGATTTTGATGATAAAGTTTTTAGTTAAACAAGACCTCAATAAAGTGATGGGAGGCCAAACATAAAAACATGTGCAAATGCAGATAAATAAATGGCCAACAACTTGACAAGTCAAAAGCTTATGCACATCAAACTAGAAGAGAAGCTTAATGAGTTGAGGAGGTTGTGTCATATGAAAATCAATGATAGGGATACCTATCATATTGATGCTCATGCTAATCATCAGGAGATTGCAGAGATGAATGAGAGACTTGCTTATTCAGCTCAAAAGAAGGAAGAAGAAGTTGAGGCTAAACTTGTCACTTTTTAAACAGAGATGACTAGATATATGGAGCTAGCGAATAACCTGGTGGGACTTTATGCAGTAGTATATGGAAGCTCATGAGCTTTTCATGATAGTGTTGATAATGAGCTGCTAGCATTTATGGGGGACACTCACTTCAATAACAAGTCCAAGAATATCAACATGGATCTATCATGTGTCTTCCATCATAGACCTACACATATGCTAGATTATGATGGATATTATCCCAGACAAGCAATTGTTGTTTCCCACGACGAGCATCTCATTGAGGAGCTTACTAAGAAGTCTAGGGAATAAGAAAGGTTGGGAGAAGGAGAAAACATTGGAGCCTAACTTTATTTGGCCTTTTTGTTGTTATTGTTTTTGTTGTTCTATTTAACTATTGAGCAATTTTGTTTGTATTACTTGTAGCTTTATATATAGACTTAATAAAATAAATTAAACTTTTATTATTTTTTCATCTTGATTGTTTAAATTTTAGAATGTAAAATGAAGAACAATATAAAGACTAATAAAGTTCCATAAAATAAATCATGGAGACAAACTTGGAGAAAATAACTCTTAGATATAATGGAGAAAATTCAAAATTAAGTATAACTAATCATGAGTTAGACTTAGAGAAATAACTTGGAAGCATAATAGAGACATAAAAGCTTTATAGGAGGAAATTTATTAGATCAAGTACAAAATGAATACATATATAGTGGAGAAACAAAAATTAGTTGGTGAGACTTCTTTATCATAACAAAAGTAGTTTTAGGAGTCAATTATAAACTCTAGAAAGACCCTTAACTAATGTTTGGTGTTTCTAATAAAAGTATATATTCAGGTGATCGGAGTGACATGCATGGGAAATACCTTTTCCTTTCTCATCTTGCAAGTGGTACGTGTTAGCCTTAATCATGTTTACCATCTAAAATGGACAGTCCCATTTTAAAGTAATTAATTTTTCTCTCCTTTCAACATTCCTTGTTGCCTCTAGTTTTCTCAATACTTGAAGTGGTGGGTAAGAATATTAACACACATATTTGTGTGAGCCTAAAATAGGATTGGAAATAAATAATAAAAATGTATTCAGTACGACCTAATATGGGTTAAGTTAAATGCTAAACAGTCGACGCGTGTGAATCAATACTTGAAGTATTGATCATGGTTGTGTGGATCGTGAATAGGTACATGAGATAGTAACTGCACTCCAAAGAGATGCTTGACAAGAGTTCCAAGTAGGGACTCACCTTTACCTTTGTAGATTCATAAGAGATAGTGTCACGAGACCAAGTATGCAAATGATAAAATAATGAGGTTGTGGTTTAGAAAGATGAGCCTCTTAGGTGGCTTCCTGTATATGAAAATGCCTCGAAGATATATATAAGGCTTGATAGGGAAAAAATATGCTAGTATGAGTATTGTGATATTAGTTGAGATGTATAGATCCTGATATTTGAAGTAAATAAATATTTTGTTTGTGAGGTTTATGATGTGATTTTTCTATCGAGCTACAAAATGTAGGAATTCGTACAC
>Ga0325400_1004236_pt1 | contig 13233 bp, 8 predicted proteins | sample PopdelMetagenome_2_FD_205662 | JGI IMG/M metagenome (GOLD analysis project Ga0325400, IMG submission 205662) | Populus deltoides microbial communities from Bellville, Georgia, United States - Xylem-PdKOR-R1 | ecosystem: Host-associated > Plants > Phyllosphere > Stem > Wood/Secondary xylem... | reverse complement strand
GTTTTTAACAGGAAGGGAAATAATTGATGGGTTTTTGGTTGCTAATGAAGCAATTCATTCCTTGAAAAGATGCAGGGTGTCGAGCCTTATTTAAGGTGGATTGTCACAAAGCTTTCGACAATGTTGAGTGGGATTATTTAGAGTAGGTTATGAGGTATATGGGTTTTGGTGAAAAATGGATTAATTTGATCAACACTTGCATGTCCACCATAAAATTATTAGTGTTGATTAATGGATCTCCTTCTAAGGAATTCTTGATAGGTCGTGGGATTCATCAAGGTAACCCTTTTCTCCATTCCTTTTTCTAATTGCAGCAAAGAGGTTATCTGTTTTGTTTCAAAAAACAACTACAAGTGATCTTTTGAAAGGTATCCTTTTTTGAGACAACTTTTGCCTCAATCATCTGCAATATGCTAATCTTCACATGGTCAAAATAATTCAAAGGATTCTCCTGTGGTTCGCTATTTGTTCAAGTTTGCATATTAACTTCCATAAAAGCTCTTTAATTGGTATAAATGTTGGGGAAGATGCTTGTGCTAGTATGACATCTTCAATCTTTTGCAGATTTGGTCCTTTGCCTTGCTCTTATCTGGGCATGCCTTTGGAATCCCAAAATTGCATGGTTATATTTTCCCATTTTGAAAAGATATTTTGTTAATCTTGGATCCAAACAGTGTTATTAGCTCAGTATTGTGTCAAAACATTAAATTTATGATTGGTGATGGATCCTCCATTCTCTTTTGGTTTGATGTGTGGATAGGATCAAATGCTTTGCATAGCATTTTCCCCAGGCTTTACAAAGTTTCTGCTATTCAGAATAGTTTGGTTCATGAGATGGGTCAATGGGTGAATGATCATTGGCGAAAGAATTTGGTTTGGTGCAGTAACCTCTTATCTTATGAAGAGTAGCAATATCATCAATTACTATCAATGCTGGAGTCAATGATAATTCAACATGAAAAAGATGAAAAAATCATATGGCTATGTAATTCTGATGGAAGCTTCTCAGTTAAGTCTTGTTGCACCTTAATTGATAGTACCTCTTTTGCTAATGCTAAAGTTTTTGAATCCAACATCTGGATTAAAAAGGCCTCTCCGAAAGTTTAGGTGTTTCTTTGGTTGGTAGTCTAGGATAAAGTTAGTACAAGAGTTTTTCTTCATCACTGGAATGTTTTGCCTGCCACTCAAGTTCAATGTGTCTTTTGCAGCTCAGATTTGAAAACTTCAGAGCACCTTTTTATACACTGTAACTTTTCTAGGAGTGTTTGGATGAAAGTTTTGGATTGGTGGGGTATCCAATGTTGTTTACCGAGCACACTAGACTCGCTGCTTTTGCAGTGGTCCGAAAGAAGGCAAGACAAATTTCAAAGGTTAGCTTGGAGACTAATCTCTAGTAGCACTACTTGGGGTATTTGGTTGTTGAGGAACAATATTGTTTTTTAGGAGGGAACTATAAGCTTGTTTGATTATTTTTTCACCATCTTTCATCGGGTTGCTATTTAGTTGCTTACTCTGGATTAAAACTTCACTTATGCAGGAAATGACCTCTTAAGATCTTTTGACGGCATCAAATTATGGTGTAATAAAAAATCTTAGGTAGTTTCTTTGTTTTTGTTGTAGCAAATTAGTTTTTTTTCTCTTTCTGTTTCTCTAAGTGTGTTCTTTTCTTTTTTCTTTTTTCTTTTTTTATGTTTTTATATTTTGCTTTGGCTATTGACTTTACGATCTTTTCAATATACTTTTGATGATTATAAAAAAAACAATAAAAATGATCCAACTGTAGCCCTTTCCACTCCTCGTAATCTCGGCATAACTCTGAAGCCATACATACTACCAGATGGTTTTGTGGAGGGAGGCTTGCATAAGATAGTCAATGGTTGCATGGGAAGAACCCACATAGAATCTCTTAAACTTTCTGATATATATACACACTAATATACAACACTAATATATATAAATAGTCCCATATATATTGGTCAAACACTTTCTGATCCATCAAGCTATTCTTAATCGCTTGAAATATACCTTTGGATCAGCCCATTTGTCTGCAAGGAATTCCGAAAACCAGGATGCTGAGCGCTTCCCCTTTCTTGAGAAACCAGATGAACGGTTTACTTGCACCAAACCAAATCCTATGGTATATCCATCTATAAATTCGAAGTCGTCGGCGAAAGACCATGCAAAGTAGCCTTTGACTTGAACTCCATGGTCTCTGCATAAATGAGCTCCAATGTTAAACAGTTTGGTCTATCTAAATCATTATTTGAACCACCTGAAACTTTTTTGGTCAGCAGCCGATTTTAAGTGTATATATGTTCATCTTAATTAAAGGCAACAAAAGAATTAAAATCGTTTAACCACGCATGCAATACGTAAACTCACTTGATAGATTGTAGAACATTCCGAAGATGGTTAAAATGGAATTCTATTCTAGGATGATCATCCAAGACTTTCGCTTCTGATACATCAGCACCAAGGAAGTCACTGTACCCTTGAAAGAAACAAGAATCTATGAATTCGACCATTAAAATTTTACTAACTTTCCATTAGAATGTGCAGAGTTTATTTTAATACCATTCTCAGTTATGTAAATTATTGGATTTTGGTATTTATCTTTTATGTGATTCAAAAGATATCGTATCCCCTCTGGATAGATATACTGCCATGGCGCACCAGCCTGTAATTTGTAACAGTACATCCAGCGTAATATAATAAACATTTTTCCTCAATCTCGAGTATCGAAAGAAAGCTATGTAAATTATGTATAATTTGCATACAAACCTTTGGACCGATGAGGATCCCATTTCGTTCACCTGAAAAAATATGAAGAGAACAAGAGGGTAAAATTATATCATAACCACCTCAGCCTGGGAGATCATTTTCTTTAAGCAAAACGTAACCTGACATTTCTTGTCGCTATTGTCCATGGCTACAAGCACCATTTTACCTTAGCAAGACTAAAACAACAAAATTCTTACCTGTAATGTTGGAATTACAATCTGTTTGATATCTGCGATGATCTGGATCGGAAGAATTGGCATTTGCTGCATAATATGCAGTATAGTAATTTAATCCAACAAAGTCTAATGATCCTTTGAGAATAATAGAATCCAGTGGAGAGAATTTTGGTAATCTATCTTGAACCAATTCCCGCATGCTGCTTGGATAGTCACCATATGTCAAAGGGTTCATGAACCTAGAAGCGTGAAAAAATGTAAAAAATATACATGTAATGTTATTAAAGCGCATATAGTGAAAATAATAGAAGGCCTAGCTAGCTACTAGCATATTTTGGAGAACTACATACCAACCAAGCATGAAATCAAGAGTTCTTTTTGCAGCTTCATAATCATCTGTACTGTTAGAGTATGGTTCATACCAACGAGCATTGAGTGTTATCCCAATCATGCCATTTTGAGAAGCCTGCATTTTCAACCAACAAAGTGATTCATACATATATTATTTTAATTTTCTATACATCCCGTAATATTCATTAATTGTAAATTATAATTTGATTCATGTATGTTTTACAATTTTGTAAGTTAGTTTTTCTAGTTTTAAGTTCCGTTTGTCTCATGAAAATTTGTTTTCTGAAAATTATTTTTCAAACTTTCCTGTATTTGTTTGCTATTAGAAAAGTTAATCAACAAAAAATACTTTACGGTAAAAAGTCAAAGAAAAAATTGACTTGGTTTCCAGAAAAGTATTTTTTTTTAATTTTGAGCGGAAAACACTTTCCAGAAAGTGTGAAAAATTAATAAAAATATTATTTTTTTATTATATTAAATATGGTCCTCAATCTTTCGATTGCCATATATTTTGTTTTGAATTTTTTTTTCAATCTCATCCCTTAAAATTTGATTTAATTTGAATTTTATATCAATTTTAGTCCTTATTCTTTTAATTGTTATTTACTTTTCATTTATCATTTTTTTAATTAAAATTTTTATCTATCAAATTTGGTCTTTATTGTTTTGATTACTATTTATTTTATTTGAAATAATTTATGAAATTATATTTTTTTTAATTTCACCATCTTTTAATTTTTTTTATTTATCAGATTTGTTCCTCATTTTATTAATAATTTTTTTAAAATAAAATATTAATAAGTTATTTTTTCAGCTTATTTTCTATAACATAGTTAAATACTTGAAAGTATTTTTCAATTTATTTTCCATGACATTATCATATACTGAAAAATAATCAACTTTTCAATAATTTACTTTTTATGAAAATCACTTTCTAAAAAAAAATATTTTTCAATAAATAAATAAAGTCAAAAAAATCATTTGTAGTCTATTGACATGAGTTGATTGTTAATTTAAATGTAGTTGGTGAAATTAGAAGATTTTACTCCAGGCGAAGAAAAAAATTAAGAAAGATAAAGATTAGATTTTCATGCAAAACTAACACAATGATTAATAATAGGATTCAATATTTATGCCTTAAACACAAGGGATAGACTAATTATTTCGCTAATATCATAGGGATTAAATAATAGTTTATCCATTAAAAATGTGCATTTAGTGGATACCTGATACCTTTTCTTGTATGTATCTGCTGCTGCTACATGAGAAAGTAGGAGATTATGGGCAACTAGGTAAGGTTCCGTGGCAGAGTTTCCATGCTTGCAGTACTTTTCATCCACCCATTTGGAACATCTGCCAGGTGCAAATTGACCTGAATCATAGCCGTCGCTGGAGTACTTGTGTGGCTCATTTATAGTAATCCAGTACTTCACTCGGTCACCAAATTCCTGGAAGCAAAGCTCAGCAAAATCTCGATAATCGTTCCTATAAATTAATCAGAAGAACAAAAAATTCTATGTTACAATTCTATATCCTATTTTTACTAATAAAAATGCTTGGCTTCTGTTTTTGATATATGTATTTAATGTTGGAACAAAAAAATGTGATAACTTACACAATATTATCACTTAGAAAGCCGCCGTACATGTCTTCGAGTGCTTGAGGAGTATCCCAATGAAAGATAGTTACAAAAGGCTGTAAACCTGTGTTATAGCATAAAATATATGAGAGTGTTATAGATAATAACTTCTCAAATAAAATTTTGCTCTTCTTTTTCACTTGGAAAATTATTTCTCAACAAACTATTTTGAAGAATCAAGCAGCACGGATGACTAACAACAAGATTATATATATATATTTCTAGGGAGAGGGAGAAGATTTAAACCTTTAGCTATGGTGGCATTGATGAGCTTGTTGTAAAACTCAATTCCATCTCTGTTCACTCCTGCCCTTATTTTCCCACCTGAATATCATTAGATTTTTGTTTTAGAGAAAAGTAAAAGTAAAAATTATCAGCAAATAAATAAATAAAAAGCACACCATCACTGTTCTTATATCATACTAACTGGGAATTACTCTCGACCAAGAGATTGAGAATCTGAAAGAATCCATATTCATGTCCTTCACTGTCTGAAGATCACTCTGTCGACACGGTATGGACATTCACGTCCATTAGTAGAAGTATATCCATATCCATCCAAGAAACTCTATGTTACAATTACATTATCATCAAATTGATATATACCTGGTAGCGATGGTAAAAATCAATTCCCATCTCGCCGTTGCTGCCATCAGCTATTCTTTCTGAATGTTTTCACAAAAATGATTGATGGAGCTGTACATTAATGTGTTTTTGTGTGTGTGTGTGTGTATACTTTTGGTCTAAATGTAATAGTAATATCAAGTCTTTTTATTTAAATTCCCTTGACATGATCAGAATATGATCATTTAATGATCATGCTACTGTATTAATTAACATCATTTAAATAAAATAAAAAATTAAGAAATTAATCAGAAACATGATGGAGTAAAGTTCTATTTAGTTAATGTTTTAGCTTCTTCATTCGTAAAATCAAAACTATATTTTGATATATAGTGTAGAAAGACAACAAGCTTTCGTTGAAAATATCTGTAAGAGAATATAGATTTAAAAAAATTTGAATCACTTATCCTTAGCAAATTACCCGATACAAAGAGGCAAAAGCCAAAGGGAGAAATCGCAAGTAATTAAAATACTAAAATTTGAAATATATTTATCACTGAAATCAAAATTTAATGAACCCGAACCAGACCATATTTTGACATATAGTGTAGAAAGACAACAAGCTATTTTTGGTCTTTCTTCATCATCATCATCTTCATCTTAATTAATAACGCACGCATGCACACAGAGAAGGGGCGAGACAAATACCTGGGAATTCTTGAGTAAAAGTGTCCCATATGCTCTGACCTCTGCAACTTTCGTTTGCATCACCCTCGTACTTGATACCATAAACACAGATTTGCATAATCAGTTCAGGATTCAAATTTTGATACATGCTAGCTCTAAATTCCTGAATCCGAATAGCATTAGCTTTGTAGCTATATTTAAGCTTGGTTTATAACTAATTGGCTATTTGTATTGAGCATTATCATCATTCTACTACAATTGTATATATTTCCTATACTAAAATTATGTTTGGTATGGGTTTAAAAACTTTATATTGTCTCAAACGCCACCCATAAGTTTTTTGTTCACTGTACTTTACCATGTAAATAGACATGTTATACTAGTAGGATAATATTAAGCAAGATCAGCATTCTATTATTATTGTATCTAGACATGTTATTGCAGTAGTGTGCGTCACTATGTATCTAGACATGCTACACATATTAACATTCCACTGCAATTGTATCTAGACATGTTATAGCACTAGTGTTCATGACGATGTATCTAGACATGTTGCACCTTGTTTTTTGTCAATATGTACTGCGGACATCATGTAACTCGAGTTATAACAGCGGGCGTTTGTATTCAATAACGACATAACTAGGGGGGAAAAAAACCAAACAAATAGTGTGTACTAAGTACTCAACTAGGGAATCCTAGAAGCTAAGTGAAGATTCAATCGATCTAGCTACCTGGTAAGAAGACGAGGCTGTCCCAAATATGAAATCACTTGGAAAGGATTTACGGTTGAAAGAATTAGTGGCAAAAGGAACATTTAAGTCCATAATGTTGTTTGGCTTCACTAGCTTGGCAGAAGCAAACGAGCTTACTAGGAGGAGCATTCCTGAAAAAATCCAGCCAAGATGAATTGCCATTTGGCTAGATACTAATGTGAATGGTTTGAAGGATTTATGGTTTCAATTCTCATGCTATCCCTCCCTTTATATCTTAGACATGTTATACATATCACCATTCTACTGCAATTGTATCTAGACGTTATAATAGTACTTAGTATTGGTGACGATGTATCTAGACTTGTTGTACCTGGGATTTTGTCATGATAAATAATTGATTTATTGTGTTCATCATCCTAATTTCAAGCCGCGTAGAACCAATTTTGATATTATCATCGCCAAACACAACCTGAAATTGATAGTGAAAATGTATTTTTTTTTATTTAAATTGAACTATTCTTAATTTAGAATTATGTAACTTTATATTTATGCATTTAAAGTTGTCAACGCAAGCAAATAAAATTATAAAAAATAAAGATCAATCGACCGAATAACATGCCATTAACACATTTCTTTAAGTTTGAACGACAATTTCAATTGAGCCTCTATTCTTTTAATTTATTTTAATTCCATTCATCATTGTTTTTAAATTTTTAATTTCATGAAATTTCACTTCCGCTAAACTTAATTGTTAGCCCTTAAATTGGACTGATTTTTTATTTTGATCATTGGTTATGAATTTATGTATTTTGAACCTTAATTGACTACCAAACTTTTAATTTTTTTAATTTAGCTCCTGATTTGATTAATTTCAACCCTTATATTTACATTTTTTTTCTAGTTTGGGTAGTTTTGGATTTCTTCAATCAAGTCCCTAACCACCCATCAACTTCAATAATTTCAGTGTAAATATTAGGATTTTGAATTCCTTTATATTATTAGATGGTAACTTTTTTCAAAACAGATCCAAATCTCGAGCCGCTGTGATGTCTATTGGGGAGCGATAAAAGGCACAAACTTGATTAAGTTAACAAGGATTACTAAAGTAACCATTCAATTCAAAGACTGATAACAAAATTAGTCTCTAATGAATTCAAAAAATCACACAGTTCAATAAACTTTGCTAATTAATGTTTTTGAGATTCATAATAGATCAAGAATATGGAGAGATGATTGAGGCGTATGGCCTTTCAAACGATAACATTTCAATTTTAGGTATTTTATAGCTATATTTGTAAATTACTAAAGTTGAATGCGTCACAGACCATCCAAAAGGCCTGCCACATTTAACAGCAACAAAACATCAAAGGAAATCAGACGTGAAAGTCTGGTATATCTGCAGAGATGACAAGTTCACTATAAAATCATGCAGTACTCTGATTGATAGATTAATGACGTTTAATAGAACTTGCTCATTTAAATCAAGCATTTGGAACAAAGCAGCTCCACCACAAAATGAAACTTTTATATTGCCAACTTCAGAACAGACAATGTACAAGATCATTTATTTCCAGTCGACGTCTATCATTGGAACAATGCTTCTGTGCTTTCTGTGCAGCTGAATTAGAATCATCAGATCTTATGTTGCTTCAGATCAACTTTGCATGGAAAAAATGGAAAAAATCTCTTTCATGGTGGGTGTCCTTTGATGTGTTCCAAAATGAGTTGATGAGTTGCTGTTTCAATGGCCAGCAATGGTCAATGGTAGATTTCAGAGGATAGCATGGAGACTTCTCTCATATGGTATGGTATTGCTTGGAGTATCTGGTTAACCATAAATAATTTGGCTTCAATGATATAAAACTAGATTTAGAATCATTCTTCTCTTTAACCCTCCACCGGTTGTCTACATGGTTAAAGAATTGTGAAGAACATTTCAATTACACAGTAATGATCTCCTCAGAAATGCTGTTGGTATTTGTAAATGGACGAACAACAAAAGACGTGAGACTGGACTGATGCATCTCTGACAAACTTTGTTTTCACTAAGATGCAGACTTCTTTACAAGATAACACCTTCTCTAATTTTTCTTTCTGCAAATAGTAATTCTTACTTCTATAACAAACTGTCAACTTGTTTTGATTTGGCCATGGCTACCATTGACTAATAATACTATCGAAAAAAAAAAGAGAAAAAAAAAACAGCCACAGAACATAATTAAGATAATAGTACGGTAAGAGTACTTTACAGCCTTTTCAAATTAAAACACGAGGCATTTCAGTACTAGAACAACACGAGGCTGGAGCTCTTACATTGAGATTTAACTTGGTGACATATATAACCAAGTTTTTATTGAAACAATACAGTATAATACATCACACACTTAATTAGGAAAAATTCATAGAATTGAGTTCACTGGATAAAAGTTATCCTAGTGATTATTTATTTATTTATATTGGCGGCCAAAGACTTAATTTCTCTTCCATCAAGCTATATTCAATCGCTTGAAATATAATGGTACTGGATTAGCTGGTTGGTCCCCAAGGAATTCTGTAAACCAATGTGATGAGAGCTTCTTTATTCTTGTGAAATTAGACGTACGGTTTACGTACAACAAACCGAATCCTATGGTATATCCATCTGTAAATTCGAAATTGTCGGCAAAGGACCATGCAAAATAGCCTTTGACTTGAACTCGATGATTGCTGCCAAAATTAGTTCAAATGTTAACAGTATGGTCTTGTAATAGCAGATTTTAAGTGCATGCTTACGGTAACTAAGACAACAAAGCAAGAAAAAAAAATCCCAAAGTGTAAACTCACTTGATAGATGCTACAACATTCCTAAGATGAGTACAATGATATTCTACCCTTGGAAGATCCATCACGGTCCCATCATGTAGTTCTACATCTGTCTTAACGACTTCACCGTAGCCTGAACAGACGAAAAAAATGGAATCAAGAATTGATGATGAGTGTGGCCATTACAACTTTGACTGGATTCAATTAATTATAGAGCCAAAAGTTTTGTTTTTTCAAATACCATTTTCAGTGATGTAAATTACTGGATTATTGTATGTATCTTTGATGTGATTCAACATATACTGCAACCCCTCTGGATAGATATACTGCCATGATACCCCAGCCTGCAATTTGTGATAAGAATATTTTTTAGTTTCAATTTCGTAAAAAAAAAAAAAAAAACGAGTTTGGAAATTTGTATTATTTGCATACAAACCTGTGGACCGATGGGTTTGCCATCTCGTTCTCCTGTAAAACATTAATGGGTAAAATTTAACCACCTTATTGGAAGATTTTTTTTTTGGATTAGATCCTCCTTTTTGTGGCGGAAAATTTTCAAATTAAACAAAATCTCTGTTTTAAGTGATGGAAGTACGTAATTAAGGGAAACCTTGGCAAGGGAAGTAAAACTTCATTTCTTTTAGGAGCATAGTTTGTAGAAATTAACGAATTAACCTGTGGCATACCTGTAATAATTATCCATGGCTACAATGATGTTTTTCGTCCCTTAACAAGATTAAAACGAAAATATTGTTTCCTCTTTCGTTCTCTGATATGTATATATATTATCATTACATTTTATGAGCATACCTGTAATATTGCAATTAGAATCTGTTTGGTATCTACGAGGGTCTGGACTAGAAGAATTCGCATTTGCTGCATAATATGCAGTATAGTAATTCAATCCAACAAAGTCCAACGATCCTTTGAGATTTATAGAATCCAGTGAAGAGAATGTTGGTAGCCTATCATTAACTAATTCCCGCATGCTGCTCGGATAGTCACCATATGTTATAGGGTTCAGGAACCTAGAAAAGTGAAATGTTAGTAAAAAATCTACACATAATTATATTGAAATGGCTAATGAAGATAATTCAAGGCCTGCTTATTTATGTTTGGAGAAATACATACCAACCAAGCATGAAATCAAGAGATCTTTTGGCAGCATTACGATCTTCTATACTGTTAGAGTACGGTTCAAACCAGCGGGCATTGAGTGTTACCCCAATCTTCCCATTTTGAGATGCCTGCATTTTTTCAAGAGTAGTTCATCGACAAGAGAATTGGTTGCTGATTTCTTTTTCCAATCCCTTGAGATTGGAAAATTTGTGACAAATAATGATTACTTTTTCTGGCAAAACTAACACGGGGATTAAAAATAGGATTCAATTTTTAGCATTTGAACTCAAGGGATTGACTAATTATATAGCTAAGATCATGGGGATTAAAAGATTCTTTACACTACCCATTAAAAAAGTGCAATTAGTGCATACCTGATACTTTTGCCAATATGTATGTACTGCTGCTGCATGGGAAAGGAGGAGATTATGGGCAACTATGTAAGGCTCGGTGGAAGAGTTCCCATTTATGCAGTACTTTTCATCCACCCACTTGGAACATCGGCCTGGTGCAAAGCGGCCTGAATCGTAGCCATCACCGGTGAACTTTTGTGGCTCATTCAAAGTAATCCAGTACTTCACTCGGTCACCAAATTCCTTGAAGCAAAGCTCAGCAAAATCTCGGAAGTCGCTCCTATAAATTAGACGAACAAAATTTTCACTGTAACAATTTGATTCCCTAATTTTGCACTTTGTGAATTATTAAATAAGCTTGGTATATGCATAATGATGGAGCACAGTATATTATAGCATGCTAGGTGACAACTTACACAATATTATCACTGAGAAAGCCACCGTACTTGTCTTCAAGTGCTTGAGGAACATCCCAATGAAAGAGAGTTACATAAGGCTGTAAACCTGTGTTGTAGCATAAAACACGAGAAAATGTCTAAGATAAGAACTTCTGAAATCAAGTTTTGCATTTCTTTTTTTTACATGGCAAATTATTTCTTAACAAACCATATATTTTGATGAATCAAGCGGCACGCATGACTTACAGCAAAAAAAAATTATATTTCTAGGGAAAGGGAGAAGATTTAAACCTTTAGCTATAGTTGCATTGATTAGCTTGTTGTAAAACTCAATTCCATCTTTGTTCACTCCTGCCCTTATTTTCCCACCTGAACGTCACAAGATTTTTTTTAAGAATTGAAAGTAAAAAGAAAATATCAACCAACAAATACTTACTGGGAATTACTCTAGACCAGGAGATCGAGAATCTGAAAGCATCCATATTCATATCCTTCATTTCTTCAAGATCACTCTGTCACAAAGTACGCAAATTTACATTCAATATTTGAAATTTGCATGCATGTATGAGTTGAGTTATGAGTAATGAAAATGTATCTATTTGATTCTAACAAATTTGAATTTTATGTAATAAATCAATTCCATTTTTTGGTACGCCATACCAGAAGGCAACTTAAATTCCATTTTCATCATGTTCATACCTCGTAGCGATTGTAAAAATCAATTCCCATGTCTCCGTTGCTGCCATCAGCTATCCTTTCTGAATATTTTCATAAAAATCATTGATGCAGCTGTACATTAGTCATTCATGCAAAGTATAATGGTTTATCTCTCTCAATTTTATTTATTATTTATTTAGTGTTCTAGATGGGATCCACCTCTATATGTTTTGGGTTCTTATATTTTTTTTCTCCGGCCCAAGTTTTTTTCTATGTTTTTAAATCTTTTTATCTGTGAAGCAATGCTTCAGAACATGCATGAATATGATATGAATCGCCCCCATGACAATTCTAAAAATAAAAAAGATGTAATACTTCATATATATCTTAAATTAATGAAACATTACCATAATTAATACAATAATTATCATACATGTGTAATCGATTGAAATATAAGAATATATAAAGTAATAAAGAAGAAAAATATGCGTCATTTTATCTATATTGGATTTGAAATTATAAATTTAATTGAGATATAAAAATTAAATTTTCTTAATCACAATTGTTATGATTACGAAATGATAAACGATAGTCTCATCTTTCCTCCTGTAAATTTAATTATTGGTGCTTAATATCTCTCTTTTAATTTATGATTTTATAATAAAATAAATATCTTTGATATAGATATAATTATATCATGATTTTTAAAAAATATATTAAAAAATGAAAAAATAATTTTTTATTTACCCTTTTAATTAAAATTCCCTTGATATATGGATACGATCCTTTAATCATAATGCTACTGTATTAATTAAAATCAATTAAATAAAAATATAAATGTTGACAAATTAACCAGAAAATGATAGAGTAAAGCTATATTTGGTTAAATGTTTTGGTTTCTTAATTCAAAAAACTCAAAATTATATTTATATACATAGGTTTGAAAAGCTATAAACTTTGACCGCCAAAAGTATCTTGACCACATCCTGACGT
>Ga0325400_1004235_pt1 | contig 13234 bp, 11 predicted proteins | sample PopdelMetagenome_2_FD_205662 | JGI IMG/M metagenome (GOLD analysis project Ga0325400, IMG submission 205662) | Populus deltoides microbial communities from Bellville, Georgia, United States - Xylem-PdKOR-R1 | ecosystem: Host-associated > Plants > Phyllosphere > Stem > Wood/Secondary xylem... | reverse complement strand
AGGCGAAGTTTGTTTCTTCTGTTGAAGAGTGCCCATTTTTTAGTTTTCAATAAAAGAAGAAACCCCATTTTGATAATTTAGTTTTTAGATGGCGGGTTCCAAGGCAAATCCGGCGGTTTCAGAGGAAATACTGCCTGATTTGCTAAAGAATACGCCGTCAAATATTGCAAGATTGGAGGATGTGATTGAGAATTGTAAAGGTCGTCAAAAGTATCTTGCACAGACTAGAAGTCCATCTGATGGTGGTGATGTTAGGTGGTATTTCTGTAAGGTGCCTTTGGCAGAGAATGGTGAGTTTTAGGCTTTTAGGTTTTTTTTAGTCAGTTTATTCACGTTTTGTTGTTTGCTAGTACTTGCTTTGTTTGATGTTAATTAATTTGCCTTGGTTTATGATAACAGCAGAAAAGGGTAATAATGCTTTCTAGAATTGGAAAATTTCCTTTTTCAGAGCATTTTAACTTTTAAGATTCTACTTATTATGTAGAAAAAAAGTACTTGTGATTATGGTTTGCTTGATTTTTTTTTTAATTTCCTTGCCTTGCTTGGTTCCAAAATGCTTCGTTTGGCCTAAACACATGGAATTTGATGCCTGGCTTAATGTTCCTTCATCCCTATTAGTTTGTGCTAATTTATGAGAAGAAAGAACTAACTTGCTAATTTATGAAGGGAAAGGAAAAAGAAAAAAAGCCCTCATTTTTCTTTTTGGTGTTTCTGCAGAGTTAGCTGCCTCAGTCCCCCTCACTGAGATAGTGGGAAAGAGCGACTATTTTCGTTTTGGTATGAGGGATTCTCTTGCAATAGAAGCATCTTTCTTGCAGGTCATTTTAAATGCTTATTTGTTGGTTTGATGTTCAAGCACCCCCATTTTATGTGCATCTGGGACTGCAAGATTCTGTATTTAACTTTTTATTGAAAACAAAACAAGCTTCTATTCTCACATTCATGATGTTGTGGATATTCAGTTCAAACATGAAAATGTAATGTTGACGTTTAGTGTAGTGAAGTGTGGTTGAAACTGTGTTTTGCCCCAACCATAGTTTTGATAGTGTTTAGCTAATCAACACAATCCATAGTCTTGCATGGATCCTACTGAAAGCTTTCTTTTGAAACCTTGATTACAAAAAAGCTATAATTTGTAGTTTTTCTTAAACCTACCTTTTCAAACCGTAAAAGCTACCACAATGCTAAACACACACATTATGACATAGTTATAGTATGTATACAAGGCAATGGAACCTGGTTTCATGCCTGATGGTGCAATCATTTTTTTTTTTCCAATTTTGATTTTGTGATTCACAGAGAGAAGAAGAGTTGCTCACTAGTTGGTGGAAAGAGTATGCAGAATGTAGTGAAGGCCCAGTGGGTTGGCCTACCACCAGTAAGAAGTTCAATACACTAGAAAATGCTGATTCTCCAGAGGGTGGACAAGCAGCTCAACTACGTGAAGTTGAAGAGGAGAGAGTGGGTGTGCCTGTCAAGGGAGGACTCTATGAGGTATGCAAGGCCATATGTTTGTCACAGAAGTTTTAAGTAAGAAATTTCCAGCATTAGTGCATTGTGTGTGGTGAGAAAACTATCATTAGAATTCAATTGCAGCATTCTGCTCTGGCTGTTTGCTTTTTGTTAACTTGTTTCAGAACTCAGGTTTGAGTTCCTGCTGTATCAATTTTTCAGAACATCTCTGTGGTTCCATCAGTTTTTGTGTCTTGTACATCTTATTCATTTGTTAAAAAAAAGGGTTCATATTTGAATTTCTTCCCAGATCAGTTTGGAAAAGAGTATCAATAATTGACAGAAAATTTTAGCAAACATGTTGCTTTCAAGAAGGATAAGGAAGGACAGTTTGGTTATGGAGTTGCCTGTTTATCCATCTTTGTTGAGACTTGTATTGTTAACATGCATTTGAGTATGTAAACATGATTTTTTTGTTGCACGTTATTCTTACACTTTTTTTTTGTGAAATTTCATCCACAAAAATTTCCTGTTGACACTATCAAAAACTGGCATGGTGTCATTATGCAGGTAGATCTGGTGAAGAGACATTGTTTTCCTGTTTATTGGAATGGAGAAAATCGGCGTGTTTTGAGAGGTCATTGGTTTGCTCGTAAAGGAGGCTTGGATTGGCTCCCTCTTCGAGAGGACGTGGCTGAACAGTTAGAGATTGCATACCGGAGCCAGGTTTGCACTATCACTAACATCTATTCCTTTGATCCACAGTATTTCAAATAATGGATGGCTATTCCTTGTCAGAAATTGTTGGTTATGTCAAGTAAATTTGCATGAGAGTTTGAAAAGTACTTGGTTAGAATCTTGCTGGAGTTGCATTATCTACTTTGGAAATGCATAGTTTAGGCTTCTAGTGTTCTTTATGCATTTTACTTCTTGCTATTATGAAGGTCGTTCTCTCTTCAACTTTGGACTTGTCTTTAGGTTTGGCACCGAAGGATGTTTCAACCATCAGGCCTTTTTGCAGCCCGTGTTGATCTGCAAGGCTCTACACTGGTATTTGTATCATTTTCCGAGAAAGGATATTTACCTTTTTATTTCTTATTGTCTAGTGCAGCATATGATGCGTTGATTGTGAATGTAGGGACTTCATGCCCTTTTTACGGGAGAAGATGATACTTGGGAGGCTTGGCTCAACATTGATGCTTCTGGTTTTTCTAATATTGTTAGCTTGAGTGGGAATGAAATCAAGTTAAGGCGTGGTTACTCTGCATCTCACTCAGCAAAACCAACCCAGGTGTATTTCTATACGTTGTTCTGATACTAGCTTGGTATTTGTATAATTCTTCTGGTTTCTGAAACAGTTTCTGAAAATTTTTTATGTGAAAAATATTTCTATAAAAAATTTAGGAACAAGAAGGAACATGCATTGCTCAATTCTACAATTTAACCATCATTATGACCATCCTTTTGTGATCACCAACAAATGACCACAGTTACACCAATGACACTGCCAACATTACTTCTCCTGCTGCCACTGCTAATCATTGATCACCTTCAGTAGATCATATTCATTATTCTTGTGCCTTTCTTGTCTTATAAACAAGGCTAATTATCCAGCTTACTTTACTATGACATGATGCCTGACATGTTAATAGTTTATAATTGGTATGATAAATGACTGAATTTCTTGTGGCTGATGGAAGTTAACAACTAATTGTCTCTCCTGTTAACAGTTATCAATTATTCATTATTCTTGTGCTTTTCTTGTCTTATAAACCGGGCTATTTATCTAGCTTACTTTACTATGACATGATGCCTGATATGCTAATAATTTTTAAATGGTATGATAAAGGACTGCATTTCTTGTGGCTGATGGAAGTTAACAACTAATTGTCTCTCCTGTTAACGGTTATTTTCTTATACTTCAGGATGAATTACGACAGCGGAAGGAGGAGGAAATGGATGATTACTGCTCACAGGTATTCACTATTTTGTTCTGCAAGTTGTATTGGACAGTTTGTCTGTATATCACAAATACATGATGCACACATGATCTTTCCTTGGTAATGTTCAGTTTCTCGATGTGTTTATCAATTATGCATCTTAATCAACAAATTACAAACAATATGATTAGGATAATGGCTACATATGACTAGCTCGAATTCCTTTTTTGGTTTTATATTTCCTATCTTGTGTAAAGTGGAAAACAAAATGTGGTGGCAAAATGTGTTAGATTTACCTGGTTGAAGTATGCATTTCGTTCAGATTTGCCTTTTTCTCTCTCCATAATTTGCTGTAAAATAAGTACTTCTCATGATTTTGCATCCTGCATTTGACTCTCTCATTTAACATCTTTCTGCAATAAGTTTGAAATAAACTTGTTGATAGCATAGGGTTTTAATCTTGTATTCTTGGTCTAGGTCCCTGTTCAGCATGTGGTTTTTATGGTTCATGGTATTGGCCAAAGATTGGAGAAGTCCAATCTTGTTGATGATGTTGGAAACTTCCGCCATATCACTGCGAGTCTTGCTGAACAACATCTTACTTCACACCAACGAGGTGCTCAACGAGTTCTTTTCATTCCATGCCAGGTAAATTAAATAATAGTCATTGCAAATTCAGTCTGTCTTAGAAGGTCCAAACTTTTGGGACAATGTTACTTGTATGTTTGTGTCCATGTTGAATATTGTTGATCTCAGGAATTATTTTCAAGGAGGCATCTATTAGTATGTTTATATCCAAGTTAAATATGGTCAATTTCGAACAAATTATACCTAAAAGATTCTAACTTGTGATGTTTATACATTTGGCATTCACCATGCATAAGATCATTTTATAAATCTATTTTATCTTGCACATTGGCTTTTCAAAGTGGACAGCTAAAATGAACTTCTCAAAAGAGAAAAATTAAATTGTCCTTCTGGGATGGCATACTTTTGTGTTTAGCCTTTGATTAACTATTTATCTATTTGTATTGTTTGACTCCCCTGTGAAGAGGTGATGAATGGAGACTTTGTCTCGTTTTATTGTCTTAATAAATTTATCATATTGATTTAATATGAATGGAAAGATGTTGGGCAAGGCTGTCTATTGTATTGGCCTTTTCCATCTCCCCCCCCTCCTTGAAGAAAATGAAGTGAATATGATAATAACATTTGAACATTCAGGTTTACGTTAGCTGAATGGTGTATGGTTGCTTCTCTATTTCATAAACTAGGACTGCTTCTGAAAAGTGTTAGTCATGGAATTGCATTGAATTATTAGCAAAAAATTATTAATTCTTTTGGGGTCTTTTTAGGGTCAGAAGCTTGCAATTATTTACCAAAAATTTCTTAATTTGAGTACCAATTTGTGATAAAAAATATCAATTTTTATTTATTTATAGTTCACTAAAACCAAAGCATGTTTGGGTTTTGGTTTTGGTTGCACTCAAACTATATGGCAGAAGTAAGGGAGACTGGGGGGAGTGCTTGTATAGGGTTTCTGGTTTTATGGATGGATGGTTGCATCGTACTTTCCGTAGAAACTATAGGGCATGCTAGAAATGGACTTTATGTGCTGTACAATTTGATTTCACATAAGTTAGTTGCAAACTTCTTTAAAAATTCTATTGCTTGTCTTCCTGTCTGCTTCTCAAACTGCACACTCCTTTTTGCTTTTGTAGTGGAGAAAGGGCTTGAAGCTTAGTGGTGAAGCTGCAGTTGAAAAGATTACTTTAGATGGTGTACGTGGTTTGCGTGTAATGCTGGGTGCAACAGTTCATGATGTATTGTACTACATGAGCCCTGTCTATTGTCAAGACATTATTAATTCGGTACTGCATATTTGATCCTTCAATTTTTTCTTCCTTTTAATTGCTAATTAGCTTGCAATGAAGGCTCATTATAAAGAATCATCCTTGGGTTCTGTTGTGAGATGGAGATGCCATCTTCACATGTCTACCAGAATGGATATTCAACTTCTATTATTTACTTGTCCATATTGGATGCTTTCTCCTTCCAACAAAAAAAGAGAAAAATAAAAGGAATAAATGAGAAAGCACACAAAAGCTCTTCATGTTGACACAACTTTTTTCTGAATATTAGTGAAGTAATTTTATGCTTGCGATGAATGGATGAATTTGGGAAAGAGCTGTCTTAAGAGAATCTTGACTTATGTATCTACTTCGAAAGCACTTTCATCTTTCATGGGTCTCTAATGTTATGATCTCAATTTTCATGCTCTTGGACTTTCAACTGAAGTTGTAGTAACAATGGGGTAAAATAATTTTTTCCCTGAAACATGAAACAAAAGAAGTCGCAACATTTTCAAGACAGCCATGAAGAATGCTAGCTTACATTATGTTGCGCTATCTATTCTATATTAAATTGAAGAACTAAATTTTATCTCTAATGTCAAGTATAGAATAATTCAGACATAAAATTACACATCATAAACAATTACCCTAAGTAGTTAATCTTCAAATTAGAATTAAGGGTAACTTAAATAGTTATAAATATAGTCTTTTTTTTCCTGTATGTGAGTGGTTCTACACAAGGAAACATGAGATATACATCTCTAATGAAATAGATGAAAAAAAAAAAAAGGAATCGAAGGAAGAAGTTAGGAAAATGCTTTTTTCCAGACGAAATGGTGTGCGCAGGATGGTTCATATTAAAAAATTCCAGACATTAACAATTAGGAAAATGATATCAAAATTAGGTAAATTAATAAAGTGAAACAAGTTAGCTTTGAGGCATACTTGAGTTGGAAGCTGTGTTGAGACAGGGTCTAGGAAGTGGTAGTGGTTAGAGCTGATGGCATTCCTTTCCTTCTGATAGTAAAAGATAGCTTCTTTTCCTTTTGCTTACCTGCTGAAGAGACACCTTTATAGACACCTATAGCAAAGCACCCTACGAATACAATGTTTATCCCATATAAAAAGGAAAAGAAGCTGCTCATCTCGAAATATTCTTGACTTCATTCAAACCAGATGCACAAAATAGTAGGAATATTGCATGTCACCTCAACATACTACCTACATAATTACCAAACCCCTCAAATCTGATTGAGAGTAAATCTTCCAAGTTTTTAGCATGGATGGAATTGCAACAGCAATAATGGTTTGTGTGTGAGATGGTGTCTACAGTACTGACAGGACATGGAAGTAACAAATTATACTTGTCTGCTTTTTGCAATGGTATAGAACGTGTAACTTCTAGTAATGCCACTAGTAGCATCCATAAGTTACCATTCTACTAAGGCTGCAAAAAGTGAAATGGAATGGTTAATAAGATGGTTTGAGCTCGTGAATAAATCTGTTGCACCTCCATTAACATCAAAATTACTACCAGAGAAGATTGTGGGTGATGAGAACATGAGTTGAATTGAGAATGTTTGGATCGGTGATTTCCTATGATTCATAAGATAATACCCTATTAGAGAAGCATGGAAAATATAAGAAAATGGCAACTGAGGATAAATTTAACTAACTTTTGCAGGTACCCTAAATATTGTTGAAGCCATGTCTTAGCTTTTTAGTAGTAGCTACTTTTAATTCCTGATTGATGCTAGTTCTTCATGAAAATAGCAAGGTTCTTTTGGCAAATGTACGTTATTGAGTACTGTTATTTTATATTTCTTGTAGTATTTTATTCCTTTCATCTCTTCAACCAATTTGTTTGGAAAAAAATATTTTTTATTTATTTCGCGGAGGCCGAAGTTGAAAGTTTAAAGCAATTCGGTTTCCGTTACAAATATGTTTCAAGGTTGAATTGATTGGTATCACTTTGCTCCAGGTATCAAACCAATTAAACCGCCTGTACTTGAAGTTTCTTAAGCGGAATCCTGGTTATGATGGAAAGGTATAAGCTCTTTGAGCAAATGCTCTGTTTCTTCATCAAGCTATACTCTTGATTTCCACTGAACAGTCTCAATAGTACACTAACATTTATCCAGGTTTCGATATATGGTCATTCATTGGGAAGTGTCCTCTCATATGACATCCTGTGCCATCAAGAGAATCTGTCTTCTCCATTCCCAATGGATTGGATGTATAACGAACATCCTAGGAGTGAAGAATCTTCCCTTGATACAAAGCATGACTTGTCGACCAATCTGGAGGGTAACAATTCCAACGTAGTCAGTGAAGCCAAGGACATAGTGGATCCTGTTGATGAAGAAATGATGACTGCACGATCAACTTTATTACAAGAGGATGGGCTTGCTTGTGATTTTTCCACAATCTTGAGTCCTCATGTGTCAGCTTTGGATGAAACTGCATCAGATTCAAATTTTAAGCAAATGGGTGGAAAAGAAAGTCTCCATGAATTTGTTCATGACTCCAGTAATGCGTTTTCTCAGGAAAGAGATCACGTATGTGAAGGTACAGAAATGAAGTTAGATGACCCAATGAGTGGTGTGGACAATATGGAAGTGGAAGCCAGTGAAGACACCGGCAATAAAGAAAAAGAAATTAATATGCTGATGGAAGAGGTCTGCATTTTAGATAATTCATATTCTTTAGAATTTATCTTGTTTGGGTTTTCAATATGACTTTATATTCTGTATTGCAGATTGATTCCTTAAAAGCTAAAATAGCAGAATTGGAATCCAAGTGTGGTGGTGAAAATGCAAATGGTAGGGTGCGCATCAAATCACATAATTTATTTGCATCTTAGGTGAAGGCACTCTCATGTTTTGGCATATCTGGATTTTATGTGTCAAACAGAAAAGGGAAAGGCTACTGAAAACATGCCAAAGCAACCCATATCTGAGACATTGGCACTCGGACAAGATGAAGTAGCAAAGAGTTATACCCCTTATATAAAGTACACAAAACTTGAATTCAAGGTACACAAATTCTTGTTCCTTCTATTTGTAATTTCCTTTTATCTTTATGTTTTGGTGGTATACTAGTTTTTGCCAACTCTACATGTGATAGAATTTCAAATTCAGATGGTAGAAGGGAGAATTGTTAGAAATTTCTCATTTTAGCCACACAAAATACCTAATAGATCATGCCACTAATTTTATTTGAATGCTCATATATCAGGTTGACACATTCTTTGCTGTTGGATCTCCTCTTGGAGTCTTTCTTTCTCTTCGCAACATTCGCATTGGAATCGGTAATGCTTGAAATAGCATGTCTCATTTTCAATATTGACTTTGAATATTCATTTAATACTTGAAATAGCACGTCTCATTTTCAAAATCTTGTTTTAATATTTGTTTTTCTTCAATTTTCCAGGTAAAGGGCAAAAATATTGGGCAGAGGAAAATATCAGTGAAGAGATGCCAGCATGTAGTCAAATGTTCAATATTTTTCACCCATTTGATCCTGTAGCATATAGGTTTGCCTTTCCCATCAATTTTCATTTCTAAGACATTTATATTTTGTTTTTTCACATGTGAAATAGTAGTTATCATATTGCAATGGAACAGGTGCAGAAAGATCTTGGGATGAACTTTTGATTTGTTTGTATTTGTTTTGAACTGGGAGAAGTGTCAGACAGCTCCTCCTCTTCTTCCCTTGCCATGCACAAAAAACCAGCTTCTCTATGCCTACACTATTTACACTTCCTATACTTTTTTGTGCACTTTAGCCTTGTGTGCTCATGTCCCCCCTTTTTTATGGTGTTTGTTTTCCTATTTCATTGTGGTGGTATCTCCATTTCGTACGAATTATAAAAGCCTTTTCAAATTCTTATACAGAATAGAACCTCTAGTCTGTAAAGAATTTATCAGCAAGCGCCCAGTTATTATTCCTTACCACAAAGGTGGAAGAAGGTTGCACATTGGGTTTCAGGTAAGGTTCTTAAGAAAAATAATTTTTGGATAAAAGGGGACTTCCACCATCCTAGGTTTTTATCTGCTCATTTATTCTTCCTGATATGTTCATACTCTGTTACACAGGAGCTTACTGAAGATTTAGCTGGTCGTTCTCAAGCAATAATGAATCATCTAAACTTTGTAAAGGTAAATAAGCTCTGTAAGATTTCCCAAGGTTATCTCCTTTTGTTCGCATGAAGTAAGCTAATCTTGTGCACATACCACACACTTCTTTCAATAATTTATTACTTAACTGGGGAAAAAGTTAAAAAGGATTGTTAAATGATTCTGGCATTAAGGATTCTCAAGTTGCATATCTCTTGGTTTGAAAGACTTCGCTTTACCTTTGAATGTGTAAAATATAAAATTCCCACTCTAAACTTCGCCCTAAGTTTAATTATCTCATATTGAAGGAGTTTTGATCTATAAAAGGTAAGATGAAGAAATAAATATTCTAAACTGATTTATTCTGAGCCTTCTCAGGCACTCCCTCTCTCCCAAGCTAGGACTGAATCCAAGCCCTAATTCTCCTTGCTTTGCAGAGAATCTACTACATGCCCTTTGGTAATATCGTAAACAGATAGGTAGATGGACTCAATGAGACCTACATAAGCAACGACACTCATAAACTAGAACAGATGTGAACATCGATACTTAGAGAGAAGATTAGTGGATACATGAATAGACATGGGTGTGCTCAATATTTAGCTTGCTATTTAGGACTACTTGTGCATTGAAGTGTAGCTTGATCTGTTAATTTTTCGTTGTGGATTCACTGTTCAGCTTGGGTTTGTGCTGGATGAATTGGTCCATGTTTCACAAGAAACGTAGTTACCCATACCTTATATACATGTTTCACGCTTGCTTTTTCTTCATGTTTGAGGAAATGCTGTAGGCATAGCTCTAAATATTTTAGTATTTAAACAGGGTAAGGTGCTTACAGTTTGCCAATCAAGGATTGCATATAGAGAAGAAGGTAGAGAAATTTTCTTTGTTTTCATCGTGTAACTTCTCTTACAATTTCTTTATACCATCTGCTTCCCTTCTTTCTTCCCCCACACCAGCCCCATCCCCCCTCTCTACAAAACAGAAAAGAAAGGATATCCTTTCTTCCTAAAAAACTGTTTATAATCTCATTGAAAACTTTATTTTTTGCTCATTGATCATTTGTTATTTGTGTTTTAGAAGAAAATTCCCTTGAAAAAGAAGAGAGAACATATGGCTCAATAATGATGGAGAGGTTAGCTGGAAGTGAAGGACGAATAGACCACATACTTCAAGTGCGTGGCAGTGCATTTTCTTGCTTTTGTTTAAAGCTGCACTATTATTTCGCTCCCTTGTTGAAAATGCTTTGCGCTTGTGTGAACATTTCTTTGACCAAAACTCTGTTGTACAATTGTCACATGTGAGTGCACACATGTGTATGCAGTTGAGCATGCCGGTCTGCATCATTAATGCATATGCTTTCTAAAAAATATGGGACAATTTTTTATACCCTTCACCAGTCTTGTGTGACAAATAAATAGAAAAAAGGAACAAAATTGTTCATGGGAATGTGGTTATCTACTTTTGACATTCAATGGTGTATAGATTACCTTAATATGCTCCATCTGGCTTCCAGTTCTGCATATAACATGGAATGTTTCCTGTTATTCCATTATCGGTGAGAGCTTAGTGTGTCTTCTTTTTTTATTTTTAATTTTCTTTATCAATGAAGATATTTGTATTGTATTCCGACGTCCACCAATATAACAGGTTGTCCACCAATATAACAGGTTTAGAGATGCATTCTTTAACAATGAAGTTATTTGCCTCTTATTCTGGCATTCACTAATCTAATAGGTTCAGAGATGCATTTGCTACTATCTATTAGTTATTAGCTAATTTTTCTATCATGATAATGTGCTGTTTTCATACAATAGATGAATTCTACATAGCTCAAGCCTCAGATAATCTGAATTACTACAAGCAATAAATGATATTTGCATTTTGGTGAAGTAGGGATTTATGTTTTTGTTCATCATTCCATGTGGTATTGGAGCTAGCACTAGTATAATTTGGTAGAACTGCTGTAATGCATTGGTAGTAGTGATAGAATGAGAGGTCGTGCCATCTACAGTTCAACAACAGAAATTGATATGGGTAGCGTCTTTCCACATCATATTAGTTATTCTATGGGTGCTGATAGGGGTATGGGGAAGAGGTTTGCGCTTGTCAGTTTCTGACACGACCACTTCAGAAATTGTCACAAAACAGATGTCCCAAAGATTTTCCTGTTAATTGGTAATTTTTTTGGGGTAGGGATACAATTTATTCCTAACAAAGAACAGTTTGTCCTGGTTGCTTTACTTTGTACAGGATTTTAGTTTTCCCATGTATCATAATTGTCAACCCATTTCTGATTCCCTCCCTAACCTTTGTTTGTGTGGTAACCATGCAGGATAAAACATTTAAGCATCCATATCTGCAAGCCATTGGAGCACACACGTAAGTTCCTTGAACTTTGAGATCAAGATGTTTTATGAATCAAGATCCAGGATTTGTTTGGTTTCCATGGAGCAGAATCTGCGAATTATTTTCTTATAAAATTGGTCATGCTTGTTGAACTTATTGGGGATATATTGACTATTAAATTATTCTGTTAGAAACTTCGGACTGTTTACCTGGTTACGCTCACAGGAAGACCCAGACTTGTTAATTAAAATTGATGTTCCTGTAAGATGCTGTGCATGTATCATTGAAATGCGACATTTGTTGTCCATGTATCATTGAAGTGTTTTGCAGCCATATCCCTGTTGAGAATATAATGCTTTTCTGGATGGGGATGCATTACTTGCATTAGCAGGTTGTTTTCTCTCTCCAAAGAGGTTTCTTGAAGGATGTAGCATGACTCTTGATTGTAGTTCCCATGTCATTTCATGTCTCAGTTTTATTTTTGTTTTTTGCTTTTAATTCTTATGTATTGCTAGTCTGCTCTCCATTTTGTTGCAGGTAAGAAGATGCTAGTTCTGTTTTTAATTGATAAATCATGACGTGCAGGAACTATTGGAGGGATCATGACACTGCACTCTTCATTTTAAAACACTTGTATAGGGAGATACCTGAAGACCCCATCTTACCTACAGAATCTAGTGGAGGCACCTCAAAAGATAAGATTGGTTCCACAGGCTGGTATGATAACAGTGAGGCTGCTGAGGAGGAACTTCCTTTGACATTCTCTGACAGAATGATGGCTAGAAACTTCTCGAGGAAAGCAAAGAAATATATGAAAAGCCCTTGAGTACTGACTGAAGTTCTTGTTGCGGTATGTCAGATGCAGATGCAGCTGCATACAACAGGGCTTGGCCTTATTGTTTACCTCAAGTGTCTTTGCACTAACTGCATCATCAGACTTGGGGGGCGGAGCATGATTCTAATGCAGCTTCAAAGATTTTAGAATGAAGTTGATGTGGAATCGAAGACCTTGCATGCAGATGTTAATTATAGGGTAGTTGCTCGACCATACTTTGACACAGCAGATGTTTTGTTTTATGCTTATTATGTACATAAAAAAGGAATGCAGGCCCGTGAAAATGTATTCCGTAAAAACTGGAAAAATGTACAGTATGATAGAACTGTGTACTACTGGTTGTAACTCTAAAATCCGGCTGGTGGAGGGTGACCGGAATACTAAAAAAAACTCCGTCCTCGCCATTTGAGTTATATCCCTCAGGTGAACTTTACATTGTTGGAAAACAGCTACTGTAACATGTTTACATCAACTTTCTTCCTGACAGCAAAAGCAATGTCAGTCAAGGTGTCTTGCATCATATCCGAGTTAGTTTTATATAATTTGCTGCTGTCTGCTTACCTTAGAAAGGTGATTTCAAATTTTAGGGATGACCAAACCAAATTTTGTGTCTGGGTTTAAATCTTTTGGTCCTAGTTTCCTGGTGGTTTTGAATACTTTAATTAATTTTAGTCTCGTCGAGGCAAT
>Ga0325400_1004233_pt1 | contig 13237 bp, 8 predicted proteins | sample PopdelMetagenome_2_FD_205662 | JGI IMG/M metagenome (GOLD analysis project Ga0325400, IMG submission 205662) | Populus deltoides microbial communities from Bellville, Georgia, United States - Xylem-PdKOR-R1 | ecosystem: Host-associated > Plants > Phyllosphere > Stem > Wood/Secondary xylem... | reverse complement strand
CTACGCCCCCACCTTCATGTATCGCGCGCTGGCGAGCGGCCAGGCCGACGTGATCAGCGCCTTCTCGTCCGATGGCCGCATCGCCGCCGACCGGCTCGCGGTGCTGGCCGATCCGAAGGCCGCGCTGCCGCGCTACGACGCGCTGCTGCTCGTGTCGCCGGCGCATGCAGAGGACCGCCGCTTCCTCGGCGCGCTCCGCCCGCTGGTCGGCCGGGTGGACGTCGCCGCGATGCGCGAGGCGAACTACCTGGTCGACCGCGACACGGACAAGAAGAGTCCGGAGGAGGCCGCGCGCTGGCTCGAAGCGCGCATCGGCCTGTCGCACTAGCCTACCCCATCGCCCCCAGCACGAAGGCGTAGGTCTCCGCCCGCTCGCGCAGTGCCTCCCACCGGCCCGACTTGCCGCCATGGCCGGCACCCATGTTGGTTTTGAGCAGCAGCACGTTGCCATCCGTCTTGGTGGCGCGCAGCCGCGCCGCCCATTTGGCCGGCTCCCAATAGGTCACGCGCGGGTCGTTGAGCCCGCCCGTGATCAGCATCGGTGGATAATCCTGGGCCGCGACATTGTCGTAGGGGCTGTAGCTTTGCAGCAGGCGGAACGCTGCCGCGTCGGTGATCGGGTTGCCCCATTCGGGCCATTCGCCGGGGGTGAGCGGCAGCGTGTCGTCCAGCATCGTGTTGAGCACGTCCACGAACGGCACGTCCGCCACCACCGCGCCCCACAGGTGCGGATCGGTGTTGGCGACGACACCCATCAGCTCGCCGCCCGCGGAGCCGCCGTTGATCGCGATCCGGCCCGGCGCGGTGAAGCGCGCCTCGATCAGCCCCTTTGCGCAATCCACGAAATCCTCGAAGGTGTGGACGCGGTTCTCGGCCTTGCCGCCCAGGTACCAGCCATAGCCCAGGTCGTCGCCGCCGCGGATGTGGGCGATGGCGAAGGCCCAACCGCGATCGAGCAGGCTCAGCCGCCCGGTCGAGAAGGAGGGCGGAATGGCATGGCCGTAGGCGCCATAGGCATAGAGGAACAGCTTGCCCGATCCGTCGCGCGGGAAGCCGACCGGGTAGACCACCGACACCGGCACGCGCGCGCCGTCGCGCGCGGTCACCGTCACCCGCTCGGTCGCATAAAGCGACGCGTCGTAGCCCGACGGCACCTCCTGCACCTTGAGCACGGCGAGCGCCGCGGTGCCGGGGTCGCAGGCATAGACCGTCGCCGGCGTCACCATCGACGAATAGGCCAGCCGGTAATGGTCGGGATCGAACTCGGGATTGTTGGCCGGCCCCGCGCTGTAGCTCGCCTCCGGGAAGCGCACGCGCGTCTCCGCCCCGTCCCAGCCGCGGAGCGTCACCTGGTCGAGCCCTTCCACGCGGGAGGCGACGAGCAGGTGCTGCGCGAAGGCATCGATCCCGGTCAGGTAGACCGCGTCCGAACTTGCCACCTCCTCGCGCCAGTCGCCGGGCGCGGCCGGGTCCGCGCTCACGATGCGGAAATTGATGTGGCGATCGTTGGTCAGGATCCACAGCCGCCCGTGCGCGCTGTCGACCGAATAAAGCCGCTTCACCTGCCGCGGCGCCACGAGCAGGGGCGCGGCCAGCGGATCGCCCGCGGGCAGCAGCCGCACCTCGCTGGTCTGGTTGTCGCCCGTCGCGACCACGATCCACTGCCGGTCGCGCGTGGCACCCACGCCGACGCGGAAGCCCTCGTCCGCCTCCTCGTACAGCGTGGGGTCGCCCGCCGGATCGCTGCCGAGCCTGTGCAGCCGCGCCCGGAACGAGCGCCAATTGTCGTTCACCTCCGTATAGGCGAGCGCGTCCGATCCCGCGGCCCACGCCACCCCGCCATTGGTGACCGCGCTTACCGTCTCCACGTCCCGGCCCGAGCCCAAGTCGCGGATGCGGAGCGTGAAGCGTTCCGCCCCGCTCTCGTCCGCCGCCCAGGCGAGCCAGCGGCCGTCCGGGCTCATGCGGCGCGCGCCCAGCCGGAAATAGGCCTTGCCGTCCGCCTCCGCCGCCTCGTCCAGCACCAGGCTGTCGGGCCCGCCCGCCACCGGCCGCCGCCAGTGGCGCGGATATTGGCTGCCCGCCTCATATGCCCACCAATAGAGCCAGTCGCCCTCGCGCTGCGGGACGGAGGCTTCGTCCTGCTTGATGCGCCCCTTCATCTCCTCGAAGATGGTCTCGGTCAGCGCGGCGTGCGGGGCCATCGCCGCCTCGAAATAGCTGTTCTCGGCGCGCAGATAGTCCAGCACCTTCGCGTCGCTGACCTCCGGATAGCCGGGGTCGCGCAGCCAGGCATAAGGGTCGTCCACCGTGATGCCGTGGCGCGTGAAGCTGTGCGCCTCGGTGGCGGCAACGGGTGCGGGCGGCAGCGTGGCGGGATCGATCATGCCCGTCCTGTGGCGTTCGCCGCGTCCCCCCGCAACCCGCCGCAACGCCGTTCCCGCGGCCCGCGGAACCGGCTAGGCGGGCGATCCATGGAGCACCAGCCGGTCGCCGCCGAAGCCCGTTCGCGCCGTGCCCGCCTCTATTGCCAGCTCGAACCCGCGGCATGGCGCCGCAACGGTCTGTCGCCGCTCAACCGCGGCCTGTTCGCGCTCATCTCCGGCGCGGTGGTCACCGCCATCATCGAGACCGAACCGACCGTGGCGGACGGCCACGACACGCTGTTCGCCGTGCTGGAAGGGCTGTTCGGCCTCGCTTTCTCCGTCGAATATGCCCTGCGCGTCTGGACCAGCGCCGAAAACCCGAAATACGGGCCGGGCTGGGGCGGGCGGCTGCGCTACATCGTCTCGCCCGCGTCGCTGATCGACCTCCTGTCGATCATCGTCAGCGTCGTCACGCCGACCGGCACCAAGCCCTATTTCTTCCGCATCTTCCGCTTGATGCGCATCCTGCGGATGGTGAAGCTCGGCCGCATGTCGCTCGCCATGGGCTATCTGTTCGAGGCGATCGCCGCCCGGCGGGTGGAATTGCTTTTCTCGCTGTTCGTGGGTCTCTTCTTCCTGACGCTGTCCGCCTCCGCGCTATACGTGGTCGAAGGGGCCGTCCAGCCCGACAAGTTCGGCTCGATCCCGCGCGCGATGTGGTGGGCCACCGCCACGCTCACCACCATCGGCTATGGCGACGTCTATCCCGTGACCACGCTCGGCAAGGTGTTCGCCGCCATTTCCGCCATCGCCGGTATCGGCCTCGTCGCCATGCCGACCGGCATCATGGCCGCCGCGTTCAGCGAGGCGGTGCAGCGCCACTCGCGCAAGGACGTTGGCGAGCTTGACAAAAATGAAACATTATGAGAACATCCTGAGGATGGCAAATCCTCGTCCCGCACGCTCCGCTCGCCCGCGCGGCGGCTTGGGGCGGGGGCGCTCGACCCCCGACGTGCCGTCAAGTTAGTCAACTTCCGACCGCCTCCCCCTCCCCGACTCGGAAAGGCCGCCGATCCCATGTCCACCCATGCCGACCGCCTCGCCGCGCTTCGCGAGGAGCTTGCCCGACGCCGCCTCGACGGCTTCGTGGTGCCGCTGACGGACGAGCATCTCAGCGAATATGTCGGCGCCTATGCGCAGCGGCTGGGCTGGCTGACGGGCTTCGGGGGCTCCGCGGGCACGGCGGCGGTGCTGCCGGCGGACGCCGCCATCTTCACCGACGGCCGCTACACCATCCAGGTGCGCGAGCAGGTGGACGGGGCCTCATGGCAATACCAGTCGGTGCCCGAGACCAGCGTCGCGGCCTGGCTGGGCGAGCATGCGCCGCAAGGCGCGCGGATCGGCTACGACCCCTGGCTGCACACGCGCGGCTGGGTGGAGGCGGCGGAGAAGGCGCTGGCGGCGCGCGGCGCGACTTTGGTCGCGGTCGATACCAACCCCGTGGACGCGATCTGGCCCGACCGGCCGCAGCCGTCGGATGCGCGGCTGGCGGTGCAGGCCGACGATCTCGCCGGCCGCTCCTCCGCCGACAAGCGGAGCGAGGTGGCCGACGCGCTCGCCAAGGCGGGCACGGACGCGGTGGTGATCGCCTCGCTCGAATCGATCGCGTGGACGTTCAACGTGCGCGGCGCTGACGTGGATCGCACGCCCGTGGCGCTCGCCTATGCGCTGCTCGCCGCGGACGGCACCGCCGACCTGTTCGTGGACGAGGCCAAGGTTGGCGACGACGTGCGCCGCCACCTGGGCAACGGCGTACGCGTCCAGCCCCGCGCGGCGTTCGCGCCGGCGCTGGCGAACCTCGCGGGCAAGACCGTCTCGGTCGATCCGGCGAGCGCGGTGTCCGCCATCTTCGCCGCGCTGGACGCGGCGGGCGCCACCGTCCGCGCCGAGCGTGATCCTACCCTGCTGCCGCGCGCGATCAAGAATCCGGTCGAACAGGCCGGCCACCGCGTCGCGCAGGCGCGCGACGGGGCGGCGCTGGCGCGCTTCCTCCACTGGCTGTCGGTAGAGGCGCCCAGGGGCGGGGTGACCGAGCTGTCGGCCGCCGCGCGCCTCCAGGCGTTCCGCGAGGAGACGGGGCTGCTCAAGGATCTTAGCTTCGACGCGATCAGCGCCGCTGGCCCGCACGCCGCCATCCCGCACTACCATGTCGACGAGGCGAGCGACCTGCCGCTGGAGATGGACCGCATCTACCTGATCGATTCCGGCGGCCAATATGCCGACGGCACCACCGACGTGACGCGCACGGTGATCGTCGGCACGCCCACGGCGGAGATGCGCGACCGCTTCACGCGCGTGCTGATGGGCCACATCGCGCTCTCGGCCGCGCGCTTCCCCGACGGCACGCGCGGCTCGCAGCTCGACACACTGGCGCGCGCACCGTTGTGGGAGGCCGGGCTCGACTATAATCACGGCACTGGGCACGGCGTCGGTGCGTATCTGTCGGTCCACGAAGGCCCGCAGCGCATCGCGCCGGTGGGATCGAGCCAGGCGGGCGGCGACGAGCCGCTGCGCGCGGGCATGATCCTGTCCAACGAGCCCGGCTACTATAAGGCGGGCGAGTACGGCATCCGCATCGAGAACCTCGTCCTGGTGGAGCGGGTGGAGGTGCCGGGCGCGGAGAAGCAGGTGCTGGGCTTCGAGACGCTGACCTTCGCCCCCATCGACCGGCGGCTGATCGAGCCTGCGCTGCTCACCTCGGCGGAGCGGCAATGGCTCGACGCCTATCACGCCCGCGTGGCGGAGGTGGTCGGCCCCTTGCTGGACGGCGAGGCAAGGGATTGGCTTCTGGCGGAGACAGCACCCCTCTAAACCGCGGTCCGTTCGCCCTGAGGAGGGACTGAGCATAGGCGAAAGCCCGTCTCGAAGGGCATGGCGCACGCTTGTCCTTCGAGACGCCGCTTCGCCAAGCTCAGCGGCTCCTCAGGGCGAACGGGAGTCGGGATCGAGACCTCCCCGCCCCCTTCCGTTCGGTTCGAGCTTGTCGAGAACCGGCCTCAGCACTCCGCCCGGCCAGGGTTCTCGACAAGCTCGAACCGAACGGAAGGTCGGCCGCTACAGCTGCACCGTCACCGACTTCACCTCCGTATAGGCCTCCACCCCCATGCGCCCATTCTCGCGGCCCCAGCCCGATTGCTTGAACCCGCCTAGCGGCAGCGCCGGGTCGACCCCTGCCCCGCCGTTGACCAGCACGCCGCCGGCCTTCATCCGCTTGGCCATGCGCAGCGCGGTCGAGATGTCGCGCGTCCAGATGCGCGAGGAAAGGCCATAGGTGGTGGCGTTGGCCTTGGCCGCGAGGCTGTCGAGATCCTCGTCACCGAAGCGCATCACCGACAGCACCGGCCCGAAAATCTCCTCCTCCACTACCTTCATGCCGGCCGCGGTGCCGGTGAGCACGGTAGGCTCGACAAAATAGCCCTCGCCCGCAACGCGCGCGCCGCCGACCGCGACGGACGCCCCCTCGCCCGCCCCGCTTTCCACATAACCCATCACGCGGGCCAACTGCTCCTCGCTGACGAGCGGCCCCATCTGCGTCGCGGGGTCAAGCCCTGGGCCGACCTTGAGGCCGCGCGCCATGCCCTGCACGCCCTCCACCACCTGGTCGTACACCTTATCATGCACGAACAGCCGCGATCCCGCCGCGCACACCTGGCCGGCATTGCCGAAGATGCCCATCGCTGCCGCCGGGATCGCCTTGGCGAGGTCCGCATCGGGGAAGATCAGCACGGGGCTCTTGCCGCCAAGCTCCAGCGTCACGCGCTTGAGGTTGCCGGTGGCCACCCGCACGATGTGCTTGCCGACCTGAGTGGAGCCGGTGAAGCTGACCTTGTCGACATCGTCATGCTCGACGATCGCCGCGCCCGCGGTCTCGCCAAAGCCCGTCACCACATTGACCACGCCCGCCGGGAACCCTGCCTCGGCGATCAGCTTCGCCAGATGCACGGCGGAGAGCGGCGTCTGCTCAGCGGGCTTCAGGATCACGGTGCAGCCCGCGGCGAGCGCGGGCGCGATCTTGGCGACGGCCATCACGAACGGGAAGTTCCACGGCACGATCGCGCCCACCACGCCCACCGGCTCGCGCAGCGTGAAGGCGTGCCATTCGCCGGGGGCGGAGGGGGCCACCGTCTCGCCCGTGATCTTGGTCGCCCAGCCGGCATTGTAGCGCAGCTGCTCGGACGCGCCCACCACGGCCGCGAACTTGGCCATCATGTAGGGCATGCCGTTGTCGAGCGTTTCGGTCAGCGCGATCGCCTCGCCGTCACGCTCGATCAGCTCGGCCAGCGCGATCAGCAGGCGCGCACGGCCTGCGGGCGTGACCTTGCTCCACGGGCCCTCGAACGCGGCGCGCGCCGCCTTGACCGCGCGGCCGATGTCCTCCTTGGCGCCCGCGGCGCTGTGCGCGAACACTTGGCCGGTGGCGGGATCGACCACCTCGAACGTCTCGCCGGAGGCGGCGGGCACGAACGCGCCGTCGATGAAGAGTTCGGTCGGGCGGGCGAGGTCGGCGCGCAGCTTGTCAAGCGCGGTCGCGGCGAAGGGGGCGTTCATGTCGGTCTCTCCAGTCGTGCGTCAGGCGGCCGCGCGGTGGCCGAGCGGGAACTCGGGGGCGAGCGCGGCCTTGCCCAGGATCAGGTCGGCGCCCTTCTCCCCCACCATGATGGTCGGCGCATTGGTGTTGCCGCCGGGCACGGTCGGCATGATGGACGCATCCACCACGCGCAGGCCCTGGATGCCGTGGACGCGGAGCTGCGGGTCGACCACGCTCATGCTGCCATGGCCCATGGTGCAGGTGCCGACGGGGTGCTGCGTCACGCCCGCGGTCTGACGGGTGTAGGCGTCGATCTCGTCGTCGGTTTGCACATCCTTGCCCGGCATCACCTCCGCGCCCGTGATCGCGCCTTGCGCGCCGGTCGAGTAGATGTGGCGCACGATGCGCAGGCCGTCGCGAATGGTGCGGAAGTCGGCGGCTTCCGAGAAGATGTTGAGCGTGACCGCGGGCTGGTCCTTGGGGTTCGCCGAGCGCAGCTTCATCCAGCCGCGGCTGTGCGGGTGGAGCATCACCACGTCCGCCGTGATCTGGTCCTTCAGCCGCTTGCGCCAGCCGGGGAACCAGATCTGCGCGTCCAGCCGGATCGGGTTGGCGAACACCTGGATGTCGGGCTGGGCCAGCTCGGGCCGCGTGCGCAGGATCGGGTTGCAGCTGTTCACCTGGCTGGCGAAGGCGCCCTTGCCCGTCAGCTTCCAGTGCAGCACCCATTTCGCGACGCGGTCGGCGCGGAGCTGGTTGAGGAAGCTGATCCGCTCCTTCAGCTCGAACAGGATCGGCACGCGCGGATGCTCGGACAGGTTGCGGCCGACGCCGGGCAGGTCCTTGACCACGGGGATGCCCAGCTCGCGTAGGTCGTCGGCGGGGCCGATGCCGGAGAGCATCAGCAGCTGCGGCGAATTGTAGCTGCCGCCGGACAGGATCACCTCCTTGCCCGCGCGCGCCTGCTCCAGCTTGCCCTCGCGCTCATACTCGACGCCAACCGCGCGGGTGCCCTCCAGCAGGATGCGGTGCGTCTGCGCGCCGGTGACGACGTGGAGGTTGGGGCGGGACAGCGCGGGTTCGAGATAGGCGCGCGCGGTGCTGGCGCGCTTGCCCGTGGGATCGATGGTCAGCTCGCCGCGCGAGAAACCCTCCTCGTTGTCGCCATGCAAGTCGTCGGTGGTGTCGAACCCCGCCGCCTTGGCGGTATCCATCATATAGTCGTGCAGGCGGTATTCCGACTGGATCTGCGCGACGTGGAGTGGGCCGGAGCCGCCGTGATACGGCCCCTCGCCGCGCCAGCTCGTCTCCATCCGCTTGAAATAGGGCAGCACGTCGGCATAGCTCCACCCCTCGCAGCCCATCTGCCGCCACGTGTCGAAGTCGAGGCTGTGACCGCGCATGTAGAACATGCCGTTTACCGACGACGAGCCGCCCAGCACGCGGCCGCGCGGGATGGGGATGCGGCGGTTGTTGAGGTGCGGCTCGGGCTCCGAGAAATACTGCCACATGAAGGTCGGCTGGAACATCGCCTTGAGGAAGCCCAAAGGCATGGTCAGCAGGAACTTCTTGTGCGTGCCGCCCGCCTCGAGCAGCAAGACCTTGTGGCGCCCGTCCTCCGTCAGCCGGTTGGCGAGCACGCAGCCCGCCGAGCCCGCGCCGACGATGATATAGTCGTAGGTGTCGCTCATGCCGCCCTCGCCAAAGCCGGTCGCGCCCGGATCATGTCCGCCGCCTTTTCCGCCACCATGATCGCGGGCGCGTTGGTGTTGCCGCCGGGGATGGTGGGCATCACCGAACAGTCGGCGACCCGCAGCCCGCCCACGCCCTTCACGCGTAGTTCCTCGTCCACCACCGGGCCGATCGCGCAGGTGGAGGTCGGGTGCATGGCGGTGCCGACCGAGCGGCGGACATAGGCGTCGATCGCGTCGTCCGTCTCGATGTCCGCACCCGGCATCACGGGCGCGGCGATCAAGTCGGACGCGGGCGGCGTCTCAAGGAAATTGCGGGTGAAGCGCACGAAGCGGCGGAAGGCGGCGCGGTCGTTCTCGCTTGCCAGCAGGTTGAGCCGGATCGCAGGCGCTTCGTGCGGGTCGAGCGAGCGGAGCGTGACCGAGCCGGTGCTCTCCGGATGCAGCAGCACGTTGGCGACCGAGAAGAAGTCGCCCCGCCGCTTGCGCCAGCCGGGGAACCACAGCTTCGCGTCCATCGCCACCGGGCTGACCAGCACCTGGAGGTCGGGCCGGTCGAGCCCGTCGCGCGTCTTGACGAAGCCCTGCGCGCCGACCGGCAGGCCACCCACCGCGCCCGTGCCGAACAGGTGCCAGCGGACGACGGACAGCAGCATGCGGTCGAGCCGCAGCTCGCGGTCGAAGGTGAAGGCGCCGCTCGCCTTGTAGAGCATGCCGACCGAGGCATGGTCCTGCAGGTTGCGGCCGACCTGCGGCAGGTCGCGCACGACCGCCACGCCCTGCGCGCGCAGCTCGTCCGCGGGGCCGATGCCGGACAGCAGCAGGATCTGCGGCGTGTTGAACGTGCCCGCCGAAAGGATCACCTCGCGGGCGGCGCGAGCGACGGTGCGGGCGCCCTCGCGCTCATACTCGACGCCTACTGCGACCCCGCCCTCGATCACGATGCGCGTGGTGTGCGCCTCGCTGACGACTTGGAGGTTGGGCCGCTTCATCGCCGGGCGCAGCATCCGCGCGGCCGGGCTGCCGCGGCGGCCCTCGTGGACGGTGAAGTCAGGGGCGCTCCAGCCTTCCGTCTCGAAACCGTGGAAGTCGTCCAGGTGGCGGAAGCCGAGCCTTTCGGCCGTGGCGATCAGCTTCGGGTACACGGTCTGGTCGTGGCGGTGCTGCGCGACGCTGATCTCGCCGCCGCCGCCATGATGCTCGCTCTCGCCGCGCCAGTTGCGTTCGGACTTGCGGAAGTAGGGCAGCACGTCGGCATGGCTCCAGCCGCGCGCGCCCATCTGCGCCCACTGGTCGTAATCCTGCGGGCTCCCGCGCGAATACATCATGCCGTTGATGGAGGAGCAGCCGCCGATCACCTTGCCGCGTGGCGCCATGATGCGGCGATCGTCCGCGTGCGGCTCGGGCTCGGACTGGTAGCCCCAACCGAGCGCGGGGTTACGCATGGCCTCGAACCAGCGGAGCGGCATCGCGATGTCGTTGCGCTGTTCGGAGCCGCCCGCTTCGAGAAGAAGGACGCGGGTTGCGGGATCCTCGGACAGGCGGGCGGCGAGCACGCAGCCGGCGGAGCCCGCGCCGACGATGATGAAGTCGTAGCTGTCAGCCACCCTGCCCTACCTCCTCCGTTCGGTTCGAGCTTGTCGAGAACCGGCCAAGAACGACGCGTCCGTCGTAGTTCTCGACAAGCTCGAACCGAACGGGGTTTGGCGGGAGAACAGGGTCACAGCTTGAACACGCGCTCGGCGTTGGTCTGGAAGAACATGCGCTTGGTGTCCGCGTCTATCGCCATCGCGTCCAGCACCTCCACCTCGCTGGCGGGGCACTGGTAGGGATAGTCCATCGCGTACATCACGCGGTCGCGGCCGAGCACGTCCTGCGCGAACTTGACCGCGGGCTCCCACGCCACGCCCGAGTTGGTGACGATGAAGTTCTGCTTGAGGTAGTTGGACACGAACTCCTTCTGCAGCGGCTTGGAGTGCGCGTAGCGGCCCGCCTTGACGCCCGCCTGGTGCATGTAGTCCAGCCGGTACATCCAATAGGGCAGCGCCTCGCCCATGTGGCCGATGATGATCTGGAGCTTGGGGAAGCGATCCAGCGTGCCCGACACGATCAGGCGCAGCGAGTGGATCGCCACCTCCACGCCGAAGCCGTAGATCGCGCCGTCGAGGCCGGCGGCGATCAGCGGCTCCACCTGCCCGCGCGGCAGCGTGTTGGGGTGGATGTAGATCGGCACGTCCAAGGCTTCCGCCGCTTCCAGGATCGGCGCGAACTGCGGCTCGTCGAGATAGTGGCCTTGCGTGTGGCTGTTGACGATCACCGCCTTCATGCCGAGCCTGGTGACGGCGCGCTCGATCTCCTTGGCGGCGTGATCCGGGTCCTGCGGGGCGCAGGCGGCCATGCCGGTGAAGCGGTCGGGATGGTTGCGGCACGCCTCGCCCAGCTGGTCGTTGGCGAGCACGGACAGCGCCACCGCCTTGTCCTTGGCCAGCACCTGCGTGCCGGGCGCGGTAAGCGCGATCACCGCGCGATCGATGCCGCGATCGTCCATGTCCTTGAGCCGGAGCGCGCCCATGTCGATCAGGCGATCGCGGATGAAGCGGGGCCGCTCCGCCTCCGAGCGCAGGTAGAAGCCCCACAGGCTGACGAAGCCGGGATCGGGATCGGGGCCGTCCAGCACCTCGGCGAAGAGGTCCACCGTTTCCGGCGGCATGAACGCCTCCTCCGTTGCGATGCGCAGATAGCCCTTGTCGCCGCCGGTCTTCAGGTCCGCCATCCGATCATCCTCATCCGTTTGTTCTTGCTTCTACCACATGGAGCGCCCGTGCAACCTCACAGCAGCACGTAATAGCGGAACAGCGAATGGTCCGGCGGATCGTGCGCCTCGATCTTGGGCATGCGCTTGCCCGTGCCGATCACCACCTGCCGGTTGAGCCAGTCGTGCGGGCCGATCGGCGCCCGGAAATAGGGCGTGCAGCGGAAATAGGGCGGGATGGACGGCGCCTCGTCCGGCCCCTGCCCCGTCGCGCGGATCGGCCCGTGCACGTACCCTAAGTTGCGGATGTGGATGCGCGTGCCGTCGTCCGCCTCGATCATGTAGTGGGCCATGACCTCGACCACCCCGTCCGAGCGCACCACCGGCCAATCCGCGCCGCTATAGTCGACGAGCCTGCCGTTCAGCCGGGGGCCGCTCACCGTGCCGCCCTCCCCTACCGAGGTGTAGCCGGCCATGTCGCCGCCCGGCATCGGCCCGAACATCCAGCGCTTGTCGAAGTTGATGCGGATGTCGAACGCATGTTCGAAGCGCAGCTGCAGCGCGGGATCGTCGGTCATCATCCTCTCCTTCCATTCTTGTCGGGTCAGGCAGCAGCCGCCGCCTCCTCCTCGCCGCCTGCGGCCTCGCGCAGCAGGCGCTGCAGCGTGCGCAGGCGATGGCTGTTCTCGATCTTGTCGCCGAGGAGGTCGGTCACGTAGAACACGTCCACCGCGCGCTCGCCATAGGTCGCGACATGCGCGGAATGGATGGTGACGCGCGCCTGGAACATCGCCTGGGCGAGCGCGTGGAGCAGAGCCGGCCGGTCGCCCGCATGCACCTCCACCACCGTGTAGCGGTTGGACGCGCGATTATCGACCAGCACGTTGGGCACCACGGGAAAGGCATGCGCGCGGGCAAGCGGGCTCGCCTTGGCGGCAAGCCGCTGCGCCATCTGGCCCTTGGCCGCGAGCGCGTCCTCCACCGCACGGGCGAGGCGCTGGAGGCGGTGCGCGTCGTCGAACGCCTGGCCGAACGGATCCTGCACGAGGAAATTGTCTAGGCCCATGCCGTCGCGCGTGGTGTGGATGCGCGCGTCGATGATGTTGCCGCCGGCGAGGCTGATCGCGCCCGCGATGCGCGTGAACAGGCCGGGATGGTCGCCGGCATAGACGGTGACGAGCGTGGCGCCGCGCTGGGCGTCGGGCTCGGCGGCGATCGACAGCGCGCGACCGGCCTCGTCGGCGCCCTCGATCAGCCGGGCATTGCGCTCCAGCACATCCGCATCCTCCGCGACCCAATAGCTGTCGGGGAGGCGGCGGGCGTAGGCGTCGAAGCGCTCGACATCCCAGCCGAGCTGGGCGGCGAGGCCCGCGCGCTTGGCGGCGATGCGCTCGTTCCGCCCGCGCTGCTTGTGGCCGAGGCGCAGCACCTCCTCGCCCGCGTCGTACAAGTCGGCGAGCAGCTGGCGCTTCCACCCGTTCCACGTGCCGGGCCCCACCGCGCGGATGTCGACGATGGTCAGCACCAGCAGCAGGCGCAGCCGCTCCGGGCTCTGCACCACGCCCACGAAGTCAAGGATCGTCTTGAAGTCCGCCAGGTCGCGACGGAACGCGGTGGACGACATGATGAGGTGGTGGCGGACGAGCCAGGCCGCCGTGTCCGTCTCCGCCGCGGACAGGCCGAAGCGCGGGCCGAGCCGGCAGGCGATCTCCGCGCCCAGCACCGAATGGTCGCCGCCGCGGCCCTTGGCGATGTCGTGCAGCAGCACCGCCACGTAGAGCGCGCGGCGCGACACGAGTTGGCGGATGATGAGCGACGCGCGGGGATGATCGTCCTTGAG
>Ga0325400_1004229_pt1 | contig 13241 bp, 11 predicted proteins | sample PopdelMetagenome_2_FD_205662 | JGI IMG/M metagenome (GOLD analysis project Ga0325400, IMG submission 205662) | Populus deltoides microbial communities from Bellville, Georgia, United States - Xylem-PdKOR-R1 | ecosystem: Host-associated > Plants > Phyllosphere > Stem > Wood/Secondary xylem... | reverse complement strand
GTATTTATCACATGTAATGATGATAAATTAAAACATTTTTTTTAAATATATATAAATATAATACATAATATAAATATGTTTGTGAATTGCTTTACTGGTGTTTATGGTTTAAAGATATCAAGAAATGAGATCTAATAAAATATATAGATAACTAAGTTAGATTATATGTAATCAATGTTACATATAATCTAATAAAATATGCTAGATAACTAAGTTATTTCTTCATTTCTCCAAAGAAATCGATATTTAATAATGTGTTTTATACTATACCGTGATAATAATTATTTTTTAAAATATTTTTTACTTAAAAATATATTAAAATAATAAAATTTTTAATTTTTTTACCATCAATTCGTTAAAAATCTAAAAATACTAAAAAGAAAATTACAAGTGAATTTCTACTGGTATGGTCATTCACTTAACCACATTACCAAATTATTGTCACAAGGGGTATAAATGAAAATACAACGATGATCCTTCCTCCAGCTAAATATTTTGATGGTATCTTATCCATTTCTTTTAATATTTAAATTAAAATTATATTTGATAAATATATTTTAGGACATAACGTATAAATATAGAAATAACATAAATATATTTAATTAGAGAGATGAAGATAGTTTTAAAGTTAATTTTTATTTTTTAAAAAACAAAAATAAAAAAAAATATATTTTTCTCTTATATCTCTTATTTTATGTCTGAAACACCAAGAAATGTTATGGAAGAGAACAACAACAAAAAGTTTTAATGTTTCTAAATTTAGGCTCACATTTTTCTCAAAAAGTACTAAATCTTAGTAGCTGAAATCTCCGGACCACTATTAAATGTTAGTTTATTACACACATAAGTTAAAAATATAAAAAGAAAAGCAGTAGCTCTGTCTGCCTGTCTCTAGCTAGCACCTCTCTGGTTTGACGCCGGTTGGCAGCTTAAAGCCTTAAACCGCTCACCACTTCCTTTATTTATGCCCACCTGCGATTGCTATCGACACCTCCTTCTCTTCCCTTCTCTTTCTGTGTTTTTTCCATATAGAGACACCACCAAATCACAAAGACTGGGTTGTTGCATGCATTGTATTTCTAGCCCCAGCTAGCTGGAGCTCATCAAACTTTGGTTTAAACGATCTCTTGATGAAAACCAGAAAATAAAGATAAAACGATAGAGTTTAAAGCACTTTCTTTTTAGTAGGTATTTTGCTTAGCTAGTAGCTTCGTGACTATCGTCCTTTAGACATGGGATGTGGGTGTTTTTGAGCAAGTAACAGTTAAGAGGTAAATTTTCGGTTTTGGTTTTTCTTAGGGTAAAGTTGTTTTCTTTTTGTTTGTTTCCTGAGAAAAAAAATTGTTTTTTATGTGCAGTTTGTTTGAGTTTTAAAGGGATTACTATTTGTTTCGCTTTTCAAACCAGAAAGAAAAGAGAGAGAGAGAGAGAGAGAGAGAAGGAAATTAATAATGGCACCAGCTACTAACTGGCTTTCTTTTTCACTCTCTCCAATGGAAATGTTGAGGTCATCTGAATCTCAGTTCATGTCTTATGAGAGCTCCTCTTCTGCCTCTCCTCACTACTTGTTCGATAACTTCTATGCTGATGGTACGTATGACCCTTTTCCTTTTTCTTCCTTTTACATATTTGTTTATCTTTTAAAGTTCATCCATATATAGATATCATAACAAGGAAATGTTCAACTTGTGTTTGGTTGCTGGGAAAGTGCAGAGGGATAAGAGAGATTTACTCCATAACTGATTATCTCTTGTTTCTTCGTATATGCTGTGTAGCAGTCTGCTAGTTACGTTTAAGCTCACTTCTGCACTCAACAAGAATGTGCGTGAATTGATACTGTTCCTTCTTTAATTATGTAGCTTTTTTCTGCTTGGTTAAAAGCATACGATTAGAAATACGGGGAGGAAGAAGTTTTCATTTTTGTTTATTTATGAGTTAGCTCCTACTTTAGTTGTAGTTGCACCTGTAATTTTTTTTGGCAAGTCCCAGGAGGCCGTCCTTGTGTATGGTTAGAGCTTGATGAAGATTACTATTGTTTACTGCGTAGGCTGGGCAAACCCCAAAGAATCACAAGTCACGACCACAGCAATGGCAGAGAACTCTAATATTCTGACAAGCTTTATAGGCCCAGAAACTCAACACCAACAAGTCCCAAAACTGGAGGATTTTCTTGGAGATTCTTCATCATCTATTAATGTTCGATATTCGGATAATAGCCAGACAGAGACCCAAGACTCGTCCTTGACCCACATCTATGATCATCAGGGCTCTGCAGCGGCTTACTTCAACGAGCAACAAGATCTTAAAGCTATTACTGGGTTCCAAGCCTTTTCGACTAACTCAGGCTCAGAGGTTGATGACTCGGCTTCAATAGCTCCCACACAGCTTGGTGGTATTGAGTCGACTGGGAACGAGTTGGGGTTCTCTAATAATGCGGCCTTGTCTCTTGGGGTGAATAATGATACTAGCAATAATCAGGGTGGCTCAACAGAGAAGCTTGCCATTGTTTCTGCTGACAACGATTGCTCTAAAAAGATAGCTGACACCTTTGGTCAGCGAACTTCTATTTACAGAGGAGTTACCAGGTAATTAACAATTGAAATTTCTGCATTAATTAATCTCCTTTCGTTCATTAATTATTTCCTTTTCTTTTTCTTTTTCTTTGAAGCATTAAGAGGCTTTTCTTTGAATCGTTAATTATTATGAAACTAGTTTTGTGAGAAATATTTTTTTGGTTTTCCTGCTGCTGCAGACATCGATGGACAGGCAGATATGAAGCGCATCTATGGGATAACAGCTGTAGGAGAGAGGGTCAGGCTAGAAAAGGGCGTCAAGGTCATCTCCCCCCCTCTATATATGTATATATGTATATGTATATATCAGTTCCTGTAAAGGGGCCTGGGTTTTATACCATGAATCAGGAGTAGAAGTGAAGTGAAAAGAAACTTGGATTGCATCCATTCAGATTTCAAGGGGAGCCACACCCGTTTTCCTTAGTTTACTGGGTGTGGACCACAATCTGATAGATAGACTGAGAATTGTGTGTGTGTGTGTGTGTGTGTGTGTGTGTGTGTGTGTAATGGAAGGAAAATGTTCAAACTGTTACTTTTGTTTCTTTTTTTCAATTAAGTGATTGATTTGATCAGATGTGCCGCCATTTTGTTCATTTTTGGACTTTCTCTTTCTTCTCTCATCTGGGTCCCCTAGCCGCTGCAAGGTTAGGTTTGTTTGACACGACCCACGTCCACATAGTCACCATGCCTCAGGCGTTATACACATCAATGGATATGCCTTGCAGCTGCCTTTTTTCTTACTTTTGCTTTCTTTTCTTTTCTTTTTCTCAGCTACCTGCAGCAAGTAGCAGCTTAGTGTCTAGGTTTGACGAGACCACCAGCATTTCTCAACTTGAAATATATCTTTTCTTTTCAATGAAAATTTTGGCCACTTCTACTTTTTAGTAAAGCTGGTGTCTGGCATCACGGCCTATCCATTCATTCACAATCACACAGTGGCAGTGCCTTGGGAAAAATGTTGGATCAGGAATTTTTATTTTGGATTTCAAGTAATTAGAAATTGTAGTTCAAAGTTACCCTTTTGGGGTTTGATTCTTGGAGCGTGTTCAAATTCAGACTTGGACTTATTCTACATGAAGAAAGTATAACATACACTTGATAAACAGCTAACTACTAGTAGCTAGCTAGACCATTAATAAATTCTTAATGTAGAACAGTAACGATCCTTTTCTGCAGAGACAGTCACATGCAGAGACATGCTTCTTGCTTTATTTAATTTTTTCTTGCGTGGAGGAAGAAGCTCACGCTGAAACTTTTGACTATGCTTGGTTTCCCACGATAAAATTCTTTCCTTGAACTTTTCTCTCTCTCCTCTTGCATGAACGGTGGAATCCTGCTATGTGGCTGCCACTATACTCGAACCTTTCGATATGTTCTCTACAGTATACTTAGGTAAGCTAATTAACTCCTCTCAAATTTATTTTCATCTTCAAGCTGCTATTTTCTAGTACTCATTTATACGGTTTCAGAAATAACGGACATAGTGATTGCTGTACGTTGTTCTTTTAATTTATCAGGTGGGTATGATAAGGAAGAAAAGGCAGCTAGAGCTTATGACTTGGCAGCTCTAAAATACTGGGGTCCAACTGCAACCACCAATTGCCCTGTAATGCTTATGCTTTCTATTTATTGATTCATTCTTCTCGGCAGGAGAATATATGTAGACTGTAGGGTAAACTTGTTTAGTTATTGAAGCAAGTTGGCATATCTGTCGCTGGCAGGTTTCGAATTATACTAAAGAACTGGAGGATATGAAGTATGTGTCCAAGCAAGAATTCATTGCCTCATTGAGGAGGTATGCCAACATCTAACTCTGGTTTCTTCCTTGCTCTTTTTGATGTGCCTGCAGATTGTCAAGAAAAATCATCCTTGTTTTTGCAGGAAGAGTAGTGGTTTTTCACGGGGAGCCTCTATTTACAGGGGTGTCACAAGGTTTCAGTCTCTAATAGCAAATTCTTTTTCTTGATCTCATAATGCTAGCTTGCATCATATACAAGCCAGCGGCAGCATCTGCTTATATATCATATATGTTTTGCAGGCATCATCAACAGGGTCGTTGGCAAGCGAGGATAGGCCGTGTAGCTGGAAACAAGGATCTCTACCTTGGAACATTTGGTAAGGGTTAATTCTTCTCCTAAGTAAATTGATGGTCATCATACTCTTGTTTCAAAATTTTCAGCATGAGTTTATTGTAATTGATCATAAGCATGTGCAAGATTCTTGCTACCTACTGCTCGCACAGACAATTGATTGCATACACAATTATTGTATTATATTTAATGTAGTCTACAAAGTATCTTTGCATTTCCTCAAGGGCAGAAACATGAACTTATCTGATTTCTAAACCTAGTATGATTTTTCATTCGACTTGTCAGCTCTATGCATTCAATATGCTTTGTTAACTATGAGATTGTATGGTAGTAAAGTTTTTCCTGAATTAATATGAGTCACCTGATCTTTGAAATGGCAACAGCCACAGAAGAGGAAGCAGCTGAGGCGTATGATATAGCTGCCATAAAGTTTAGGGGTCTGAATGCAGTGACCAATTTTGAGATGAACCGATATAATGTTGAAGCCATCATGAAGAGTGCTCTTCCAGTTGGTGGAGCAGCAAAGCGCGTAAAGACCTCACTAGATGCCGAGCATAAACCAAATGTTAGCGACAACCACCAGCCCCAGCCACGGTGCTGCAGCTATAGCACCAACAACAACATCAATTTTGCTGCTGTTGAGCCAGCTTCTACTGAAATCTCATGTGGTATTACATTTGATGCTTCCACGGCGCTTTATCATCACAACCTCGTCCGCCACCTCCAAACCACCAACAATTTCGCAGCAACTGACTCCTCCGGTTCCACCTCATCCATGGCAACTGCAATGACTACTTTGCCACAAACAGCTGAGTATTTTACATGGCCTCACCAAACTTATTGACCAAATGGCAGTTTTGACATCAGAAATTCAGTTAACATGCAGTAGCAACAAACTTTCACTTTTTGGTGGAGCTTCTAGCTAGCTTGCTAGCTGAAAACTTTAGCTGACCCACCTTACCCTAATGTTTACCTTAACTTTTGGTGCTGGACTGGTAAAGGTATAGGAGGTTTTTTTTGGTTTAATATAGTAGTAGTTATGGCAGGATGCTGGATTTTGTATGCGACTCTTTTAAGTGGGTGTTAGATAAGACCTGTTTCATTAATGATGAAGGAGATCCATCTGGTTGTGGGAAGGTTTTGAATATTCTCCAACTTTACGAGCTCGCGCCGCCGCCGCAGCCGCTCATTTATATTGTTTTGTTGTCGTTCTAAATGCCCGTATCATCACTTCAGGAGGTTGTCTCTTTTAACACTTGGATCTCTTTTGCAGCCCTTATAGTATATAGCCTTGTTTGTGGCCTCAGCTTGGTCATTAACTTATGGGCGGAAAACTACTGTTAGTCTAAAGTCAAATCTTCAACCTTCCATAGAATCCTTCGAGCTCTGTTATATCTAACTGACGACCGTCATTAGCTATTACTGTCAAATTGTCAATGGGACGCCAAACTTTGCAATTTATGTGTTTTTTTCACGAGGAATTTCTTTCATTCTATGTATGCTAGGGGTGGGGATGTTGCGTGATATTATTTTTTGGAAAAATATAAATATTTATTTTAAATTAAAATTAGATTTTAAAAGTTTGAATTGCATTGAATTAATAAAATTTTATTTTATTAAATTGAGTATTAATTTAATATTGGAATCTATTATTAACACTGAAAACTCTGTATAAACCCAATTAAAATAAAATATCAATAAAGTTAGTGAACAATAATTTTAAAAAAAATACAACGGGTAATTATCGTAAACCATAACAAAATGTATTTTTTTTTCGTGTTGTATTACCGCAAGTTTTAATTATTTTAAATATCATTTTGTTATTTATCAAGAGTCAATTTTACAAATAAAAATATATTTGTTAACAAAAAAAAATCAAAAGGATCCAATAAAAAAGAGTTGGAGGGAAAAAAAAGATCTGAGATAATGAAAAAAGGATAAAAGAAAAACCTTGAGTTGAAAATACTTTTCATATATATCCTTGAATGTATATTGTGGGGAATGTTTTTAGGAAATTAATTGAAAAACTATATATAATTTCTTGGAGATGGTTCCACAAATTCCTTCGTAAGCCTGTTGAGTAATTTCTCATTCGGTATATTCATAGGAGAGAGTACAAAACTATTTTTATGGTTTTATATCATTTTAATATCAAAATAATTTTTTAAAAATAATAATAAAATATTATTTTAATATATTTTCAAGTAAAAAATATTTTAACCGTGCTCCTGAATGCCTTGTTTCTAATAAAAAATAGTATTTAATTATTATTATTGAAATGAAAAAAAATAAAAAAAATAAAAACTTTGATGTTATATCATCATGTATTTTATATTTTAAAGGTATAGAAATAGGTACGGGAAGTGGTTATTATTTCTAGGCCTCAATAAACTTGTGCCAAACACGAAGCATCCATTTGGGATTTAATTAGAACCCTGTACAGAGAGACAGTACGATGTGAAAATATTGATTTTTTCACTCACACATAGAAGGGCATTTAGACATTTGCCTTCGCATAGAACAGCCAAAAATCGGCGGCAGCACAAGTAACAATGGCTTAAAAGTTACTAGACCAGCATCACTCCATCACAAGTTGCATATGACGATTGAGATCTTTGAGGTAAGTAGTACAAGTATAATCTTGCAAGTCACAGCCATCCAGAAGGACTGCCCTCCCTGCATTCGTCTTCTGCTTGAACTCCACAGGTGCTCCCTCGCCCCTCAAGAGCTGCACCACCTAAACTTTCCGATGTTTGTTTCAGAAACATGTATAAATCTTGGAGGGGTCTAGTGCAGGAACTTCTCTTCTCACATGGATGTAAGTAAAGGAAGTGTAGAATAATATTTCTAGCTAATTCCTAAATTTTGTATGATTATATACATATATATAAGACTGGATATAAAGCAGATTTCATACTCTGATCATTTGTGGACGTGTATTGGGTAAGTGGTGAATGCACATCAAAGCCGTAAACATGGCATGCTTCATTTCAATGGGATCATAATCATCTCCCAGCCTGGGATCAGCTAGTTCTTTAGCATTATTTGCCTCCAACAATGGTTTTGCCTGTGCATAAAATACACATTTATACATGTTGTCAAAGCTTTCTTGAAAATATTTAACAGTACTGTGATAGAAAATATATGCAGTCAAGGCAAAATGATTAGAAATGGTTATAAAAATCTGCCAGTGCAAGGATAATTTGACATGGGGATATATATATATATATATATATATATATTGAAAACAAGGGACTCTGCATGAGTGGATCTTACCCACATCACAAGGCTCTGTCTACTTGAATCAACAGCACGGCGACCTGTTATGATCTCAAGTAACAGAACCCCATAAGCAAATACATCGGTCTTCTCATCAACAATCCCATGCATAAAGTATTCAGGAGCCAAGTATCTGAAATTTCGTTTTCTAGTTTAAAAAGACAGAATATATGTATGTATATTAAACTTAATTTGTGAAATGGATCAGAATGCTGGCAATAAATTACTGGAGTGGCTGCAAACTCCTCACCCGAATGTGCCTTCGATAGGGAAGACAATATGGTGAATCCAGTTTTCTGGAAGCCACTTTGCCAATCCAAAATCAGAAATCTGAGGAACAAACCAAATCATTCCCTACAAGAAAAGATGGAGATGGAATTAAAATACATGCTGAATTGAAAATGCACCTGAGCTTCAAAATTTGCGTTGAGCAATATGTTAGAGGCCTTGATGTCTCTATGGATAATGCGCCTTGGGCAATCATGATGGAGATACTGAAGTCCTTCTGCTATTCCTAAAGCCACCTTAAACCTTTTCTTCCATTCTAGACAATCTGATCCACCTGAAATGCTGAATCTCTCCTTATAAGAATGCGATAATTAAAATTAGATGCTAGTAAATCCTGCAACTTGATGGTCACAAATGCACAACATTTTGTTAAGAATAGAGTTAGAGACGGCACCGTGGAGCACTGACGCGAGGCTGCCATGTGGTAAAAATTCAAGGACAAGATGCAGACCACTATCAATGCTGAAACCAAGCAATCTAGCTGCATTTGGGTGATTTATATGTGCAATAATCCCAAGCTCTGATAAGAAATCACCAACTCTGTCCTCTTCCTGCTTCTCAGTTTTCATGAGCTTCTTTACAGCGACAACCTGGCCGTCAGATAAGCATCCCTTGTACACTTTTGCATGACCTCCTTCCCCGATCAAATTCTCTGTGAATATTTGATGGATAATTAGAATCGTAAGAATTATTCAGTGATGTTGATTTCGATATCAATAAATCCCCTGCATACAGACTCCGATCCTATATGCATCAAGATTTTTACTAACATTTTTAAGTTGCTGGTAAGCTATAAATGATTCACAATCCTTGCCAGGATCTGATGAATTTTAAACCTGAAATTTAGATTTATGATCCATCAACTAGTCATTTACGCAACGTCAATGTTCATCAACGTGGATTTGGACACGTAAAAATCAGCTTAATTTGTCAATCACTACTGGATTTATTTCTTAAGTTCCCAAACTGGGATAGTCTGCAACTAATAAGAAAAGCTGTAGAAAACATCTGCGAGCTATATTCATATGTCCGTGTCCATCCAAAACTCCCTCCCTGCCTGCCTAAAAGTTTTAGGCTAAAACGCTGACTCTTATTGCCATAGTCATCGAGGATATTGTAAAGTAAGTACATGGCTGCCTTGATTTTAATGCTAGGTGAGAGGTCAAGAAGTTCGGTCCCACCATCATTTTCCTCAGTCACAGGCGGCATTGACTATTCGAGGTTCGAGGCTATCTCGTTCAAAAATTCAAACGTGTAAATCATCCTTTTGTTTTCTTTTCTTGAAAATGTATCAGCAAGTACTTATATTTTCCATCACTTTCAATTATACCATTCAATAAAGAAAATCAATGGATTGTAAGTTTTTAGGCTAAATTGTAAAATATCCCCTAAATTTGAGCGAAAAAACAAATACCCCTCCAAACTACAAAAATATCTGATTTCCCCCCAAACACTATGACTTCTTGAATAAATCCCTTCCGTTAGATTTCCGATGAGAAATCGACGGAGAAATCTGAAAAAAAAACTTTCCCAATTCCTATCCTTTCCTCAACCAACTAAGGAAAACATGTTTACTAACAGAGAAAAGAGAGGAATTGAGGTGATTTTTAAGGGCATTTCTATCAATTTCTCAATGAAATCCTGATAGAAGGGACAAGTTCAAGAAATCACATTATTTAGGGGGCAAAATCCCATTCCTGTCAAATATGATCTTAAGTCTGACTCTTAAACCTTGGCCCATGAGATAAATTCTGAGATTTATGTCTCTAAAATAAGAAAGCAACCTCCAAAAACAAGAAAAAGTTCTTTAAAGCGGCTACTGTTATGTTTCAACTAGTGGAAATTGGAAGCACAATTAAGCCTGGTATCAAAGTGGTGCACTGTAGCGACAAAGAAAGCAAACAAAGAAAAGAAAAGAAAATTATGTAGGCAGGCAGATATGTATGCGTATGAGAAAAATTGAAAATACCAAAAAAGGGCTCACCAGAGCTGAAATTATCGGTAGCAGCCTCAAGCTCTAGATAATCAAAATTCCTCCATGAAGGTTTAGGCGCCATAATGCCCTCACAATCAATAAAGACATCAGCAGAATGTTGGATTCTTGCCAATTTCCTTCTCAAATTCTTCCTGGCAATAGTTTCGTACGTTGAAATCAATGGAATCACTGAAAACCTCCTCGCTGATTTCTTCTTAAATGAATCAAGTATTTGTTTCCATTGAATACCATTGCTCTCTCGTAAGATCCCCGTTCTTTCAGGGACTAATTTCTCCGTTGAACCTGAGCTGCAACTGCTGCTGCTGCTGTGATCAGAGTCCGTACCTGAAATAGGAATCTCCAATACACATCTTGGTGAAGGGTCTTCAAGGATGGGGGGCTCTGTCTTCTTGGTTATGTCATCATTTGTTTCCATTTCTGGGCTTTCTTCGGTTTCACTCCCTGGCTCATTATATGCAACAACATGAAACGACAACTTTCAGAAGAGGAACCCTGTCTTTGTAACTAATAAGAAACAGAAGGAAATGGAAAAGCCAACATACAAGAACATTAAATTTAAAAAAGAAAACAAAAACCTTTGACCCCTTTTGTTTGGTTCCTGTGAAAACAGACGGGGAAGAAGAAAAGAAAGGCAGGGAGGGAGAGATAGAGAATAAAAGCTTGCTTTTGGGTAAGGAAAGGCAAAAGCCCGAACCGAATAAAGCTATCATCATTCGTTTCTCACCTTCATTGTCTCCACAACCAAAGAAACAGAATAGAAAAAAGGAGAAATTCCCAGGAAAATGAGAAGAGCTCACCTTCCAAAGCCATGAAGCACTATGATTTCTGATTTCTAGCCTCAACTGAAAAGAACCAAAAGAAAAGGGTCCTTCAATCAATTCCTAGCTGTAAATTACCCAGAAATGAGAAACTTCAGAATCCAAGAAACTTGGCTACATGTTTCGGTTATTGAAAGAAAGACAGGCAAGATGCAGAGAGACAAATGGCTTTGAAAGAATAATGGTATATCTTTAAGAGTTGGTTATTCCTGGGGAGGAGAGAAGGTAGACAGCCCCGAGCTTCAAGGTGATTGGAATATATGTAATCCTATATTTATACCACTTACTGTCGGGTTAATCTCTTTCTATTTCAATTTTCATTTTTGGGATCAAACTTCATTTCTATCCCTATAGATTCATAAATGCCCCACTTCAGTCCTATATGACCCTCCAGTTCAAAATGAGACTCGATAAGGGGCTCAGTCATCGGTTCAACCAATGGTTCTATATCTATTTTGTTGGGAACTTGTGATTTAATATATAATTGCTAATGATAACTACTAACTCACTCTACCACGGAGACTTGTTAATTAAGATTCTGTATAATATTATGGTATTTTTTTATTTAGAAATACATCAAAATAATTTATTTTTTAATCAATGCAGCAAAATGATTTGAAAAAAATAAAAATAATTTAAATTTAAAAAAAATTCAAAAATTCTTTTCAAACGTAAAAACAAATGAGTTATAAGAAGGTTTATTTTTTTCTTTTTTTTACCTTTTGAGTTTAAATCTTTCAACTAGCATTAAATATATAATCGACTAGATGGAACAAATCGAATGAAGATTAAATTATTTGAAGAGATTTTTTATATGTGATTTTTTTTTGGATGATTTTTTTTAAAGAAAATATATATTGATATTACTATAATCATTAAATAACCTACCTTTTTATTTGATCTTTTTAGATTTTAACGATTTTTATAAGATATTATAACATTTATGAGTGCTAGAGAGGAAAGAAATTTATACGGGCAAGATTTATAAGAGAGGAAAGAAATCTATGTGCATAGAGTTGGAAAAAGCTTAACAATGGGGATAGAAATGGAACATTGAGCAGTCTGCAAGGAGCAAAATATAGTTAACCTTTTAATTTCATTAATACTGCGTTGATGAAATCTCGGCCTTCTGGGTTTTAGGGCTCGCGATTTTTGCCGTGACAGACGCTTTAAAAAGTGAAAGGGAAGAGGAGAGATGGAGTGGGGGAGGAAGGGACAACAACGAATCCACTAACTCGTACATGTAATAAAAGGTTAGCTGTATTTTCCTGTTTTTTTCACGGGATATTTAAGTATAATAAAAATTATTTTAAGTTGTATTTTTAAATTAGTTCACTCACTCATTAACTGAAACCAAATTATTTTTCGAGTGATTTTATATTTTCTTGTTTTTCATATAATATTTAAATATAATAAAATATTATAATGAAAAAAATTAAATATAAATTTTTTTGCTAGCTCCATAACTTGAAATTAAAAATTCAATAAAGGAAACAAATCGACTCAACTATTAATCATTTTAGAATAATATTACGATGAAACTTTTTTGGAATTGAGATTAAAAAAAAAAAACCAAGGATCATACCTTGTTAAAAAAAAAAAAGTTTTTCTATCATCCTTTTATTTTCCTACATGTCGGGAACATAAAGTTTTTTTTACTGATTCAACTAACAACCCATCCGAGTCCATGTAATAACAGGAGGACTGTTTATACTATGTTTGGGAACGCGGCTGTGGCTGTGTTTTTAAAAATTTTAATTTTTTTTATTAAAATTGAATATGATTGGTATGTTTTGGATCGTTTTGATGTGCTCATGTCAAAAATAATTTTTAAAAAATAAAAAAAAATCATTGGCATATATTTTAGCACGAAAAATTATTTGAAAAGCACCTGCAACCACACTATCAAACATAATCAAAATCTCCTGGTTTTTGGACATCTGGGAACCTCAGTAATGGGGACTGCCATTGAAGTATCATTAATCTGGTCCACAAAGCTATCAAATTATGCAAGCTTCAAACACATGGTATGTTTGTTTTCCACCTTTTCCTTCTCACTCTCAGTGTCGGGCACTCAATTCCCGACACACATTAACAGTTCGATTCATGATTACTTCGGACGATGAAAATCCACAGTGTCTTCACATGTGAAAATGCTGTCTTCCACCTACAGTGAAAAATGAAAATAGAACGGACA
>Ga0325400_1004227_pt1 | contig 13242 bp, 8 predicted proteins | sample PopdelMetagenome_2_FD_205662 | JGI IMG/M metagenome (GOLD analysis project Ga0325400, IMG submission 205662) | Populus deltoides microbial communities from Bellville, Georgia, United States - Xylem-PdKOR-R1 | ecosystem: Host-associated > Plants > Phyllosphere > Stem > Wood/Secondary xylem... | reverse complement strand
CCAGAACGGCGACGCCAGGGTGGTCGTCGCGGGCGGTCAGGAATCGATGTCGATGTCCGCGCACGCGCAGTCGCTGCGGCCCGGGACGAAGATGGGCGACCTGACGCTGGTCGACACGATGGTGAAAGACGGGCTCACCGACGTGTTCAACGGTTACCACATGGGCATCACGGCGGAGAACTTGGCCGAACAGTATCAGATCGAACGCTCGACCCAGGACGAGTTCGCCTGCGCCTCGCAGAACAAGGCGGCGGCCGCGCGATCGGCCGGCCGCTTCGCCGAGGAGATCGCAGCCGTGACGGTCAAGGGGCGCAAGGGCGATACCGTCCACGACCGCGACGAGTTCATCCGCGAGGGCGTCGAGGTGGCGAGCCTGGCGGGCCTGCGCGCCGCCTTCAAGAAGGACGGCACCGTGACCGCGGGCAACGCCAGCGGCGTGAACGACGGTGCTGCGGCGCTCGTGCTGATGTCGGCGGAGGAGGCGCAGTCCCGCGGCGTGACCCCGCTTGCCCGGATCAAGAGCTGGGCCAGCGCGGGCGTCGACCCGTCCGTCATGGGCATCGGTCCGGTCCCCGCATCGCGCAAGGCTCTCGAAAAGGCGGGCTGGAGCGTCGGCGACCTCGACCTGATCGAGGCGAACGAGGCGTTCGCCGCACAGGCGCTCGCGGTCGGCAAGGAAATGGGCTGGGACGCGAGCAAGGTGAACGTCAACGGCGGCGCGATCGCCATCGGTCACCCGATCGGTGCCAGCGGCGCGCGGGTATTGACGACGCTGGTGTACGAAATGGCACGGCGCGACGCGAAGAAGGGCCTCGCCACGCTGTGCATCGGCGGCGGCATGGGCATCGCCATGTGCGTGGAGCGGGACTGACCCTCGCGCGGCGGACGGCGCGAACACGGTTAGGGTCGAGCGGTAGTCGCCGTCGACCGCGCGGTGAGTCCCGCGACAGGGGGCGTCAGCCGCGTCGCGCTGACGCCCCCTATCGCAACGGGGATCGATGACGGGCGCATCCGTAGCGCAAGGCGCAGCGCCCATGCGCTTCCCGGCAAGCTGATCGAGACGATTGACCCCGCGTCTGCGGGGCGGGCGAACGTCACGGTCGGCAGTCGGCGAACGTTGATTCGCCCGTTCCAATCGCCGTTAGACGATCGTGTCCGCCGTCACTCCGGCTAACATCAACGCCGTCGCAAGCAGACCCCTTTCGCAAGTGTCGCCGCTTGTGCGCTGCAGCAGCATAGCCCGGTCGCCAGCTCGGCCGAGTGCCTCCAGATCCTTAGCCTGCGAGCGGAATGCGGCCCTTCTCAGGGATTTGCACGCTGTAACATCCTTGCAACATGCGCGTCGAAAACAGTCTTGCAGCGCCGTATGTGCGTGAAAAACGTTGCGCTAGGTTAGCCGAAGCCTTTCCATAGGATGAACGGATTCGCCGTTTACCAAGGGGCACAACATGAAATCCTCCCGTTTCCTGGGGGCGTCAGCACTTGCCGGCACCCTGCTTCTCGCTACTCCATTGTTCGCGCAGGATACTGCACCGACAGATAACAGCAGCCAGGCGGGCGTCCCGCCCGGACGGGACGGCGTGTGCCCGCCGAACAACCCAGGCGATCCCGACTGCGTCGAGCAGGAGGCGGGCGGATCGGCCGAAACCATCTTGGTGACAGGTTCGCGAATCGCCGGCGCGACCGCGCTCGACTCGCCGGTGCCGATCACGCAGCTGACCGCGGCCGAACTGGTCGATGACGGCAACCTGTCCCTCGGTGACGCTCTGAACCAGCTGCCGTCGCTGCGCTCGACCTGGAGCCAGGCGAACTCGACCCGCGCCATCGGCACGGCGGGCCTCAACCTGCTCGACCTGCGCGGCATCGGCATCGACCGCACGCTGGTGCTGGTCAACGGCCGCCGTCACGTATCCTCGGTTCCTGGCCAGTATGTGGTCGACGTCAACACCATCCCGAACGCCCTGCTCGAGAGCGTCGACGTTATCACCGGCGGCACGTCGGCCGTGTACGGGTCGGACGCGATCGCGGGCGTGGTCAACTTCAAGCTGAAGCGCGACTTCGAGGGGCTCGAGGCTCGTCTGCAAGGCGGCGTGTCGGACCGCGGCGACCGCGGCGCGTACACGGCGACGTTCGTGGCGGGCAAGAATTTCTCCGAGGGGCGCGGCAACATCGCGATCTCGGGTGAGTACGCCAAGTCCGAGGCGGTCTATTTCACCGATCGCAACGAACAGACCGGCGCCTTCACCGGCACGCCCGGCTTCTACACCACTCAGGCGACCTCGCGCCTGGTCAACGGCGTACTGGTCAACGAGCCGCCGGCCGGTGACGGCATTTCCGATACCAGCTACTTCAGCGCCTACCCCGGCGGCGTCTTCGGCAACCTCTCGCTAGGCGGCGCCATCAGCCCGTCCTGTCCCAACCTGGTCGGCACGATCACGCCTGCGCTTCTCGCCCGTCGCGCGGCGGTGTGCACCGGCCAGTTCTCCCCGACGACTGCAAATCTCGAGTTCGCCGACACCTACGTGTTCAACGACTCTGGTGTGCTCGTGCGCGATCGTCCGGCGCTCGACCTCCGCAGTCAGGGTGGCGGCCGCTTCGGCGGGCTGACGGCAACCGGCGTCGAGGGGGCGATGCTGCTGCCAGGCCTGCGCCGCTACGCCACGAACCTGCTGTTCAACTACGAGTTCTCGCCCGCAGCGCGGCTGTATGTCGAGGGCAAGTACGTCGATGTCGTCAACAATCAGACGTCGACGCAGCCTAGCTTCATCAGCGGATCGCCGCTGCAGAACACGTTCCAGCTGACCAACCCGTTCCTGACCGCAGCGAACGTCGCTACGCTCCGGACCATCCTGGCGCCGGGTGCGACCTCGTTCACGATGAACCGGTTCAACAACGACATCGGCACCCGCGCCGAGGACCACGAGCGCAAGACCTACCGCGCAGTGATCGGCATGGACGGTCAGCTGAGCGAGACTGGCAACCTCGGCTACGACATCGCCTTCAACTACGGTCGGACCAAGACCTTTTACGAGACGGGCGGCAACGTCGACATCGCGAAGTTCAACGCGGCGCTCAATGCCCAGCGCAACGCCGCCGGCCAAATCGTTTGCGGGGTGAACAACGACGCGATCACCACCAACGACATGCCGGGTTGCGTCGCTTTCAACCCGTTCGGCCAGTATCAGGCGTCTCAGGAATCGATCAATTACTTCCTGTACACCTCGTCACGTCGCGAGTGGGCGGAGCAGATCAACGCCGTCGCCTCGATCAACGGCGACTCATCGGGCCTGTTCTCGCTCCCGGGTGGAGACGTCGGCTTCGCGGTCGGTGCCGAATACCGTCGCGAGGACGCCTACCAGGCTTATGACGCGTTCACCGCGCAGCAGCCGGTGCCGTCTACGCCGGTCAATACGTCGGGCCGCAACACCTTCCTCAACGCCTTCGCCCCCTTCAATCCGCCCGCAGTGGACGTGGTGGAAGGTTTCGGGGAGCTTCGCGTGCCTATCCTGCGCGACACGTTCATCAAGGAACTGACCGCAACCGGCGCGGCGCGCTATTCTAAGTACAGCAACATCGACAAGGGCGTCTGGGCTTACAATGCTGGTCTGACCTTCGCGCCGATTGACGACTTCCGTCTTCGTGTCGGCTACGCGCGCGCCGTCCGTGCACCGAACCTGAGCGATCTGTACTCGACGCCCGCGCAGTCGTTCTTCACGCTGACCGATCCCTGCAACCAGGGTGCGACGATCACGTCCAATCCGAACCGTGCCCGCAACTGTGCGGCGGCCGGCGTGCCGACGACACTCACCTACACCGACGACCAAGGTATCGTACGGACGGTTCCGTGGACCAACACGTCGCCCACCACGCCCCAGTTCGGCACGCAGGGCAACCCGCTGCTTCAGCCGGAGAAGAGCAAGAGCCTGACCGTCGGTGCAGTGTTCCAGCCGCGCTTTCTTCCCGGTTTTTCGGTTACGGTCGACTACTACCGGATCAAGGTGTCGGACGTTATTGCCAGCCTGAGCGCGCAAACCGTCATCAACCAGTGTTATGACGATCCCGTCGGCATCAACAATCCGTTCTGCGCCGTGGTCTTCCGCCGCACGTCGACGGATCCGATCGCGAATGGTACGTTCGCAGGCCAGACAGGTCGTGTGCTCGCAGGTGTCGGCTCCAACCCGGTCCTGCCGTTGATCGGCCCGTCAGTGATCTCGCAAGGGTTCAACTACGCCAAGTACAAGACGTCGGGTATCGATGCAGACCTTCGTTACAACTATACGTTCAGCAACGGGCTGCGCCTGGGCTACCGTGCCATCGTCAGCTGGCTCGAGAACCGGGAGACGTTTACTTTCATCAGCGCACCCGAGCAGTCGACCCGTGCGCACGGCGTTGTGGGCGATCCGATCTGGAAGGGGCGCATGAGCGTCAACCTGGCGTTCAAGGGCTTCGACGCGGCGTATGATCTCAACTACATCGGCAAGGGTTCGATCGCAGCTTGGGAGGTACAGCATACCCACCAGGGACGCGGCCCGACCAACGCCGATGCCTTCCCGTTCCGCAACTACCCGGCACAGGACACGCACGACGTTCAGTTCGGTTACCGTGTGAACAAGAACTACCGGATCTACTTCGGCGTCGACAATGTCGCGGACACCCTGCCGCCGTATGGTGCGACCGGCACGGGTGCCGCCAGCGGCATCTACGGTGTCGTCGGCCGCTACTTCTACACGGGCCTGAACCTCAACTTCTAATAGGGTCCGTTGCAGGCATGAAAGGGGCCGTCCGCGAGGGCGGCCCTTTTTCTCGTTCGCTCGGGCGCGCTTCAGCCGGTGTAGAGCACCGTCAGCCCCAACACCGGTCGAGCCGTTCGCCCAGCCCGGTCAGCAACTCGTACTGCGACATGCCACTGATGCGTGATGCCTCCACCAGATCGTATTCGACGTCGAGCCAGTCGCCCTCCGCCAACGTCGGAGCGACCGATACGTCGATCGCCACCAGATCCATCGACACCCGCCCGATCACGGGCAGACACGCTCCCTCGAACGATGCGGAACCGCAATCGGAGAAGCCGCGCCAGTAGCCGTCGGCGTAGCCGATGTTGACGATCGCGATCGCCGTATCGTTCGGGGCCGTCCAGGTCGCGTTGTAGCCCACGGTCTCGCCCGCGCGCACCCGACGACGTTGCAGCACCTGCGCCTGCGGGTGGACGACGGGGCGAATCAGCGATGCCATCTCGGCGCGCGGCACGCCGCCGTACAGCGCCAGCCCCGGCCGGGTCAGGTCGAAAGCATATGGTGACCCGAGTGCAACGCCCGCAGAGTTCGCCAAGCTCATCCGCCGCGCCGAAGTCCGGCCAGTCAGCGCAGCGAACGTCGCCAGCTGCCGCGCGTTCATCGGCGAGTCCTCGTCCGCGCAGGCAAGATGGCTCATCAGCGTGTCGATCGTCAGCCCGTCGAGCAGCCCAGCGGCGATGTCCTCAGCGGCGATGCCCAAGCGGTTCATGCCGGTATCGACCATCACGTCGCACACGCCGCCGCCGGCATCGCGCCAGCGCCGCACCTGCAGCGGGGTGTTCAGCACGGGCCTGACGCCCGGTAGACCAACCAGCGTCATGTCCTCGTCACGGACGCCGTGCAGGACGGAGACGTTGGCGCCGGTCGCGCCCAGTGCCGCAGCCTCGCCCCAGGTTGCCACGAACAGGTCGCGGCATCCGGCGGCGACCAGGCGGCGCGCGACCTCGCCCGCACCCAGCCCGTAGCCGTTCGCCTTGATCGCGGCGCCGCACGCCGCCGTACCGCTCATCCGCGCGAGCGTGCGCCAGTTCGCCACGAGCGCGTTGCCGTCGATCATCAGGCGGGAGGGGGACGTCCAGGTCATGCCGCTCCGCTAGGCCGCGGGGCGACGCGGAGCAACCGTGGGCGCTCAGTCCTTCAGCAGCTCGCGCTCGCGCAGCAGGAACAGCGTGACCACCAGCGACACGGCGACCACGCCCCACGTGTACCACAATCCGGCGTAGGGGTTGCCGCTTCGCGCGACGATATACTGGCTGATGAAGGGCAGGAAGCCGCCGAAGTAGCCGGTGCCCAGATGATAGGGGATCGACATCGAACTGTAGCGGATGCGCGGCGGGAACATCTCGGACAACAGCGCCGCCACCGGGCCGTATGTCATGCCGGAGAGCAGCGCGAGCCCGAGGATGCCGAGCAGGATCAGCACCGTGTCGTGCAGCCCCGGCGTTACCCTGTCCAGCCGGTATCCCGCTCGAGCCAGTGCGCGGTCGAGCGCCGCCGGAGTAATATCCTCCTGCGGCGAACCGCCGATCAGGACCGCGACCGACGATGCCGAAGCCTTGGTATAGGCCACACCCTTTTTGGAAAGGTAATCCAGCACCTGCCCGCAGGCGTCAGCCTGTTTGCCGGCGAACGGATCATAGGCGCATCTTGGGCCGGCGACGATCACGGGCGCGCGATCGGCAGCGCGCGCCAGGTCGGGATTGGCGGCATGGCCGATCAGCCAGAACAGCGGGAACAGTAGCACGAGGGTAAGCGCGTAGCCGAGCACGACGGGCGGCTTGCGCCCGATCCGGTCGCTGAGTTTGCCGAAGGCGATGAAGAAGACGAGCCCCATCGCCGCGCCCGCGCCCACGATCAGCTGCGCGGGCGTTTCCGCGACCCGCATCGGCCCCTGCAGGAACGACAATACGCTGAACAGTGCCGTGTACCAGATGACGGTCAACCCCGCCGCGATCCCGAACAGCGCCACGAACAGGCGGCGCGGGTTGCCGGCAAAGGTGAAGCTCTCGACGAAGGGGTTGCGGGCGGTCGTCCCTGCCGCCTTCATCGCCCGGAACACGGGGCTTTCGCTCAGCTTCAGGCGCATCCACAGCGACACCGCCAACAGCGCGATCGAGAAGAGGAACGGTACGCGCCAGCCCCACGCGATCCAGGTGTCCGCCGGCATCGCCGCCTTGGCCAGCAAGACCACGATCAGGCTCAGGATGAACCCACCCGCGACGCTCGCCTGGATGAAGCTGGTGTAATATCCGCGACGACCGGCGGTCGCATGTTCGGCGACGTAGATCGCCGCACCGCCATATTCCCCGCCGAGCGCCAGACCCTGCATGACCCGCAGCAGCAGGATGATGGCGGGCGCGAGTGCACCCACCGCGGCGTAGGTGGGGACGAGGCCGATGCCCGCGGTGGCGATGCCCATGAGCGTGATGGTGACCAGGAAGGTGTACTTGCGCCCCAGCCGGTCGCCGAGAAAGCCGAACAGCACCGCGCCGAGCGGCCGGAACGCGAACCCGACCGCGAAGGTGCCCCACGCGAGCAGCGTCGCCAGCAACTCGTTTCCTTGCGGGAAGAAGCTGCGCTGGAGAATCCCCGATGTGGTCAGCGTCCCCCAGATGAAGAAGTCGTACCATTCGAAAATGGTGCCGAGCGACGACGCCGTGATGACCAGGCGCATGTTCCCCGCCGTGGGTACGCCGTCTGCCGTGTCCGCCGTTTCCGTCATGCCCCACCCCCGTTCAGAGCAGGTTTAGCGCATCTTGGAACTGCGACAACTCTCCCGAACGAACGGGTGCGTCAGCCGCGCGAACATGGCCGGCGCGGGCGCGATGGGTCAGGTGAAGCGCGCGGGGGAGTAGCGCCCCAGGTCGAGCGCTGCGATCGACGGGTCGGGGGCACGATCCAGCAGCAACGCCGCCGCCACACGCGCCGCGGCGGGTGCGGTCTGGATGCCGAAACCGCCCTGCCCCGCGCACCAGAACAGGCCACCGACCTTCGGATCAAAACCGTACACCGGAAGCCGGTCCGGAGCGAAGGTCCGCAGGCCCGCCCACTTGCGCTCGACAGTGGTGATGCGCCAGTCGACCACGCCCTCCAGCCGATCGATCGCAATCGCCACGTCGAGTTCCTCCGGCGCGGCGTCGCACGGGTCGGTCAGGGTCTCGTCGCTCGGCGACAGCCACAGCTTACCGCCCGCTTCGGGCTTGAAGTAGAATTGCGTGCCGATGTGCGCGACGTGGACCATGGTTTCGGGCACCGGCGGATCGGTCCGAAGCTGGGTCAGCGTACGACGGTACGGCTGGATTCCCAGTGGCGCCGCGCCGAGCCGCGCCGCGACCGGATCTGCCCAGGCGCCCGCCGCGTCGACCAGGATGCCCGCGATGACCGGTCCCGCCGCGGTCTCGATCCGCCAGTCGCCACCCTCGCGCGTGGCGGTATCGAAGCCCGCGTTGAGCCACAGCTCACCGCCCCCACGCTTCAGTCGGCCCAACGCCTCACCGTGCAGGCCCGCCACGTCGATGTACGCGCAGGTCGGCTCCAGCACGCCGAGCGTCCACTCGGGGCGCAGACCCGGCACGTAAGCGGATGGATCGACCCGCGTCAGCTCCACCCCGCTTCCCTCGAACTTGGCGAGGAACTCGTCGATCAGCGCCGCTTCGTGCGCGCGGCCAATGTGGAGCGAGCCGAGCGGCGCCAGGTAGGGCGCGATCGCCTCTGCCGAGGCGCTCGTCAGCGGCTGGATGAACGGTCCACCGTAGGTTTCCGACCAGAAGGCGGCCGAACGCCCGGTCGAATGATACCCGGCTGCATCCTCGCCCTCCAGCACGACGACGGAGGCGTGCGGCGCGACCTCTGCCGCCAGGCTGGCTCCGGCGATGCCGCCGCCGATGATGGCGATGTCGAAACGCTTCATGGGCGTGTCTGTGCACGCCCGCGCCCGTCTGCGTCAATCTTTGCCCGGACGGACCGGATCGGCTAGGCGAGCGCATCATGGCCACCCAAGCAGCACCCGCCGAACACCCGCTCCCTGTCAGCTACGCCGACGTGCAGGCCGCAGCGATGCGGATCGCCGGTCAGATCGTCCGCACGCCCACCCTGCACAGCAAGACGCTCAGCAGCCTTACCGGCGCGCGGGTGTACATGAAGTTCGAGAACCTTCAGTTCACCGCGGCGTACAAGGAGCGCGGTGCGCTGAATACGCTGCTTCAGCTGGATGATGCCGCCCGCGCGGGCGGCGTGATCGCGGCGTCGGCCGGCAACCACGCGCAGGGACTGGCCTATCACGGCAATCGCCTCGGCATCCCGGTGACGATCGTCATGCCGCGGCTGACCCCGACCGTGAAGGTGATGCAGACCGAAGGCCATGGTGCGACCGTGATCCTGCACGGCGAGACGTTCGATGCCGCGTACGAGCACGCACGCGAGCTGGAGGCGGCGCGCAACCTGACATTCGTCCACCCCTTCGACGATCCGCGCATTATCGCGGGTCAGGGCACGGTCGCGCTGGAGATGCTGGAGGACGCACCCGACATCGACACGCTGATCGTACCGATCGGCGGCGGCGGGCTGATCTCCGGCATGGCGACGGTTGCGCGCGCGCAATCGCGGGAGATCCGCATCGTCGGCGTCCAGGCCGAGCTCTATCCCTCGATGTACAACCGAATCCGCGGCACCGACATGGCGTGCGGCGGCGACACGCTCGCGGAGGGCATCGCGGTCAAGCAGCCCGGCGGCCTGACCGCCGAGGTGGTCCAGGCTCTGGTCGACGACATCGTACTCGTCGGCGAGCGTCGGCTGGAGGAAGCGGTGAGCTTGCTGCTCCAGATCGAGAAGACGGTGGCGGAAGGGGCGGGCGCTGCCGGCCTCGCCGCGCTGCTCGCGTTCAAGGACCGGTTCCGCGGTCGAACGGTCGGGCTGGTCATCTGCGGCGGCAACATCGATACCCGCCTGCTCGCCAACGTGCTGCTCCGCGATCTCGCGCGGTCGGGCCGGCTCGCCAGGCTGCGCATCCGCCTCCAGGATCGGCCCGGTGCGCTGTTCCAGGTCGCCCGCATCTTCGACCAGACATCCGTCAACATCCTGGAACTGTCGCACCAGCGCATCTTCACCAACCTGCCGGCAAAGGGGCTCAGCCTGGATGTCGAGTGCGAGACGCGCGACAAGGCGCACCTCGATCGGCTGCTGACGGCGCTGCGCGCCGACAATTACGAGGTCAGCCTGGTCGAGCTCGCCTGAGTCGAGACGGGTATAATCCGCGACGAACGACGGCGCGCGAGCTACCCCGAACGCGCACTCTGCGGCACCATCGCGTGCCTGAGCGGTGCACTTCGTCGCGGCAAACGGCGCGTTAACGCTCTTTCATGGTAAAGCGTCTTTTCATCGCGTTACGTGCGCCGCATACACGCCCCGACGCAGGCGGTTCTGATGCCGCTGTCGAGAGGCGAGTACATTCGTGACGGCACCCTTCCGCTATCCGCGCTTCTTCGTGACCAGTCCCTCGCCCTGCCCGTACCTGCCCGGCCGCGAGGAGCGGAAGGTGTTCACCGAGCTGAACGGCAATCACGCCGGCGAGCTGAACGACGCGCTCGGCCGCATCGGCTTTCGCCGCAGCCAGTCGGTGGCGTACCGCCCATCCTGCGTCGGCTGCTCGGCCTGCGTGTCGGTGCGGGTCGTGGCGGGCGCGTTCAAGCCCAATAGCTCGCAGCGCAAGCTCCTCAAACGGCACGCCGATCTGGAAGTGCACGCCTGCCGCCCATGGGCCACCGACGAGCAGTTCCAGCTTCTCCGCCGCTACCTGTCCGCACGGCATCCGGGCGGCGGCATGACCATGATGGACGACGGTGACTACGCCGACATGGTCGAACAAAGCCCCGTCAACAGCTTCGTCGTCGAATACCGCGAGCCGACCGTCGACGGTAAGCGCGGGCGGCTGGTGGGCGCGTGCATCACCGATCAGCAGGCGGACGGCCTGTCGATGATCTACAGCTTCTTCGAGACTGAGGATGCGGAGCGGCCAGGGCTCGGCAACTTCATCATTATGGACCACATCCTGCGCGCGCATGCCGCAGGTCTCGGTTACGTATACCTCGGCTACTGGGTGAAAGGATCGCAGCGGATGGCGTACAAGACGCGCTACCGCCCGATCGAGGTGCTGGGACCGGATGGATGGTCCGCTTTCGACCCGGATCGTGATCCCGTTCCCGCCCACGCGCCACGTGTCCGCGCCGCGGCCTGATCGGGCGGCTCAGGAACGTCAGGCGTCGCCGGTCAGCGCCTCGACCTGCACGTCGACCTCCATCTTCTCGACGCCCGGCCCCATCCGCATGCCGGCGACCGGCGCCGCGCCACCGGCGTCGAGAGCGACCGCCAGCCGGACGTAGCTGGCGTCGGCCGAGACGCCGCGTGACGGATCGAAGGCAATCCATCCCAGGTCGTCGACAAAGGTCTCCGCCCAGGCGTGTGGGGCGTGACCTTCGGCGTCGTTGCGGGTGTGATAGCCGGAGACGTAGCGGGAAGGCACGCCTTCGCCCCTGGCGAGCGAGATCAGCATGTGCGCCAGATCGCGCGGAGTGGCGTCGGCGCGCTGGAATGCATCCTCCGCCGCGGCGCCCGTGTCGGGTTGCTCGACCACCGTGAAGCGACCGAACAGGGCGAGGTTGAGGGCATGCAGCCGCGAGATCGTGTCGCCGCCTGCGCTCACATCGGCCGCGAAGCTCCGCAACGCCTCCGACAGGCCGGTGCGGTCGGTGGATCGGCGGAACAGCGTCGGTGGAAGCGGCTCCGCCACGCCGCGGACGAGCCCCGCATCGCCCGCGGTCAGCACCTCGCCCTGCACGGTGATCTCGATCGCCCCGACCGGTCCGTCCGCGTACAGCATCGTCACACGGTTGCCGAAGCCGTCCCGCGCTTCGCGCAGCCGCGCATCGCAATCGACCCCGATATGCCAGTTGACGACCGTCTGATCGGCCGAGTCCTGCGGGGTGAGCCGCAGCATCTGGATCAGCCGATCCTGCGGGCTGGAGAAGCGGTAGCGCGTGCGGTGGTCGACGTGAACGCGCATCAGACGAACTTGAACTGCTTGGCGATCGCGGCGTGCAGCGTCGCATTTTCGCGGATGAAGGCGGTCAGGTGCTGGTGAAGCCCGGACACGATGACGTCGTGGCTGCGGGTCCGCTGCACCGCCGCGAGCCGTGACCGCGCCATCCGGTCGGCCTCGCCCTGCAAGCCCGTCCGCTTGCCCAGGAGCGTCATCACCTCCACCACCTCCTCCGCGCACCCCGCCAGGCTGCGGGGCAGTTCGAACCGGCTGGTCAGCAGGTCGATGACCAGCGACGGCTTCAGCCCCTCGTTGTAGATCCAGCGGTACGCCGTCACCGCGGACACCGTCTGGAGGATGGTCGTCCACTGATCCCGGTCGACGATCCCGCCGACCTGCTCGCCCTCGGGCAACAGCAGGTGGTATTTGACGTCCAGCAAGCGGGCGGTGTTGTCCGCGCGCTCGATCGCCGCGCCCAACCGGATGAACCACATCGCCTGGTTGCGCATCATGCGGTGGATGGCGCCCTCGAACCCGTGGGTGCCGGCCTTCACCGCCTCCACCAGCGCGAGCGGCTCCATGGTCGAGGCTGGACGGCCGCGCCCGTTGAACAGCAGCCACGCACGGTTGATGGCCGTCCAGCTGTCGCGGGTCAGTGCGGTGCGCACCGCCCGCGCGTTGTTGCGCGCGCGGTCGAGGCAACTGGCGATCGATCCCGGGTTGCCGCGATCCACCATCAGGAACCGGGCGACCGGATTCGCATCGAACCCGACGTTGGAGGCGGCAAAGGCCTCGTCCGAGTAGGTGACGCGGAGCGCCGACAGCCACGCCGCCTCGCCCGCCGGACGGGGCGACAGTGCATCCAGCCGGATCGTCGCTTCCACCAGCCGCGCAACGAAGTCGGCGCGTTCGATATAGCGGCCGAGCCAGTAGAGCGACGCCGCGGTGCGGGACAGCATCATCATCGAGACAGGCCCTGAGACTGGCTCTGCGACTGACCACCGCCGGCCTGATGCTGCGACTGGCTCTGACCCGGCGCGTCGGGCATGAGCACGAAGCTGTCCTTGGTACCGCCGCCCTGGCTGGAATTGACCACCAGCGACCCCTCCTTCAGCGCCACGCGGGTGAGTCCGCCGGGCACGACCTTCACCCCGTCGCTGCCCGTCAGCACGAACGGTCGGAAATCGACGTGGCGCGGAGCGAGCCCGGCATCGGTGACGGTCGGCACGGTCGACAGCGCGAGCGTCGGCTGCGCGATGTACCGCTCCGGCGCCGCCATCAGCGCGGTGCGGAACGCCTCCACCTCCGCCTTTGACGCGGTCGGTCCGACGAGCATGCCGTAGCCGCCCGATCCGTCGACCAGCTTCACGACCAGTTCGCTCAGGTGATCCAGCACGTAGCGCAGCGCGTCCGGCT
>Ga0325400_1004226_pt1 | contig 13242 bp, 13 predicted proteins | sample PopdelMetagenome_2_FD_205662 | JGI IMG/M metagenome (GOLD analysis project Ga0325400, IMG submission 205662) | Populus deltoides microbial communities from Bellville, Georgia, United States - Xylem-PdKOR-R1 | ecosystem: Host-associated > Plants > Phyllosphere > Stem > Wood/Secondary xylem... | reverse complement strand
CGCTCTTCAAGGCCGTGGTCTCGTCGAAGTCGCGGCGGCCGAGAACCATTTCGACGACCCGTCCCTCGAGCGGCGTCAGTTGGGGCATCATCATGCGGATCCGAGGTCCGATGGTCCTTGGATCGCTGAAGCTCATGTTCATCCCCGTCCCCTGGTCGCGCGGTCGATCAGCATTGCTACGAGGATGATAAGGCCCGTTGCCAGGAGTTGGTAGAACGCCTGGACGTTGAGAAGGGTCAGGCCGTTGCGAAGGGACCCGAGGATGATGGCGCCGAGGATCGTGCCGACCACCGAGCCCTTGCCGCCCATGAGCGAGGCGCCGCCGATCGCGGCTGCCGCGATCGCGTCGAGTTCCCACAGGTTGCCGAGCGTCGGATCCGCCGCGCCAAGGCGCCCGACGAGGATAAGCCCGGCGATGGAGGCAAGGCCGCCCGAGATCACGTAGGCCGCGATCTTGGTCATGCCGACAGGAACGCCCGCGATGTGCGAGGCCTCCTCGTTGCCGCCGACGGCTAGGAAGTATTCGCCGAGCGGCGTCTTGTTGAGGACGACCCAGACGACCAGCGCCAGAGCCGCAACGATCACCACGGGCGTCGGCAAGCCGAGGATGTCGCCGTTGAAGAGGGCGCGGAACTCCGGCGGGATGCCGAAGATCGGGTTGCCGCCGGTGTAGATCAGAGCCGAAGCGCGGTACAGCGACAGCGTGCCGAGCGTCACGATGAAGGGTTGCAGCCCGCCGTAGGCGACGAGGGCACCGTTCACCGCGCCGGCCGCCATGCCGAACAGGATCGCGGCGGGAATGGCGACCACGATCGGCGTGCCCCCCACCATCATGGCCGCGGCCGCGACAGCCGCGATCGCGGCCGTCGGCCCGACCGACAGGTCGATGCCGCCCGAGATGATGACGAGCGTCATGCCGAGCGCGACGCAGGCGTTGATCGACGATTGCTGAAGGATGTTGATCAGGTTGCGCTCGGTCAAGAAGTTGGGGCTGAGCGCCGCGAAGACGCCGACGATGACGAGGAGGCCGATAAGCGTACCGGCGTCGCGAAGGCCGAAGCCCAGCTTGAGACCGCGCTTCGGGGCGGCGGAAAGGCTGTCGGTGGAGGTCATGAGCGTCACTGTCCCGGTCGGGAGGAAAAGGGGGCGGAGCGTGCGGACTGCGGCACGGCAAGGGCGACGATCGCCTCCTCGCTGATTGCGTCGCGCTCTAGGATCCCGGCAATGGCGCCTTCGCGCATGACGAGCACGCGGTCGGACACGCGCAGGATCTCGGGCAGTTCGGACGACACCACGACCACCGAGCGCCCTTCGGCGGCGAGACGCTCGATCAGCGCGTAGATCTCGGCCTTGGCGCCGACATCGATGCCGCGCGTCGGCTCGTCGAAGAGAAGGATGCGGGCGCCGGCTGCGATCCAGCGACCGATGATGGCCTTCTGCTGGTTGCCGCCGGAGAACTGGCCGATGGGTCGCTCGACGTCGAGCGGGCGCAAGTTCATGTCCTGCATCAGCTTAAGGCTCTCGGCGTGGAGCGCGTTGCGGCGCACGAAGCCGGCGCGCGAGAAGCGCCTCATGGACGACAGGGCTATGTTGGAGCGGATCGGGCGGCGGGCCACGATGCCGTCGCGCTTGCGCTCCTCGGGCAGGAGGCCGAGCCCGGCGCGGATGGCAGTGCGCGGGTTGCCGAGACGCAAAGGCTTGCCCTCGATCCGGATCGATCCGCCGTCCGGGCGATCGACGCCAGCGACGAGACGCAGGAGCTCGGTGCGCCCTGCACCGACGAGGCCGGAGATCCCGAGCACCTCGCCGCGCCGGAGCTTGAAGCTCGCGCCCCGCACGGCCGTGCCGCGCGACAGGTTCTCGACGTCGAGCACGACCTCGTCGGTCGCGAACCCTTTGTGCTCGGCATGGGCGAGCTCGCGGCCGACCATGCGCGAGACGACCTCGCCTTCCGTCGTCTCGGCCATCGACACGTCGGCGACCTTCCGCCCGTCGCGCAGGATGGTGGCCGTGTCGCAGACGCGGAAGACCTCGTCCATCTTGTGGCTGACGTAGATGATGGAGACGCCGTTCGCCGAGAGGTCGCGGATCAGCACGGCGAGGCGGTCGAACTCGGCCGGCGTCAGGCTCGACGTCGGCTCGTCCATCGCGATGATCTTGGCGTCTTCCATCAGCGCCCGCGCGATCTCGACGATCTGGCGCTGGGCGACCTTCAGGGTGCGGATGGGGGCGGACGGGTCGATTGAGGCGTCGAGCGGGGCGAGCGCCGCCCGCGCCGCGCGTTCCTGCGCCTGGCGGTCGACGAGGAGGCCTCCCGCCATCCGCACGGAACGGCCGAGGAACATGTTCTGCGCAACGGTCAGTTCGGGAACGTGCTGGAGTTCCTGATGGATCATCGCGATCCCGGCGCGCCGGGCCGCCAGCGGACCGTGGCCGGTCACGCGCACGCCGTCCACCGCGACCGTGCCGCCGGAGGGCTCCATCACGCCCGAAAGGATGCGCAGGAGCGTGGACTTGCCCGCGCCGTTCTCTCCGAGCAGCCCGTGGACCGAGCCGCGCGCTACGCTCATCGATACGCCATCGAGAGCGCGAAGCGTGCCGAAGGTCTTGCCGATGCCCTCGAGCGTCAGGCGCTGGGCGGACGAAGTGATCATGGCGCTCCCTCCCGGAGACGTCGAATGCGACCGGGACCGCGGGCGATGCGGTCCCGGCCGGACGGTCAGTTGGCCGGCTGCTTCAGAAGGACCTCGCGAAGGGCGTCGCCCTTGGCCGCGAAGGTCTCGACGTTGTCCTTGGTGATCAGGGCCTGGGGCGTCGAGACGACGCGCGGCAGCGCCTGCTTGCCAACGAGACGCAGGGCGACTTCCATCGCCACTTCGCCGGTCAGCACGGGGAAGGAGTCCACCGTGCCGGTGAGTTCGCCGGCCCGGATCGAGGCGTAGGCGTCCGAGATGCCGTCGGTGCCGAACACCACGACCTTGTCCTGAAGGCCGGCGGCCTTCACGGCCTCGACGACGCCGAGCGCCATGCCGTCGTTGTTGGCGTAGAAGCCGACGAGGTCCGGGTTCTGCTGGAGAATGGTGGAGGCGGCGTCGTAGGCGACCTGACGGTCCCAGTTGCCGGGAACGCTGGCGACCACCTGGAACTTGCCGCCTTCGGCGATCGTCTCGGAGAAGCCCTTGGTGCGCTGGCCGGCGGCGAAGACGCCCGCCTGACCCTCGATCACCGCGACCTTGCCGCCCTGCGGACGGTTTTCGAGGAACCACCTGGCGACGCGCACGCCGTTGTCGCGCTGGACGTTGCCGACATAGTGCCGTGCCCCCGGGATTACGGCGTCGTTCACGTTGACGACCGCCACGTCCTGCGCCTCGGCGCTTTCCAACGCCGGCTGAAGGTTGTTGTCGGTCTGCGGCGACAGAAGGAGCGCGGCGAACCCCTGGCTGATGAGGGTCTCGGCGATGGAGAGCTGGCCGAGCTGGTCGCCCTCCGACTGGGCCGCCTGGTAGACGACCTCGACGCCTGCCTTCTTAGCGTAGGCCTCGTAGCCCTCGCCGAGCGAACGCCAGTATTCGTTCGTCAGTGTCTTCGACACGCCGCCGACGCGCGTGTCCGCCGGCGCGGCGGGGACAGCACCGAACTTGGCGTCGAGCTGCGACCACTCCACCCGGTCGGTCTCGGTGTCGGAGTTGAGCGGGGCGAGGGTTTGGGCGAAGGCGGCGGTGCCCAGAAGCGACAGGGCGCAGCCGGCCACAAGGGACTTCAGTCGAATGGTCATGGGGTTGGATCCTCCCGTTGAAAACTGCCGGGCAGACCTCGCGGCCCGGCGCGCGGTCTGGCGGTCAGGCCGCGATCATCGCGGCGTTGACGATGCTCTGGCTGGCGACCCCGTCCTGGCGGCTCTGCGCCTCGCCCAGGCGGTTGTCGGCATCAAGTCGATCCGCGACGGAGAGAAGGCGCCGCACGGTCTCGATGTTGGTCTCGCACTCGGCCACCGGATCAAGGCCCGAAGCGTCGGGAAAGGTGTCGAAGTAGAGGGCGCCCTCGTAGCCGTCGCGGCGGATCTGGCGCAGTAGCTCCAGCGTCGACCGAAGATGGACCGCGCCGACCATCAGCCCGTCGTCACGCTTGGCGTAGCCGTCGTTGAGGTGGACCCCGAGAAGTTTCGAGCGGCGGTGGATGAGGTGGGCAGCGTAGGCCGGCTGCTCGCCAGCGTAGAGCGCATGCGCGAAATCCAGCGTCACGCCGAGGTTCGCCGCACCGACGTCCCCGATCGCAAGCAGCGTCGTCGCGCAGTCGCGCAAGAGGGCGTGGGCGCGGGGCTCGTCGGGCTTGTACTCGATCGAGACCTGGCAGGCCGGGTCATGCTCGGCGATCTCGCGGATGCCGGCGATCTCGAGATCCCAAGCCTCGGCGTAGTCGAGCTGGAAATTGTAGTCGAACCCGTCCTGGCCGAGCCAGAGCGTCATCAGGTCCGCGCCCATGGCACGCGCGGCATCGACGCCGCGCTTGGTCATATCGATCGCCTCGCGCCTCACGGATTTATCCGGGTTCGTGAAGGCGCCGAGCTTGAAGGCTGGGTTCGTGTAGTAGCGCATGGCCAGTCCGTTGACCGAGAGGCCAAGGTCCTTGATGCGGCGACCGATGGTGGCTGGGTCGTCGTTCACGTGGTCGGGAAAGTTCAGGTCGACGTCCGTTAGACCCGCAGCAGTTGCAGCACGTTCGGCCATCTGCATGAAGGTCGGCTTACCGGACAGGTCGGGCCAGAAGAGGTGGGGCGCGGAGCCGAAGGAGTTGAGGCGGGTGGCGAATCGGGAAAGCGTCATACAAGCTCCGCTGCGTTGACTTAACTTTACGATATTACGTGAAGTAGTCAAGTTTGGAACTATCTGCTCTCGTGTCGCGGTCGATTTTCACGTTGGCAGGGTCCGCCTGATCGCCTTGAAGGCAGCCGAGGAGAAGCGGTGTGCGACCAACTCCACTTTACGTCGGCTCAGGCGCTTCGATTGCCGCCCTGTGGCGCCTGTGGCCACGTGTCAGGGTCGGAGGTCAGCCATCTGTCGGTGCTTGGACGATGTCAGCTTTTGGTTGGCCGTGCCCACCGCCGGAGCGCTAGTCGTGGGTCGATACGGAAGGTCCCCTTCCGGTCGTCCGCCTTCTCGGCGGCGCTCGGCGAGCTCGGGTGTAAGGCTGACCGTCCGCTTCGTGCGTCATTCTTAAGGAACCGGACGGTCCCTAGCGATCCCAAAACCACATTCGGCAACAACTCCCTCTTCGCGCAGTTCTGGTCTTGCCAGTCGGAAGGGATCTCGCCATGCCACCAGTCGTAGAGCATACCATCCTCGTCTGGGACCGCGGTGACGCGCGACCCGATCCCAGTTCATGGAACATCGGGTCCTCGTGCGCCAAGCAGACCGTCGGCGTTTGGCTATCTCTGCGCCACGCGATCAACTATTCTGTTGGTATGCGCCAGGACCGCAAGGATGCGGGACCGCATCCTTGGATCCGCACGCCGCAGGGTCACGTCCACTCACCAAGCACCATTTCCGTCATGGCGGATGCAATGCTTGACGAACGGATGGGCCACCATCGGCACAGGGCATCCTGAGTTGGTCCGTCCGTTACGCGTTCTCCTGATCGAACTGGACGTCCTGATCTCCATGAACCTCGAGACCATCCTCGAAGACGGTGGACACGAGGTTGTCGGCGGCGCCGCGTGCTTTACGTCGGTCGAGGGGCGTCGGCATGCAGCAGACCTGCCGGATCTGGTCGTCGTTGGGATCGAGAGCCCCATCCGTAGACATGGCGTCGAGACCGGGCGGCATCTGCGCGACGCGTACAACCTGCCCGTTGTCTTCGTCAGCGCATGGGCATCCGATTTGACGATCCGGGCCGAGGCTGCCGACGTGTCGCTAGTTCCCGTCGTGAACACGATGACCGCCGACCACGACCTCGTCATTGCCGTCGAAAAAGTATGTGTCCGCCGGAGTGAAGCGAACTGACAACACCTTGAGGTGCCGCGATGTTGCGTCCCGCTCGCGGTATGCTACGCACGGGCGAGAGGCTTCGGCCCCACGGTCCACCTACGTCAGGATGAATCCTTGCCGGACCGCTTCGAGCAACGTCGCATCGCGAGCGAGATCGAGCGCTCCAGCGCCAGCACCGATCCCTTCGCATCCGCCGTGCGCGCCACGCGCATGCCGATGATCATCACCGACCCGCGTAAGGCGGATAACCCGATCGTCTTCGTCAACGATGCCTTCGGCAAGCTGACGGGCTACAGTCGAGAAGAATGCATCGATCGAAACTGCCGCTTTCTGCAAGGCGACGGGACCAACCCCGAGGACGTCGCCAAGCTTCGCGACGCCGTGAAGCGCCGCCTCCCCGTCGAGACCGATATCCTGAACTACCGCAAGGACGGATCGTCGTTCTGGAACCGCGTTCTCGTCTCGCCGGTATTCGACGAGGACGGGGACCTCGCCTTCTTCTTCGCCTCGCAGTTCGACGTGACGCCCGAGCGCAACCGCCTCGCGGAGATCCAGCGCGACCGCGATGCGCTGGAAGTCGAGATCGAACGACGCATCGGCGACCTGACGCGCAGCGAGGAGCGTCTCATCTTCACGTTGAAGGCAGGACGCCTCGGCGCCTGGACGCTTGATCTGGGGACCAAGCGGCTCGTCGCCTCCCTACGCTGCAAGGCGAACTTCGGCCGAGCAGCGACCGACAACTTCTCCTATGCCGATCTGGTTGGCTCCATCCACCGGGACGACCTCGCTCGCTGGCAACGCGAGGTCGACGAAACGATCGGAAGCTCGTCGGGCGAGTTGGAGATCGAGTACCGGGCGATCACGCCGGCTGGCGAGGTGCGCTGGATCGAGGTACGCGGACAGGTGAACCGCAACTCGGACGGCGAGCCGATCGGCATGGCGGGCGTGTCGATCGACATCACCGACCGCAAACGCGCCGACGAGCACCGGGAACTTTTGGCTCGCGAACTGGACCACCGGGTCAAGAACACCCTTGCCATCGTCCAGTCCATCATTTCGCAGACGCTGCGTGTCGCCCCTTCGCTGGAAGAGGGCACCAAGATGCTGACGAGCCGCGTCAATGCTTTGGCGTCCGCCCATGACGTCCTAATACGCGAGGGCTGGTCGGCGGCGAACCTGCACGACCTCGTGGAGGAGGCGCTGCGTCCGTTCGTGACGCACGGGCAGGACCGCATCCGGACCGGGGGAGCGATGGTGCGCCTGCGCACGAAGGTCGCGACGACCCTGATGCTGGCATTGCACGAACTGGCGACCAATGCCGCCAAGTACGGCGCCCTGACCGCGGCGGAGGGCTTCGTGGTCCTGAGCTGGGAGATCAAGCGATCGTCGCCGGACGAGCGGGACACGTTCAGTCTGTCCTGGCAAGAGGTGGGTGGCCCCCTGGTGGTCGCTCCGACACGTCGCGGCTTCGGCTCACGTCTACTGGAGCGTGCCCTGCCCGGTGAAGTCGGCGGAACGGCAAGCATCTCTTACGCACAGAAGGGACTGCGGTTCGATCTCACGGCGGCGTTGGCGGACATTGTGGAAACGGCAGGGGACTAGCTGCCGGCTATAACCGCCCGTCGCGCCTGAAACTCGGAGTTGGATACATACTTTGCCGAGGTTCGGTGCGCTTCCGTTCCTTTCCGAGCAAGGAGTGGAGAGGCATGGTGCCGCCGATCTATTAGTAAGGCGAACGACGCATGCGCTATTTCTTTCACATCCGCGATGGCGCACGCCTGATCATGGATCCAGATGGCGAGGACTTCGCAACCCTGGAGGCCGTTCGCGTAGAGGCAGTCGAAGCGGCTCGTGAACTGATAGCGATGAACCTGCGGGCCGGTCGTCCATTGGACGGTCGCTCGTTCGAGATTTGGGACGAAACCGGACAGATCGTCGACGTGCTAGCGTTCCTCGATGCTATCCCCCGACTAGACCGATAATGGATCTTCGATGGAATGTCCGTTCTGAGGAGAGGCATCTATCCCCAGTTGTGTCCGCGACGGGTCGATAGCGTTCGGTTCGGCAGCAACGAGCGTGTGTCTCAGTGAGCTTCGTGCAGACACGCGCCGTGATCGCCTAGAACCTCGATCACGCGACACTCGGCGACGGAGTGGTTCGTGCAGTCCGTCATCCGCGCGACCTCGGCCCGCAGGGCCGTCAGCCGGGCGATCTTGTGGTCGATGTCGGCAAGGTGGGCCGCCGCGATCCTGTCGGCACTCTCGCAGGGGCGATCCGGCTCCCCGGCCAGCGCGAGGAGTTCGCGGATCGGCTCGATCTCGAAGCCGAGTTCGCGGGCGTGGCGGATGAAGCGAAGCCGACGCAGGTCGCCCGCGTCGTAGAGGCGGCGATTGCCCTCCGTCCGCGGCGGCGACGGCAGGAGGCCGATCTGCTCGTAGTACCGGATCGTCGGTACCTTGATGCCGCTCGCCCGCGAAGCCTCGCCGATCGGAACACCTGCCGTCATTTTTCCCCTTGCTCCTCTAGCCGCTAGAGGAAGTAGGCCTCTCCCGAGAACGATGCAAGGAGAGCGCCATGAGCACGGTGGCGAACGAGAGCCGCTTCAGGGTCACGGGCATGGACTGCGCGGCTTGCGGCAACAAGGTGGACACCGCGATCCGCCGGCTGCCGGGCGTCGAGGACGTTGCCGTGTCCGTGTCCACGGGCGCGGTGAGGGTCCGGCATGCGGCCGACTTCGATGCCGCCGCCGTGACGCGGCAGGTCCGGAACCTCGGCTACGGCGCCGAGGCGGCGACCGCGCCCGTCGCGGCCCCGACCGGACGGCACGACCATGGCGGCCACGAACATGCTGGGCACAACCACGATCATCCCGCGTCCGCCGGGAGCGACCATGCGGGCCACACCCACGACGAGCCGGCCAAGTCGGGCCTGCCCTGGTGGCGGACGAAGAAGGCGCGGCTGACGGCCGCCTGTGGCGCTGCTCTTCTCGCAGCCTACGTCCTCGGCCACCTCGCGCCCGCTCTGGAGCGTCCCGCGTTTCTCGCCGCGCTTGCCGTCGGCCTCGTTCCTGTTGCCTGGCGGGCGATCACCGCCGCCCGGTTCGGCACCCCGTTCTCGATCGAGACGCTGATGACGATCGCAGCCATCGGCGCCGTCTTCATCGGGGCGGAGGAGGAAGCGGCGGCCGTCGTCCTCCTGTTCCTCGTCGGCGAGATGCTGGAGGGGTTGGCGGCCAGCCGGGCCCGGGCGAGCATCCAGGGCCTGTCCGCCCTCGTGCCGAAGACCGCGCTTCTGGAGAAGGACGGCCAGACGACCGAGGTGCCTGCGGAGAGCCTCGTGGTCGGTGCGACCATCCTCGTCCGCCCCGGCGACCGCATCCCGGCCGACGGTACGATCGTCGAGGGATCGGGCGAGGTCGACGAGGCGCCCGTCACGGGCGAGAGCGTGCCGAAGCGCAAGGCCGTCGGCGATCCCGTCTTCGCCGGGACGGTCAACGCGGGTTCGGTCCTGCGCGTGCGCGTCACGGCGGCGGCGGCCGACAACACGATCGCCCGCGTCGTGCGCCTCGTGGAGGAGGCGCAGGAGGCGAAGTCACCGACCGAGCGCTTCATCGACCGCTTCTCCAAGGTCTACACGCCTGCCGTCCTCGCCGTCGGCTTACTCGTCGCCGTCGTGCCGCCGCTGGCCTTCGGTGCGGACTGGAGCGAGTGGATCTACAAGGGCCTCGCCATCCTCCTGATCGGCTGCCCCTGCGCGCTCGTCATCTCGACGCCCGCCGCCATAGCGGCCGGCTTGTCGGCGGGTGCCCGGCGCGGCCTCCTCATGAAGGGCGGAGTGGTGCTGGAGACGCTGGGCGAGATCACGGCCGTCGCCTTCGACAAGACGGGGACGCTGACCGCGGGCAAGCCCGTCGTCACCGACGTCGTCGCGGTCGAACGCTCAGCGCGGGACGTCCTGTCGCTCGCGGCCGCGCTGGAGAAGGGGTCGAGCCATCCGCTGGCGCTGGCCATCCTTGAAAAGGCAAAGGCTGACAAGGCTCCAATGCCGCCCGCCTTCGACGCCAACGCCGTCCCGGGAGAGGGCGTCGAGGGGAAGGTCGGCGGCGAGGCCGTGTTCTTCGGATCCCCGCAAGCTGCCGCGCGCCGTGTCCCACTTAGCGAGGAGCACCTTGCGGGCATCGCCGCGCTGAACGCCGATGGCAAGACCGTGTCGGTCGTGCTCTCGCGCGTCGGCGTCGCGGGCTACATCGCCATGCGCGACGAGGCGCGCCCGGACGCGCGGGAGGCGCTGGCCGCCATGAAGGCCGACGGCATCCGCGCCGTCATGCTGACGGGCGACAACCGCACGACCGCCGAGGCGGTGGCGGACGGCCTCGGCATCGAGGCGCGGGCCGAACTCCTGCCGCAGGACAAGCAGCGCATCGTGCGCGAACTTCAGGCCGAAGGCTTCAAGGTCGCCAAGGTCGGCGACGGCATCAACGACGCGCCCGCGCTGGCAGCGGCCGACATCGGCATCGCCATGGGCGGCGGCACCGACGTCGCGCTGGAAACGGCGGACGCTGCGGCGCTGCACGGGCGGGTGCGGGACGTGCCGGACATGATCGCCCTGTCGAAGGCGACCATGGGCAACATCCGGGCGAACATCGCGATCGCGCTGGGCCTGAAGGCGGTGTTCCTCGTGACGACCGTCCTTGGACTCACGGGCCTCTGGCCGGCGATCCTCGCCGACACGGGCGCGACTGTCCTCGTCACCGCCAACGCGATGCGCCTGCTTGGCTGGAGGCCCCGGTGAGCGCCGCTTTCGGGGACCTCCTCCGCTTCGGCCCGGCGGTCGTCCTTGCCGTCATTGTGGCCTGGCTCATGCTCGCCACCTACCGGACGTCCAGGGGGATCGGCAGGAAGGCCTACGGCTTCGGCAGAAGCATCCGGCAGACACGGGCTCGCGTCCTGTTCACCGCTGCCGTCGTCGGTGCCCTTTCGGCCTTGGGTCTCCACGCTGCGGGAGGCGCGTGGAGCGTCCTCCTACCGATCGCGGGTGAAGCTTACACCGTTCGTATGGCCGGGCTCGGGCTGGCCGTCGCGGGGCAGGTCCTGACGGTCGTGGCGCGGAGCGAGATGGGCCGACGCTGGCAAGTCGGCATCCCCGACAAGGCACCCGACGCTCTGGTCACGACGGGTTTATTTGGCCTCAGCCGCAACCCGGTGTTCCTCGGGATGCTCGCGATGGCAGCGGGCCTTGCGGTCGCCGTGCCGTCCCCGACTGTCATCGCCTGCGCGCTCGCCTTCTGGATCGCCTGCGAGGTCCAGGTGCGGGACGAGGAGCGCTTCCTCGAACGCTCGTTCGGCCCTGCCTACACAACCTATCGGAGCGCCGTCCGGCGCTGGATCTGACCTCTCGGAAAGGACGACTACGTGAGACGACCATGGGCGGCTCCGCTGGCCGCGACGACCCTCCTGCTGGCTCTCGCCGGGCCTGCCGCGGCGCAGGAGTTCAAGGCAGGAAACCTCACGATCGAACGCCCCTCGTCCCGGCCGACGCCGCCAGGCGCGAAGGTCGGTGTCGGGTACGTGTCCGTCCGCAACGACGGGTTGGAGACCGACCGACTGATCGGCGGCTCGGCGAGCGTCGCCGGCCGGGTCGAGATCCACGCCTCTACCGTCGAGGACGGCGTCGCGCGCATGCGCCGGGTCGAGGACGGGATCGTGCTGGAGCCGGGGGCGACCGTCACGCTCGCATCCCGCGGAACCCACCTCATGCTGCTCGACCTCAAGGCATCGATCGCGGCAGGTCAGACGTTCGACGGGACCCTCGTGTTCGAGCGCACGGGAATCGTACCCGTCCGCTTCACGGTCGACGGCTTCGGCGGTGCCACGGCCGTGCCCTCCCACCAGGGGCACAAGCCATGAGCCTCCGCACCGTGCGCAACCTTCTCTGGGGGGCGGTCGTCGTCACGGCCGGCATTCTCGTCGGCGTCGCCTGGACGCTCCCGGGCGGCGAACGGACGCCGCCGGCCACGGCATCCGCGTCCGACATCGGCGGCGAGTTCGCGCTGGTCGATGAGGACGGGAAGCCGAGGACGTGGGCCGACTTCCGCGGCAAGCCCGTCGCCGTGTTCTTCGGCTTCACGCACTGCCCCGACATCTGCCCGACGACGCTTGGCGAACTGTCGGTCCTCCTGGCCGACCTTGGCCCCCGCTCGGACGATCTCCAGGTCGTGCTCGTCAGCGGCGATCCCGAGCGCGACACGCCGGAGGTCCTGAACGCCTACCTCCAGTCCTTTGACCCGCGGATCGTCGGACTGACCGGAAGCGAGGCAGAGATCGACCGTGCCTTCTCTGCCTTCAAGGCCTATCGCCGTAAGGTGACGACCGAGGATGGTGACTATACGGTCGACCACTCGGCCGGGGTCTACCTCTACAATGAGGACGGCGGCTTCGCCGGCACGCTCGACATGCACGAGGACATGAAGGTCCGTCGGGCAAAGGTCCTTCGTCTGCTCAACGGCGCGGGCAACGGGACGGCCTTCTTACACGGGGGCGAGAACTTGGCCGGGAGGGACGGATGACGACGCGGACAGTCGACAGGGCGGGATCGGACGCCACCTCGCATGCGGCGGACCGCGGCCTTGCCTGCCTGCAAATCGCATGGGTCGTGGCGCTCGCCGCGACGCTCGGGGCGCTCTTCGTCGGCGAGGTCATGGGGCAGACACCGTGCGTCCTGTGCTGGTACCAGCGGATCGCCATGTTCCCGCTGGCCGTCCTCCTTGGCATCGCCGCCTTCAGGGGCGACCGGGGCGTGCGCGTCTACGCGCTGCCGCTGGCGGTCTCGGGCCTCGGCATCGCGGCGTTCCATTCCCTTCTCTACGCCGGGATCGTGCCCGAGGCCATCGAGCCCTGCGGCGCCGGTCCGTCCTGCGCCAGCGCCGACATGACCATCCTCGGCGGCGTACCGCTGCCGTTCCTGTCGCTTGCCGCCTTCGCCGCGATCGTCCTTCTCCTCGTCCTCCCCTATCGCAGGAAGCCCGCATGAACCGCCGAACCTTCGTCGCCTCCACCGCAGCCGTTGCCGTCCTCGTCTTCGGTGGCGGTGCGGTCTGGTACCGCGCCAGCCGCTCGGAAGCCGCCCCGCTCGCGGCGGAGGGCGACCAGCTCGTTCGCCCGCACTCGCCCGTGATCGGGCCCGTCGATGCAAGGGTCACGCTGGTCGAGTTCTTCGACCCGTCCTGCGAAGCCTGCCGTGCTTTCCATCCGATCCTCGG
>Ga0325400_1004223_pt1 | contig 13250 bp, 12 predicted proteins | sample PopdelMetagenome_2_FD_205662 | JGI IMG/M metagenome (GOLD analysis project Ga0325400, IMG submission 205662) | Populus deltoides microbial communities from Bellville, Georgia, United States - Xylem-PdKOR-R1 | ecosystem: Host-associated > Plants > Phyllosphere > Stem > Wood/Secondary xylem... | reverse complement strand
CTTTCTTTGACCTAGAAGAACTCACAGGAAAGGGTGGAATTGTTTTAAAACTGGAATTCATTGAGTGAGGAGTTACCTTTGGAGTGTTGGTCGATGTTTCAATTTGTAGAGGAGGAGGATGTTCCTTTTTTGTACTCAATTCGGTTTCTATCTCTTCTTCTTCCTCTATCTCAATTTGTTTTGACCTTTTCTCTTCAAGTTCTTTCCCACTTCGCAGCATGATCACACTAACATTCTCTATTGGATTCAATGCTTAGGAGGACAATTTTCCATTTATTTGTGCTTCCAATTTCCCCACACTTGAAGCTACTTGCCCCATTTGCTTCTCCAAGTTGTGAATACTTGACGTTGTTTCCTATTGAAAAGACATGACATTTTGTTGCAAGGTCATAGTGTTAGAAGCCAAAGTTTTCATCATCTCACGAAGATCATCATTGGATGACGACCCCATAACATTGGAGTTTGTGAATGGAGGGGGTTGTCTTGCTTGATAATTCTGTTGGGGTTGAAATCCATGGAGATGGAATTGTCGGCCTTGATTGCTTTGTTGAGGCTGGTTCCCATACCGTTGGTTGGGATGATCTCTCCATCCAGGATTGTACGTGTGGGAAAAAAGATCATACTTACGCTGAGGTTGTCCATTGAATGCTCCATCAACTGCATTAGCTTGTTCAATGTAATCTTCTTGCATTGTTGGGCACATATCTGAGGTATGTCCTTGTAAGGAACATATGCTGTAAACTTTCACCTACTGTACATTTCCACAAGCCAAAGAATGCACAAGAGAAGTAAGATCATTAACTTTATTTTCAAGGTTAGAAATACTTACCTCATTTACTCGTTTGTTTGCAAAGTCTCCACGCGTGCTAAATTATTTTGAGTTGGATGCCATATTTGAGATCAATTGGCGTGTAGCCTCGGGTGTTTTATCTACCAATGCCCCTCCACTTGCAGCATCAATGATACTTCGGTCAGTAGGCATCAATCCTTCATAGAAATATTGAATGAGCAGTTGATCGGGTATTTAATGATGAGGGCATTGAATGCACGGTTACTCAAATCTTTCCCAATACTCGAAAAGTGTCTCTCCATGAGATTGTCGAATCCCACATATTTCTTTTCTTATGTTGGCAACTCGAGATGCTGGGAAATACTTTTTAAGGAAAATCTTCTTCATGGCATTCCAAGTTCCATGGAACTTGGGAGAATAGAGAAAAATCATGCCTTTGCTGCCCCTTTTAAAGAGAAAGAGAAAGCTTTCAACTTAACCTGTTCTTCGTTAACTCCATTCAGTTTCATGCCAACGCAAACCATATGAAACTCCTTGAGATGAGTATGAGGATCTTCACCTGCAAGACCATTGAATGTTGGTAGCAAATGTATAAAACCAGATTTGAGCTCGAAGTTTACATTATTATTGATGTTAATGCACAATGGTTGATTTTCCACATTAGCAGCAGCAAGCTCCTTGAGTGTTTGTTGTCGTTCAACAGCCATGGTGTTGACGCAAGCTTCCTTTCGTAACCTGCATAAAGTGTTTTCTATTTCGAGATCCACCTACTCTTGAATCTGATTAGTAGAACGGGTTACATGCATAAAGTTTTAAGAAAAATCAAAAGAAACCAACCTCACAAGAGATCGAAAACAATGCAAATTGTACGAAAATCCTACGCTAGAAAACTAAAACTACCTAAAAACCCCAGAAAATAGAGGAATTTGGCCTCGATAAGGTGGGGATAGTGGTTTTACCACTAGCCCTGTTTAGAACATCGTTTCCCTTCAGGAAACAAAAGGCTGATACCTAATTCCACCAAAAAATCTGTTTTGAACAGTACCACTGCCGTAAATGAACAGTACCACAGCAAGCAAAAATTATATTTCTCTTTTTTTTTAGAAAAATAAATAACAATCACAACAAATAAAAATAATAGCATAAGAATCAACTAAAATTACTTCCCTGACAACGGCGCTAAAATTTGTTGCGATGTCGCGATCGCATAAATTAATTACCCTAGCTTCAAACACAACACACAAGATAGTATAGAGCAAGCAAAGGGTCAATCCCACGAGGAAGATTCAAGTCAGATTTTTATGCTAGATGAAATACAATTTTTTTTGGGAGGGGTTGGACGTTATCTAGGCTAAAGCAAAAGAAAACAGAAAACTATTAAACTTTAAATTGTGCTCAAATGAATTACACTACCACTGAAAAGGAATTACTTGCAGTAGTATTTGCATGTGACAAGTTCAGATCTTATCTTGTTGGTTCACCTGTTGTTTTTAGTGATCATACAGCTTTGAAATATCTTCTTTCAAAAAATGATTCTAAGGCTAGATTGGTACGATGGATTTTGTTACTTCAAGAATTTGATATCACAATCAAAGACAAGAAAGGCACTAAAAATGTTATCGCAGATTATTTGTCAAGATTGACAACAGATTCGAGATTTGACACCGCACAAATCAATGACTACTTTCCTGATAAATCCTTATTTTTTATCTCTATAATGCCTTGGTTTGCTAATATTGTTAATTTTCTTGTTTCAGGACTTTTGCCAACTCACTAGAGCACCCAATACAAAAGAAAGTTCTTGAACGAAGTGAAGAGCTTTTATTAGGATGACCCTTATTTATTCAAATATTGTCCTGATCAAATATTTCGAAGATGTATTTCTGACAATGAGGTAAGTAGTGTCATTAAATTTTGTCATTCTAAGGCATGTGGGGGTCATTTCTTATAAAGAAAGACAACTGCAAAAATCTTACAAAGTGGATTTTACTGGCCCACCATGTTCAAGGACTCACATGCATTCTGGAAGATTTGTGAAAATTGTCAAAAGTTGGGATCTATTTCAGAATATCACATGATGCCTTTAAATCCTATTCTTGTCATTGAGATCTTTGACTGTTGGGGTATAGATTTCATGGGTCCATTTCCTCCATCATTTAGTTTCTTGTACATATTAGTCGCAGTAGATTATGTTTCAAAATAGATAGAGGCAATTCCAAGTCGAAACAATGATCACAAAACAGTGATAAAGTTTTTGAAAGAAAATATTTTAAGTCGATTTGGAATCCCTCGAGCCATGATAAGTGATGGTGGAACACATTTCTGCAACAAGTCATTTGAGTCTTTAATGAAGAAATATGGAATCACACACAAAGTTGCCACCCGTTATCACCCTTAGACAAGTGGACAAGTAGAACTTGCTAAGAGGGAGATCAAACAGATCTTGGAGATAACAGTGAACCCTAATAGGAAAGACTGGTCTTTAAGATTTAATGATGCACTTTGGGCTTATCGAACTGCTTATATAACATCATTAGGTATGTCACCTTATAGACTAGTCTATGGAAAACCTTGTCACTTGCCTATGGAACTTGAACATAAAGCTTATTGGGCTATTAAAGCTTTCAATTCAAACATTGATGATGCTAGTCAGTTGCGAAAATTACAAATAAATGAACTTGAGGAAATAAGAAATGATGCATATGAAAATTCAAGAATTCATAAAGCAAGAATCAAAGAGTTTCATGACAAGAAAATACTAAGAAAAACATTCAATGTTGGTCAAAAAGTCTTGCTTTATAATTCTCGACTCCATTTATTTTCTGGAAAACTAAGATCAAGATGGAGCGGTCCTTTTATTGTGAAACATATGTATCCATATGGGGCCTGTGATATCGAGAATCTAAAGAATGGTAATGTTTTCAAGGTAAAAGGACATCGTTTGAAAGTTTACTTTGATAATTTTTCAGTTGAAAATGACTCTATTGAATTGGGTGCTCCTGTATATAAAGATTGATTCCTTTTCTCATATTGTTTTTATGTTTCTTTTTGGTGTGACCTTTGTTTTGCTAGTTTCTCTCACCCCGGTCAAATGGCGGATAATGGTACTCCTTGACTCTTAAGTCAGTTCTTTCAGTTTCCCATGATAACTGATATCTGTGTATATATTTGTGCAATTCTTTGCTCTTTCTCCCTTCTTTGCATCTCTTTTCCACTTCTCATCTAAAAAAATAGACACCACTCTTGAAAAATTGAAAAAGTATTTTCCCGCTCTGCCTCAGAATGCAATCACAAAAATTTACCGTGCTAAGTGTGAAAGATTGAGATTGTTAATGAACCATGAAATTCCTGAAGATATTCGTTGGCTAATTGAAGCAAAGGTTCGATTTTCAGGTGAGTCCTCCTAATTCTTTCATTTCATACATGCTTGGAACAGATAAAATCACTTTTGCAAAGAAACATCGTGCAAAACGACTGAAAGTCTGTCACAGATGTGCCAGATGGACTTGTAATGCAAAATGTCGTTCTTTAGGAATGGTATCTGTAAACCGTGAAGATAAAATATAGTTCATTAAGGATGACCTGAGTAAGGGGTCTTTAGATAATCTTTTATTGACTCTTGAGATGCACCCTAGTGGAGATGTGCATCATGCAATTCATGATTTATGGCCATAATTCCATAAAGAACATGCTCGACATAGTCTTGGGAATCTGACTAAAAAAGACCATGTTTGCCAGTTTTTAAGAAAACTGGATGGGAAGCATATCCCCGACCCATAGAGGGCGTTTAAGCCATTCTTGGACGTAAAACCAAGGGAAGATGTGAGCCACAATCACAACTACTTGTACATATACTTGTTTTTTTAAAAATAAAAAATAAAAAAAACAGAGAGAGAAAAAGAGAGAGAGACTCTAGTTGGCCTACATATAGGTGGTATGATTGCATTTTCAATTTCTCATATATAAAATCTTCTCTTCCTTCCCTTCATTTCTACTCAACCCACACATTCAACAAATATCGAAGTGCGTAGAAATGGCAGGTTCCTCAAGTCATCAAATAAGAAATATTTGTGTTTTCGGTAGATCCAATCCTAGGAAAGAAAACGAGTTTTTAGAATCAGCAAATCATTTTGGTCAGGTATTAGCTGAGAAAAAAATCCATTTAGTGTATGGAGGAGGCAGCCTTGGGTTAATGGGAGGTGTGTCAATAGCTGCATTTTTAGGAGGCAGTCAAGTTTTGGGGGTCGTCCCCAAAGCTTTAGCAAAAGAGGACCTCATTGGAAAAATAATTGGAGAGGAACTACAGGTCTCCACAATGTCTGAATGACTGAATACAATGTTTAAACACGCTAATGCCTTCATTGCCTTACCAGGTGGTCTGGGCACATTGAAAGAGATCTTTCATATTTCCTTTTGGGCCCAACTGCACATTCTTCATAAACCTATAGGTTTGTTAAATGTTAATGGTTTTATGATAAATTGTTGTCTTTTCTTGATCAAGTTGTGGAACAAAAATTTCTTAAACCTTCATTTTCACACACATACTTTAACTTATGATTGTGGATCGCACATTGGATTATTACATTATTTATGTTCTTTTGTTAAAGGTAACAACTAAGGGAAATGGATAGTTTATAATTTACAAAAAAAAAAAACAAAAAAATAATAATAACGTAGATAAGTTTGGTTTCATAGCCTCCCTAATCTAAGCCCGAAGGGGTGTTTTAACACCTAATACCCTAAAGTCAACTGATTTGGAAGCTATTGGCCCAACACTTGTTACATGGGTTAAGGAGAAAAGCTTAAGAGAATTAAACATTGCACTATCTACATATCAGTATCTGCAACCCGAGTTACCAAGCTCGAAGAGGTGTCTCAACACCTAATGCCCTAAGACCAATTGGTCTAGGAGTTATTAGCCTAAAGGTCGTTACATGGGTTAAAGATGCATTGTGTTTTAAGTTTTACATACATATATATATATATATAAATTTAATGAGAGTTTGTTTACTTGGATAGATTAATAGAAGTTGAATGATGAATGCCTTGCTTTATGGAACTTGCAAATTGTTTTTCTATTTTAACGCTTTCATTACTAGGGACTAGTAATAAGCTGGTTGGGGGGTGTGATTAGTACTTAAAAGTGCATTTTTATCATGGTTTTATATCATCATTTTGCACTTGAAGTATCAATAACTCCTTAACTAGAGTATGTTTTATAATAACAAGTCTGATAATATAAGATAGCTTTAATTTATGTTAAATGCTCATTTTAAATACAAGCATATCTCACAATTCAAAGGATTGATTGATGTGATTAACTATTGAAAGTGAAAGGATAAAGAAAAGGCTAAGCTTAAAAAGGAGATACCGATTCAATTCCAATTGGAACACTGTTTAGTTATTGGGTCATATCTGGAGCTGTAGATCTTAGATTTCAATTTGATTTATATGGATATAAAGCTAAGAAATAGGCCTACAATGTTCATGAATAGTGGAAGACCCAAATCTGCCATTTTCAAATTCAAAGTTTGGCCACAAAAAAGAAGTAAGAATCTGTCCTGCAATCCAGCCCAAACACTGCACATAATTTTACCCATATCTAGAGTTCTAGAAGGCAAAATAACGTCAAATTTTGTGGGTAGAAGGATAAGAAAATTTCCAACAACTTTCATGAGGACAACCTGCTTAAATTTTGATATTAGCAATGGCATTCATCCAGACAAGAGCTTGAGAGCTATCCACCACGTCCACCAGAAGCACTACTCAGTATTTTAGCCATATCTCGAGCTCTAGTGATCCCAACGCTTTGAACTTTTATAGGGGGAAAGATAAGATGATTTCTAACAATGTTTATGAGGAACACTTTGCCAAATTATGATTGCATCAATTTCATTTCATCCAGCTAAAATGCTTGAGTGCTGTTGTCCACCAAGTCCACTATATCAATAGTTGGCCACTACATCAATAATCAATTTCCAAATGAATAGTTTCGAATTTTAGCCTATAAAAGGACGTATTTTCCATTCATTTAGGAATCTTGGTTCTTCAGATCAAGATCTTGCTCTTGCTCTCTTTCTTTGTAATGTTCAAGTTTTATTCCATGTTATATTTTCCTTAATCTCTTGTTTATGTTTTTCATTTCCTTTACTATACTTAGTTAACTTATATCATGTTTATGTTCTTATATTGTTTATTTATGTTTTTCTTCTTCATAATATCTAGCTAAGTTAATTATGTCAAGGTGAAAAGGTTTCACTAATGGTGTTAGAATATGTATAATATAAACTCAACATGGACTTTAATGTTTATATCCAAGAAAGTTTGCTATTAACATGTCTTATCATTTTTATTTTATTAATTCTTAATACCTTGTTTGTTAAATGGTTAATCTAGATTTGTGTTGTATAACATTTGGTACATCAAATACTTGATCCTTCATAGTCTTCAGCCGACATCGTTGTAATGAAAGGAATATGATTTGTTGTCAACATAAGTTAGCATCATGAATATCTGATAAAATTTATAAATATGGTGTTATGTAAATAAGATGATTAATATGATCATGTTGATAATTTATAAAGAGTTTATACTTTACTTATCTCTAATACTATTAGTGGATCCTCTAACCTTGACATTTATTTTTATCATTGTAATCTTCACATTAATCTTACATCTCAAAGTCCTCTTTAACTCACCACCACCACCACCACCACCACCATCATCATTGTTGTTGTTGTTCTTGTTGTTGTTGTTTATAATTTATATAGTTCACCTCCCTGTGGTTTGACCCCGGTCTTGTCGGGTTATTTATTACTTTGACACTCCTGCACTTGGGATAAGACATCAACTCTTTGATCGTGTCAACAGGTAACAGGTTTTTAGGATGCAATTTGTGTTATTTTAGCATTCATCTTTTTTGTTTCATTATTTGTTTTATTTTCCTTTGCATGCCTTTTTTTATTGGGTTTTTATGCCTTGTAAATCTAGTAGTCAAACAGCCTAGGATTTATTCTCTCTTGTATATAATAAATGCCTTTGTTTTCTTAAGAAGAGAGATAAAAAAAAAATAAAGAGGAGGAAACCAACATTTTTTTTTATGAATGTAACTAGATTTGCAAATTCTCCTAATGTGATGGCCCTGCAAGTATGATGTTTCCATGAAAAAAAAAGGATTCTTATCATGGTTTTGTGTCTCACACAAGGAAAGTTAATACCTATGAGTGTTTGTAAGTTGAATGAGAAGTCATAAAAGTTGTGTTTCACTTTGCGGTGTTATAAACTTTTTCTCTCGTAGTTAATAAGTGTAAGTTTGAGGTTGTTTGGTAAAACATGAAGGTGACAATATTTCTTTTGGAATAAATGAGCAATCTTTATGTTTGGGATTTCATAAAAATAAAAGCATGGCTTTGTGTAGGTTTTTTGTTTTGCTTACCATGCATTTGTTTTTTTAGTTAACAAGTGTATACTATGTTTTTGGTAAAAACATGCATGCAAACATGAGGTAGGCATTGATGAAAGTATATAGGGTATATAGGGTAGTCGAGTCTTTTCTTTAAATTCTAATCATGTGTTGGACCTGTTAATAGAGAATGAGAAAGTCGTTTGAGAGGTTGGTTTTCTTAAGGGTGAAAGGTTGATAAGTCAGTGGTTCTCCTCTTCTTGTAAGTGCTTATTTTTGTGTAAAAGGGTTAGTTTTAATCCTTAGTTTTTCTACCCTTAAAACAAGAAAGGAGGTTGTGTTTTATTTATAAATAGGGCAAGTGATTAGTACTTAAAAGTGTATTTTTATCAAGATTTTATATCATCATTTTGCACTTAAAGTATTAATAACTCCTTAACTAGAGCATGTTTTATAATATCATGTCTAATACTATAAGATACCTTTAATTTATGGTAAATATTCATCTTAAATGCAAGCCTATCACATAAATGAAGGGATTGATTGATGAGTTTAACTACTGAAATTGAGAAAACAAAGAGAGGGTTAAGCTTAGAAAAGAGATGTTGGTTCAGTCCAAACTGGAACACTGTTCAGTCATTGGGTCATATCTAAAGCTATAGATCTTGGATTCCAATTTGGTTTATATGGCTAGAAAGCTAAGACATAGGCCTAAAACATTCATGAGGAGTCCAAGACTCAATTCTGCTGTCTGGAAGTCCAAATCTTAGCAACAATAAAGAAGTCGGAATCTATCCTACAGCCCAAACACTGTTCAGTGTTCAGCCCATATCTCAAGTTCTAGAAATCCAAATACACCGATTCTTTTTTTTTTTTGGAAAGCTGAGACAATTTCCTAGAACTTTCATGGTGACAATCTGTTCAAATTCTGATATTAGCAATGATGTTTTGTTCAGACAAGAAGATAAAGATTGTCACCAAGTCAAGATGTGGCCACCCACTTAACAATTAGTCATCAAATCAATAGTTTCAAATTTTGGCCTATAAAAGGAGGCATTTGCCATGCATTTAGGCATCTTGGTTTTCAGATCAAGATCATGTTCTTGCTCTTTCTCTTTATATTTTTGTATGCTTAAGTTTTGTTTATATTAATCTTTTGTTTATGCTTTTCATTTCCTTTCCTTTACTTAGTTAACTTATATCTTATTTATGTTTTTATCTTGTTTATTTATGTTTCTCTCTTTCATTATGTTTAGCTAAATTTAATATGTCAAGGTGAAAAGGTTACGCTAATAGTGTAAGAATAAGTATAGTATAAACTCAACATGGACTTTAATGTTTGATACTAACATGTTTTGTATTTGTTATCTTGTTCACTTTTAATACTTTGCTTGTTAAATGGTTAATCTAGATTTATGTTGTATAACCCTTGGTACAACAAATACTTGGCACTTTCATAGCCCAATCGTATGGTATAATCGACACATGTGCTATGACAGGGACTTGATTTGTTGTTAACATAAGTTATAATCATGAATACCTGACAACATTTACAAGTATTAGCATTATTCGAATAAGATAACTAATGTAATCATGTTAACAATTTATAATCCGATTGGAACCTTCTTTATGTGTGGTTTCAGTTGAGTAATAAGAGTTTATATTATACTTGTTTGAAATATCATTAGTGGATCCTCTAACCTTGACAATTATTTTTATCATTGTTTAATTCGTATATCAATATCACATCTCAAAGCTCTCTTCAACTTATTATTATTTATAATTTATATAGTTAACCTCCCTGTAGTTCGACCCTGATCTTGCTAGGTTATTTATTACTTTGACACTCCTACACTTTGGAGAAGACATCAATTTTTTGGTCGTGTCAGCAAGCATGTGAAATGCATGGATTAATGAACATGTTATTTTAAGAAATGTCATTGCACATCAAAACTCTTATAAGCTTTTATTTTATTTTCTTTGATTACATGTGATAAGGAGGAAACTCTTCTCTCTTCTTTCTTGAAAAATCCAATATGAACATACATTCTTAGGAGTTTAGGTTTTGTTGAACTTCTCTATATATTTTGCCTTACTTAGAAATCATGCTTCCTTTTTTTATATGTTATGTTCCTGTCAAGGTTTGTTCATGGAAGTACCATGTAACTGTAATTTTATATATGGGGATTTAAGTCTTTTATCCATAAAGCTTTTAGTGGGCAATTTGTCTAGGGGTTCCCTTAATAATTGATAGTAAATATGGACTTTTTTTTAGTGCTTTATAATGTCAAAATCTTTAAAAATTCCTTTTTCGATCATGTATTTTGGCCAAGCCTCTCACACATAAAACAAAGTTGCATTTATTTATTTTTCATGCAAGTCTTAGTAATCATTAGTCATCTTTTCAGTATTTTTATTTTTATGCATGTATTTATTTTTAAAATAAAAAAATATTTGTCATATTGCATGCATTCATTTTGGGTTTTATAACTTGCTTATAAAACCCATTGAGATTTGACCCACATTAAAAAGACTTATATGAGTTGACATTCCAAAACCTCTATAAAAAAATTAAAACCATGTTGAATATAATATTTTCTTTTTGTTATTACTTGTAGTGTTTGAGATAAATATACTCATAACGAGATATTATCTTAAATGCCAATAAGAAGTAACACCTCATGTATTAATTTCTTTAACAAATTCTAAATGTTCATGCAACTAGATTCTACCACTAAGTAGACCAACTTATAATTGTTATTGTTTGGATTTTTAGGGACTTGAGTGCAAAAATCTTATTAAATAAAAATTATGAGTGAACCTTGATACTATAGAATAAATAAACCTAAATAGATCATTATCCATGGGCCACTATTACATAAACAAAATGTTTAGTAACAACTCATCCTATGATAATGGATGATTTTAATGGGATTGATAAAAGCCCACCTAATTATTTATTAACAAAGCTTGATAGACTATTGACGGTCACATATGATGATCAACGGTAAACAATTGTAGACATGTCAATTCACTAAACAATTTAAAGTAATAAAAATGACATTGACTTTATAATGGATAAGCTTATACCTACTCAGGGTTTAACTCATTGCAGTAGACCCGTTATCACCTAATAGATAGACCATTAATATTAGGCACAACATATTATTAGAAATAAAAGATGAGTAGAAATGTAACTTACTTCAAGTATGATGCTTTAGTTTGATAATATGTTTTCTCTAGCATAATTAATCATTTACTTTAAAATTCTGAAAACCAATTAGGGTTTCTAGTAACATTAATAGTAGATGGCAACTACTTTTGATAAATTTAAGATATTTTCCCTATAAAAAAATCTTTCTTTTCTAGGAAAGAGGGCAGGTCCCTGCAACGTCGGGTGCCTACTTTTAATATAAACATGATAAAAAAAATACTATCATGCATACCAAGCATATATTAAAACTTGCAATATATACAAGATTAAAGTCCACGTATAATTTTAAGGCAAAGCGTGATGGTCAAGTCGTGTAGGTTGAAATAAAAAAAAAACAATGCTTAAATTAAAATAAAAAAGAATACTTACTTATTTAAACACTTTAAAGAAATGAAACTTTTGTTATTGTTAATGATAAATCCTTTGTCTTTAAGGTTTTTGTTACTGTTAATGATAAATCCTTTGTCTTTAAGGTTTTATTACCCTTTACTTGTGCAACTAGGATGTTTGCAATATTCCTCTCAAGATTTTAAAACATCATCTTAGTTTAAATATACTTCTAAACAAGGTCCTTAAATCAAAATAAAAAAAAACTTAAATATCTCTAATAAAGTATAAACCTAAACTCTGGAAAAACCAAAGTATAAAAGAGAATGAAAATGCTAAAAATGAGACGAGAAAGAGTGAAAAAATATGAAAAAATCAAATTAGAAACTCTTTTTTCAGCATATTTTTTATAGTGAATTTTGAAAGTTAAAAGGTTGAAGAATTAATATTAATTAATTCCTACTATTATCAATATTTGATTAGCCGCTATAAATCAATAATTAAATTTAGAAAAATCAAGAGTTCTTTGAATAGAAAAACAAATGGTTTTTTTAGATTAATTTTTTATTCACCCATAATTTAATTAAATTATTTTAATTAAACAAGTTTCCAACATATTTTAAGATAAATTACCTAATCATCTAAGTTGGGTAAGATTTTTACAAATTGATTTAAGCTATTTTTTTAATTATCTTTTGACTTGTCAATAAGTTATACATTTGATTAGAAATAATTTTTTACTGTAAAAAATTGTTGGGAAATTGAATCAAATTTTTTTTTATCTTTATGGATTTTAACTTATATTATCTATTTTGTGTAATAAAACTATTTTGAGTTATTTTTACTATATTTATAATTTAAAATTATTTTGATTTTTTTTGTTATCATTGATGTAAGAAAATGAAAATAATAATAATAAGAAAAAAACCGTCTCCCTAAACTCGCGTTCTCTTTGCGCACCAGCTTGCAAAACCGGATTTGGGATGCCTAGGATCCATTTTTATCGCATGTCATGAACATGCATTTTGTTGCAGTACGAATGGAAGTCACATCACTTTAAAAAATATTATTTGGTATATAATTTGTATTATTATTTATCATAAATATATATAATTCATACTATAAAAACAATTTACGAAGTCTAATTTAATTTCATAAATCATAAATGCTGAATTTAACATAACCTTCTTCCTCCGCCCCACTTTCATTCAAAGAGCGGCGTGTCACATGAAAAAGCTTATATTATATGCTTTATGCTGACAAACAAACACTCTCAAAAACTAATAAACGAAAAAAAGCATAAATTACCCTCCCAGGGGTTAAATCCTCACAAACCCCCACGCGCTGCAGTCCCCAAACCGAAACAAGAAATAAGCATCTTTTTAGCCGCCTCCCCAAACAATGTGAGCGAAACTGGCTATGAGAATCTGATTGCTCCTCTCCTCTCCTCTCAAAACCATCAGGAGATTTGCAGTAACGTGAAGGTCTATTCTTGCAAAGCTTCTGCAGCGTAAGTT
>Ga0325400_1004221_pt1 | contig 13255 bp, 6 predicted proteins | sample PopdelMetagenome_2_FD_205662 | JGI IMG/M metagenome (GOLD analysis project Ga0325400, IMG submission 205662) | Populus deltoides microbial communities from Bellville, Georgia, United States - Xylem-PdKOR-R1 | ecosystem: Host-associated > Plants > Phyllosphere > Stem > Wood/Secondary xylem... | reverse complement strand
GCTTTGTTGTCAGGCAGAATTAAGTCAAACATCCACCAACAGGCAACAACTATATTTATCGGAACCGGCCTAGCCGGATCCGAAGAAAATCAAACCTGAACGTGCAGTTTGTCAGGACAGATCTGGGTGACCTGTCAGATTAACCCCCACAACTTATTAGAGACTTTTTATTTTATTTTTTAAGAAACCAAAACATTAATGTATAAATAATTAGATTAATATAATATTTTTAGATGAAAGATATTTGTTTGTGCGGATATTCCTCAAAACAAAGTAATTTTTTCCCTTAACAAACAAAAAAATCAATTCACAAAAACCTAGTTTGATATACTTTTATAAAGTTGGAACACACCTCGATTTATATTTTTTTAAAGGTAAAAGATTTTTATATATTTTAATTATTTATAATATACATAGTTTATATCCATATAAATTAATTGTTTATTATCCTTTTCAATGAGATATTAATAATTATGCCAACAACGATCTTTATTTTTTTTTGTTTTAAGAATAGTGGAATATATTCACTGAAAAAAGTTGTAATATCTTATGAGGACAAGACAGTTTTGGTGGAGATCGAGTCATTAATTTGGACAAGACAAGATTTCACAGTAAATTAAAGTAAAATTTAAGAGATTTAGAAAAATAAAATAAACAAACTTAAGAAAGATTTTGTAATTAATTAAGCAATTTGTCTATGTAATTCAATTTCCTTTAGAGTTGTATTTACTATTTAGGGAAATAAACAAACTTGAGTGCATGGGCATTGAGAATCTTTTCGATCAATTTTTATATGTCAAAATTGTAACATTTTCAAACTTGATCTTTCGCATATATATATATATATATGTATATAAAATAATAACAATATATTTATATAAAATATAACAACCTTCTATAAAATAAATAAATAAATAAACTTAAAAGTGTGAGTGTATGGTCATGTGGGTATCATGTAAGTTAACCTCCACAATAATATGTAAATATTATTGTTTAAAATGACTTGAAATAGACCCACCATCTCTTCTCTTCTTTTTTCTTTTTTAAAGGAAAGGCTGGATTTAAATTAATGAAATGATGAACACTTTTTACTTGCTTTTTTATTTACTGATTAGTTTAGAGTCTAGAACCTTCTTCTGGTAAATAAGACTATAAGATTTTATTTAAAAATAGATAATAAATAACAACAACAACATTAATAAAATTTATAATAATTGCGAGTCGTATTGTATTATAATATTAAATGAGACCTAAACCATAGACTTATCACTCTAATAACTCATGTGTATTATCATATTATTTTTATTGATATTTAACGTCACTTGTTTTTAAACAATAATTAAAAGTATTTGAATTCACGATACTAATTTTTTAAAAAAAAATTATCATTGAACGAAACAGATATTATCGGTACTTCTGCAAATGTATACACCCACTTTTTTTTATGGCTTTATTTTTTACCAGAGTATTCTCTAATTATTTTTTTGCATATAAAAAATAAATACACTTCTCTTATGTGATTAATAAATAAAATACTTATATTGGGATTAGTTAAGATTCATGAGAATTCTCAATTTATTAAAAAAATTGCTTCATGAAAGAAAATAAGGTGGATCGTTATTTTAGAAATTTCATAATTCTAAGGTGGTTTTTGACTAAATAAATCAAAACGAAACTTAATTTGATACCAAATTAAAAATGAAATAACACAATCATGGATTGAAACTAAAATAATTACTCTGGATCAAGTGTGATAATTCAATAATTACTAAGATAAGTTTTTATAAGTTCAAAGTATAAAGTATAGAAAAAACATGTTTTAATATAAATTTTTTATTTTTAATGTATCAATTTTTGCTATAATAACAATAAACAAAGGGTACAAGTTTCTCCCTCCTCTCGTTATTAAAAAAATCCCCTCTCTACAGCTATAATATCAGCCGACAACTTGGCTCGTAAGGGGAAAATAAAGAACTCGTTATCCGTAGTGGCCGTCTAGCTAGCTAGTTGCAATTGATATATGAAAAATGGAGAATCAAGATAAAACGAACAGTACATCCATTCGATTGTTTTCCTTTATCCAAACAGTGAGTTTTGACTATAAAGATTTTTTTTGGTCGATCGACTGCGATAGCCCCCTTTGAAGTTCACAAGGGCTACCATTTTGTATTTTCAATTTATGGATATCCCCTCAAATATAAATATTCGATAACTAGTTTCACTATTTACATAACATTTTTTTAAAAAGAAAAAGAAGAACCAAAGAGCTTTAAAAGCCTTCTTGATATACGTTACAGAACTATCTCAACCTAATAGTTTAAACGGTTAATTAAGTGAAGTTTCAGAATATGATTTATATTATTTTCTAATATACCCTCTCGAGTGAAAGCTATTTGGGCTTGAAACTTGCACATAATTTTATTACTTTGTGCTTAATGTTTTATAAAACAAATGAGGTTGGTGAGATATGAACTCGTGCCTGGTTGGTCATCAAAATTCTGATATCATATTAAAAAATCATCACAACTCAATAACTTAGGATTCAGAATATAACTTATATTATTCTTTAATAATATCGAGAGTACGGCCACCTCCGATCTAAATACATGTGGGGATGATTTTCTTCAACTGCTGCAATTTTATTTTATGCTGATGTGGAAAAGGTTTCTTTCTTTCCTTTTTAATTTATATTTTAGTGCGAATAAACTTTAGGTTTTATAATCTTCAGATAAGCAATATGGTACGTAACATTTCACTATCTCCCTTTTTTTTTTTCCTTAAGAAACATTCCATTTTCCCTTGGAGAGTTCATAAAAGAATTAACTTAAAAAGTGTTTTTGTATGAACTAATCAAAACCTACTTTGTTTGTGTTAAAAGGGTAGGGAACATTTAGGGAGGGACGGAGATTCATTGTTTCGCCGGAAGGTAGTTGATAGTTAGGTGGTTTACTTGAAATAAAAGGATTCTCTTGTAATCGATCGGTCCTGCAACTCTCCTCCCTTTCGGTTGTTTTTTTCTTTTTTTTAGCTTTTAGAACAATGTGCTTTCTTTCTTTTTATCCTCTTGAATCACATTTGTTTTTCAATCTTGCTTTTCAGGACTTTCGGAAAGGGGATGATCAAGGACGACAAAGACTTTATTTCAATATATTTTTGTTTCATTGGAATATCCTTTGCTTCCACACCGGCACAAAGACTCCCTGTTATATATATATGTACACTTTTATGTCCAGTTTCTTTGTTTTCTGTAAAATATTTACAAGAATATGTTTTCTAGATTTTATGTATTTATCTCTGAAAAATATTTTTTAGAAAATATTTTCTTGTGTTTATTTTTCATAAAATATTTTACAGGAAAACTTGTTGGTGAAAAATATTTTACAATCAACCTTCAAATTTAATTTATTTATTATAAAATGCTTTTACTTCATGAATTATCATAAAATATTTTATAATTTTATATTTTAATGTTAGATTGATTAAAAAATTGAGTTTCATAATTTTTAATAAAAAATAACTCATCCCATCATAAATGATTTAATTATAAAGTAAAAAAGCAATAGTTAGATTAGGATAATAAATGCTTGTTTGAAAGTGTAGTAAAGATGGTGTATTAAAATATTTTTTGTTTAAAAATATATTAAAATAATATATTTTTTATTTTTTAAAATTTATTTTTAATATTAATATATTAAAAAACAATAAAAAGATTAATTTTAAGAAGAAAAAAAATCTGCCAAACGCCGCCTAAGGTGGAACTTATAATTTTATCTTTTTTTTGGGAGGAGGGTAGATACTGGATAGTAGATAGATTATAAATTAGGGCATGTTGTTGGAACCTCGGTTGAGTGGTGGACTATACGACACCAAACCCAAAGAACATCGGTATAAATCATGGCATAGTAGGTGCATGGTCAAGAGGGATAATTAGCAATTAATTGGTTGGGCAGCTCCCATCAGAGCATGCCTTCAATAAAAAAAAAAATAAAAAAAATAAAAAAAGAAGAAACACAATGAGAGAAGCAGTGCATTGTTGATGATTTGATATGCAGCCATGCCTGTCAAACTGGGTGCTGGAGACTCTCTCTCGCATCTGCTGCAGCCATCCTTCTCCGCTTTGGTTTTCTGGTTTTTGGACATCCACTATTCTACTGCGCAGCACTGTCCCACATGATCATCAAATTAATGAGAATCACGTCAGCTTTATCTACATTGCTAAAATGCATTTATTTAAAGTGATCAGCTTTTCTGCCCCTATCTAAAAAAGAGGCATCACTGCTAATCCACGTTACTGAGAAATTTCTGTTCTGAAGTCTGAACCTATTTCTTTTCTCCCCCGCTGCCCCAAGCTAGAAGCCTCGAGGGAATGAAGAGTAAGTTTATTTACTTACCCTTACGTGAAAGACTGTGAGTATGCATCATTCAAGCATGATTACATACATATCCCCATGCATTAACCATGAAATAAAATAAAGAACAATATTAATGATAATATTGAATTAATGGGGCGTTGAATGCATCTCTCTGCGTATAAAACAAAATTGAACATGACGAAGTTGGTGCATGTGCATCAAACTGTGCTGGTCTTCAAATTATTCAATCTGTAGGATCCTATGAGATTGAAAACTTTAAGGATATGCACCATTTTTATTTTTTGAATTTCTTAAAATGCGGCTCTTCATGTGCAAATTGTAGGAGGGCCGACCTATCTCCACCGAAAAACTTAACAATTTTCTGCAATAACTGAAAAGGGCAGTTGAGTTCTAGCAGTTTAATGAGCCACCTTTTCTCGGCAGAAACATCAAAAAGTTACCCAACAGTTAATGATCAGTAGGATCGTAAGCTTGAAATGAGACAGATAAACAGTCGTAAGCTTGACATGAGACAGATAAACAAGTCAATTGTTTTTTTTTTTGGATACTTACGCTGCCTTTTAATCGATCGGTAGAGGGGGGATGGGATATTAAAAATTATCCAGTGTTTGTTTACAAAGACAGTAGTTTTATAATACTGATGCTTACGTAGTTATATAGTTATTTACACAAAGCAAATTAATACCAGATATTGAAGCAGTATGTATCATTATTCTTTTATTCTTTTATAAAATATCACTTTTACTTTCTACAGCGTGTTGGTTTTGTGTTTCAAAATATTTTTAAATTAATTATTAATTATTTTAATGTTTTCAAATCATTTTGGTATTCTAATATTAAAAATAAATATTATTTCAATATAATTTTTAAATAAATAAATTGTTTTAAAAAAGTATAACTGCTTTAATATATAGTACACGGGGCTTTAAGTAAATTCAAGATTTAATTTACCCTTGGAGAGAGGGAAAAAAAAACTCAGTTCCATTTCTTTTATTTTCTTTCCTTTATCATCCTGCTTTTGAAAATAGGGTTAGAGAATCTTTGTTTTTAGATTCTTGCTAATGATGGTTCACTAGCGATCACCTGATTTTATTTTGAAAATCGAAAGAACAAATTCCAGTCTATTTGAAAATCACAAAATTAGTAATTATGGTGAAATAACTCTCAATAAGGTTGTTGATATAATTTCAAAATTAAAGACTATATATATATATAGTCTTTAATTTTGAAATCAACAACCTTATTTATATATATATATATATATTTCAAAATTAAAGACAATATATATATTTATTTCAAAATTAAAGACAATATATATATATCGATTAAACATGAGTCACGAAGAGAGAAAAGGTGAAAGGTCAAAGCTGAAGAAGGTGCTCACAAAGGCTCCTTGGAGCACCTAAAGGCTAAATCAAGACTCCTTTTTTTCCCTTTTTATATACTATATAATTTAAGTGGAAAAAAAAAAAAGAGTCACAGACTCACAGTTAAAAGTTAAAACTAATAACAGAGGAGAAATATTTTTTTGAATATTAAAATTATAGATAGAGAAGAAAGGGGGCCGGGGAGGTGACTACTTGCCAAATGCATATAAAAAGCCGCCATTGCTAACCAATCTCATTCCATTCACTCTCTTTGTTATCTTCCTCACTCCTTTCCTCCCTCATCAAAATCCATACCACCGTAGTTTCCTTTCTCTTTCACCACCTTCTCAATACATTTTCTTAGTACCTACCTTTCCAGCTAGAGTTTCCGCAATCCAAACCTAGCTTTTGTTTTCAAGCCTTCTGTTTCTTGGCCTTCCTTCTTCAGTGAAAAGATTGCCTCTCGCTCACTGTAGAAGACCCTGAATTGAAATTAATACTAAACATTCTATTTCTTCTTCTTCAGGCGGTTTAAGGTCACAGAAAGTTTAACAAAGGTCTTTTACCCTTCTTCTATTCCTTTCTATAACATTGCTTCCTCTTTGTTTATTGTCTTTTGGCTAGCTTCTTCTGTTTTTTTTCGTTGATCTCGTTTTTTGTAAAAAATGGAATATATATAGGGCACTGTTGAAGATGAACAAAGGAGGAGGAATGAAGAAAATGAAGTACGTGGTGGTGACTGGAGGAGTAGTAAGTGGGCTTGGGAAAGGAGTGACGGCAAGTAGTATTGGTGTGCTTCTCAAGGCCTGTGGCTTTCGTGTTACTTCTATCAAGATTGGTCTGTTCTGCTGCACCTTTCTATCTTAAATCTCCTTTTCTTTTAAATGTTTTTTTAAGCTTTCTATTACTAGAAAAAATAAAAGAAAAGAACCGCTACTCCCTCCTGTTTTTCTTCTCTCCAACCAAATCTCATGTTCAGTGTACAGAAATCCTACCCACCTCTCTGGACTTGTCACCAAAACTTCTGCTTTGGGGGTTATAAAGTTAAATGTTCGGTTAAAAGATAAGCAGGTGTAGATTTCTTTTGCCTTTTCTTTTTCAATTCCTTGAAATGGGCCTATGTTAAGTTTGCTTAAAATTCCTTCGACAGTTTTCTTTGTTCTCAAGTCCTGTTGCTTTGCACTACTTCATGATCTTTTGATGTCGGTCTTCTTGATTTGTAGTCCGTTGTTCATGAAAATAATTATTATGTCTCAATTAGGATCAGGAGCTGTCGCTACTTTCTCCACTTCTTTTGAGTGCTTTACATTGCTGTTCATGCTAACAATTTCTTGTATTTTTTGCTCAATTTTACGTCTCCATTCAGATCCATACTTAAACACTGATGCCGGAACAATGTCGCCCTTTGAGCATGGAGAAGTGTTTGTCTTGGATGATGGTGGCGAGGTAGAAAGTTCCTTCATTTTTTTAATGTCCTCGAGAAGATTTGTTAAGGGGTCTTTGAGAAAGCAATAACTGTAGCTTATGCATGCTAAGCATGTAGATAAATTTCCTGGACTCCACATCCTCGAGAGGATATTTCTATGATTCAAAAGATTGGCTTCCATATGCCTTTTGAATTGTAGTCCATGGCATTAAAATTTATGGAATCTGTCAAAAATTACCGCTGGATATTTCTCATGCCCCTCTATTTTGTTTATGATTACCAACTATGACCATGCTAGATCATATCCATTAAACCTATAAACTAATAAATTTCTTACTCGTCACGAGTGAAAGTAAAAGAAAATGGCTGGAGTGTATGTTATTTCAAGGAAAACGAAAAAAAGGAAATCAGAGTAATGACTTTAATGAAAGGTAGGGAATTGTTCTAGACTGAGAGAACTGACTTATTTATCTTGTTTTGAAGGTGGACCTGGACCTTGGAAATTATGAGAGGTTTCTAGATATCAAGTTGACACGCGATAATAATATCACCACCGGAAAGATTTACCAGGCAAGTGGTTTAAACTTCATGTTTCTTAAGTGTATCAAACATCTTTTTCTGAAGAAAACAAAAATCTCTAGAATTAGCTGACATCTTGTTACTGAAGTTAATTGTTCCTTTGTCTTATTGAACTGTAGGCTGTTATTGACAAGGAAAGAAGGGGAGATTATCTGGGAAAAACTGTGCAGGTTTATATCTAGCTGAATTTATCTGTTACGTTGTCCTGTAGCCTACCGCAAGCTTTACATGTATAGTTCATCTCCTTTATGTGTTTTTGTAAACTGCAGGTTGTCCCACACATCACAGATGCCATTCAAGAGTGGATTGAACGTGTGGCAATGATACCAGTAGACGGACAGCCGGGTCCTGCTGATGTTTGTGTCATTGAATTGGGTGGAACTATTGGTACAGTAACAACAACTTTCTTGATGAATAATTGGTCATGAGCTGTTCTCCATTTTTTTCTGTGTCACTAGAAACTTTCCTGTGGGCAGGTGACATCGAGTCCATGCCATTTACTGAAGCTCTAGGGCAGTTTTCATACCGTGTGGGTAAGACCGCTACTACGTAACTTTACTTAATGCTGTGTGAGACTCTTCTTGCCTTTACTTTTTCTGATTAGTCGGCTTCTTCTAAATGATGCTTGTTTTCCAGGCGCTGGCAACTTCTGCTTGGTTCATGTCAGCCTTGTGCCAGTTCTAAGTGCTGTTGGTGAACAGGTAAGCAGCTTAAAGTATTGTCTTGGGATATAATCAGTGTAAATAAGATGATTGTCTATTTGCATATATACTTATCCTATATGAAAGAATTATAAAAATCAGTGTATTTACACTTTGCAGAAAACAAAACCAACTCAGCACAGTGTTCGTGGGCTGAGAAGCTTAGGTTTGACACCAAATATCTTAGCTTGTCGCAGCACATTGGTAACTTAATCTCTCTCTCTCTCTCTCTCACACACACACACAGACACAACCGCATGCGCCCTTGTAGTGATTGTAACCTCTGTGAACTTCAGATTATGGACTTGCATTTGTTTTACAGGCACTCGAGGAGAACGTAAAGCAGAAACTCTCTCAATTTTGCCATGTCCCTGTAAGTTGATCACAAGGAAAACCTTTTCATGTATGTTACTTGAATATTTACATGTCTATTTTACATGTTTTTCAGGCAGAAAATATCATCACCCTCTATGATGTTCCTAACATTTGGCACCTTCCTTTGCTTTTAAGAGTGAGTAGACTTTTAGCACTATTGACATTCAGTTCATTTCTTAGCTTCTAATTCTCACAACTACCATGTGTCCCTTCTCATTTAGGATCAGAAGGCTCACGAAGCAATTTTGGGAGTGCTGAACCTTCTTGGGTTTGTCCAGTGATCCAACTTAGCATTTACCCTCTGCAATGCTTTGCATGATATCTTCTATTTGCTGGCATCCTTAAAATGATTGTCTTGTAATGTGCAGGATTGCTAGGGAGCCTAATTTAAAGGAATGGACCTCTAGGGCTGAACTCTGTGATAAGTTGCATGAACCAGTGGGTCCTAGCAAATTTCAATTCTCATATTTAGCAACTGTTGCCATGTTCTGCCTGAGATTTATGTATTTAAACCATGAATTGCAGATTCGTATTGCCATTGTTGGGAAGTATACAGGCCTTTCAGATTCATACCTTTCTTTACTAAAGGTTCGCTTATCTATCATTACCTTCTTAAAGCTTAGGATTATTGTTTCTGCGGGAAGTTTCATGTGTTCATGTGATGAAGTCTTTTGTGAAAGTTTATCCCTGAGGTTGTTGCTGCTCTTCCTTACTTTCAATAATACATCTCAAACTTTTAACCTAGCAGACCATATCTAACAATTCAACTACCTTTTAAAACGTTGTGCGAATGTATATGTGTTTATGTCCATAATAAAGATAAGATAATGGAGTCTTTCGTGGTGGTAAAAGCTATTTTACTGTTGACAGGCTCTTTTGCATGCATCTGTTTCTCTCCGCAAGAAACTTGTTGTGGATTGGATTCCAGCCAGTGATCTTGAGGATGAAACTGCAAAAGAGGTTAGTAATTTGGAGTACTGATATCATATAAACTAATCTTTATACCGGGTTTTGCTTCTTAACTTGAATGCTCCCCCCTGCAGAATCCTGATGTTTATAAGGCTGCTTGGAAGTTGTTAAAGGTTTGTATTGCTAATGGTTGAAAGCATAAGCTGATTTTCTTTTTTAGTAGCAGCCCTTAAAAGTTCTGGTAGCTTTCTTTCATAGCCATCTGACCAGCCTACGTCTTCAGGGTTCAGATGGTGTTCTTGTCCCAGGAGGGTTTGGTGACAGAGGCGTGGAAGGGAAAATTCTTGCAGCCAAGTATGCCCGAGAAAACAGAATTCCATTCCTTGGAATCTGTCTGGGAATGCAAATTGCAGTCATTGAGTTTGCACGATCCATCCTTGGCCTGCAAGATGCTAACAGCACAGAATTTGATCCTGACACCAAGGATCCCTGTGTTATATTTATGCCTGAGGTTTTGTATTGTCCCCTCAGTTTAGAACTATGGTGCCAACTGGTTGTCTAAGTTTCCTGTTTAGCCTGACATTTTACCTTATCATCAGGGATCAAAAACCCACTTCGGAGGCACCATGCGTCTTGGGTCAAGGAGGACATATTTCCAAGTTATGGACTGCAAATCAGCAAAATTGTAAGTGATTTGAGGGCTTGGTAACAGATATTGATATGGTAGCGCCTACATTCATGTATGATAAATTTTGATGATGTAAAAGGCTGTTATTCATATCATAAGACTATGAAAGTTACAGGAAGAAACTTTTTGCTTATGACATTTTTATCATAAATCAACCTGAAATATGTATACAACAGGTAGATCAAGTTTATCTACTTGTGAATTTCTGATACTGGCTAAACTCTGGATTCTGGATTCTGTCAGATATGGTAATAGAGGCTTCATTGATGAGAGACATCGGCATAGATATGAGGTATGGGGTGTCGAGAACTCAAGATGCATATCTTTGCAATGTAAGTAGATAGTTACTCGAGATAATAAGAAGTCTTGTTTATGCAGGTGAATCCTGATATGGTATCACGCCTGGAAGATGCTGGTCTCTCATTCACTGGCAAGGATGAAACTGGTCAACGCATGGAGGTAGAGAGTTTTGGACTTGCAGACTTCCGTTTTTGCATTTTTCAAATTTCTTTAGGATCAATAGTTATATATAGTTATTCTAAGTTAATTTGCCTCATTGATGTAACAGATAGTTGAGCTGCCTAATCATCCTTACTATATTGGTGCTCAATTCCATCCTGAATTTAAATCAAGACCCGGGAAACCTTCTGCACTATTCTTAGGTACCTCTCTCACTCTTCTCCATATTGCAAGAGTAATATTTTTTTCTCATCTTCAACCAAAAGACTAGTTTTCTTCTTTTCGTCAACTTAACTAGTTACTTGATAGGATGCTTCTTATTTCTAATGTCTAGCTTTGACATTTGATAAACAACCTTCAAATTGCAGGCCTGATAGCAGCAGCATGTGACCAACTAGATTCTCTCTTACATGCTCACAAGATTCCCAATGGAATGGCCAAAAAAATTAGCCTCTGCCAAAATGGAAATGCAACTAAGTTTGCAAAAATACCGACAGATGGTATCTACAGCAATTGCAATGGTGTGCATGCCTAAGCTCTGGTCCTGCTCTTTATTATAGGACCTTTTTTTTTTCTGATGCGATACATGTTCTGATGATGCTCTGGTAGTATCTTAGGATATGCTTTGTACAGTAATTTGAGTATTTGGTAGGAGTTAGCTTTGAGAGGGATGGCGGATTGAACAGAGCTTGATCCTGGTAATGGCGGATTGAACAGAGCTTTATCCTGGTCTTTTATACAGGACAGCCTGTTGTAATTTACAGTCGTACCATGCTTTCCAAGCCTTCAGTCTAAGATGGTGTTTTTAATGTGGGATTGCAATGAAAAATCTCTCTAGTTTGCCTATGTCAACACACATTAACTTCGTAGGAGCCTTCCTGCTTCTTTGCTTTCTCTATAATTCAGGCCTCCCCTAAACTTGTATTGATGAAGCATATGAAAAAATCAACGAACACGCAAGTAGTTTCACTTTCAGATGGCAATTTCTAAAGGACCGAATCTGCCTTCTAATAACAGCTCAACGATGATTGTCAGGAGAGCAGAATTGACGTTTCCAGTCTCCAGAAAGAAACCAATGCTTGTCAATTGTCAAACGGATGGTTTTGGTTTTTTCTTTTCTGTCCTTTTGCGGGAAGCGAAACACCTGTACAGAACAAATCCTCGTTAAACTGGAAGCATGAAAAAATAGATAGGAGTATCCTAGGTTAAATAACTGTAATAAGTTGAAACAGCCTCCTGGAAATGCAATAGGTTGCCACTTGCCGCTAAATGAGAGATCTCAGGATACTGTTTTAACCTTGTGAAGACAGGATAGGCTCCAGAGAATTCGAAAGGAGGTCATGTTCCAGACTGGATATCCCTCATTCCTTCCAAACTAACCCGAAAACAGACCACGGATTAAGCCATAGGATTTTAGTTTGAGAGAAGCACGTGGACCAGGATAAATGGACAATGAAAGGAGGAGTTGAATAGCAGTCCCTGCTCTCTTTTGTTTCGGTCGTGTAAATCAGCGGGAAATATCCTGAAACTTTGTACATGTGAGAATAACCAGCCTGAAGCCAAACTGGACACCAATGACATGTTCTTTTGGGAACTATGAATAAACACAAACGAGAACATCTCAGTTAATTGAGCTTCACATGCTATTGCAATCAACAGACGAAAACTAACGACAGGCCTTACGTACGATGGGGCAGGGAGAAAAAAAATCCAAAGCTGAACATGTAGAGACAAATCAATATGAGAATCTGAAGAATATGTTAGGTGTAATATCTTGATTGATTGAAATGCAATTGCTTGATTCAGAGAGAGGGAGCTTGGTGCCGGGAGATTGATTGATAGGCAATGATAATTATGATCTTAAAGTGATTGTAGAATATAAATATATTGATACTTTACTATTAAAAAAGAGAGAGGAGATTCTCCATTGAGAGGCATTGGTACCATTATCAGAGCAAAAGTTCTAAATTTTATATTTAATTATTTGGGTTAGTATTTTTCTTGCTTAAGTTGTGAGATATTTTTCTTGGGTTTCTCTCTTGAGATGTTTTCTTGGTATGAGGTTATAGGCAGTTTCTCTGTGTAGAGAGATTCTTTTGACATTAAGGTTTATTTTTTTATTGGTTTAGTTTTTTTTTTATTTATCATAAAAAAAGAAAATTATATTGTTTGTTTTAATGAAAAAAATTACTCCATTTGTAAGTTTCAACTCAAGATGTTTGTGAATAATAAGAATTGTGGGGTCACTTAGATTGATCATCTAAAACTCTCTTTGATTTCAAGGAGATTGATTTCGGAAAGAGTAAGGAGGCTTGCTTTATCTATTGATTATTAGGTTCTACTGAACCATATATGGTAAATAATTTTTTTTATCACCC
>Ga0325400_1004219_pt1 | contig 13258 bp, 10 predicted proteins | sample PopdelMetagenome_2_FD_205662 | JGI IMG/M metagenome (GOLD analysis project Ga0325400, IMG submission 205662) | Populus deltoides microbial communities from Bellville, Georgia, United States - Xylem-PdKOR-R1 | ecosystem: Host-associated > Plants > Phyllosphere > Stem > Wood/Secondary xylem... | reverse complement strand
GTGCGGTCGCCATAGCTGGTCTATCGGTTTGCCTGGCAGTTGTGCATTTTCCGGATATAACGCCCGATAAATTGCTGACTGCTATATTCGGTGGGTTTTTCATTGGCGTAGGTATTGGGTTAGCTATACGCGGTGGCGCTGTGTTGGACGGTACCGAAATTGCCGCACTGCTGCTCAGCAAGCGTATGGTGTTATTCAAGGTGAGCGACATCATTCTAATACTAAATGTTATTATTTTCGGCGTAGCGGCTTACTTTCTGGGCATCGAATCGGCTATGTATTCCATATTAACTTATCTGGCTGCCTCTCAAATGATCGATTTTATTTTGAATGGTATTGAGCAGTATACAGGCATTACCGTAATTTCCAATAAAAGCGATGTTATTCGCCGGGTGCTGACCCGTAAATTAGGATTAGGTGTAACTGTTTATCAGGGTAAAGGCGGCTACGGTAAAGATGGTGACATTGAGGATCCGCGCGATATTATATTTACTATTGCTACCCGGCTGGAGGTACCCGCAATTAAGCAAAAAGTGCTGCAGATAGATGCCGCAGCGTTTATTGTACAGCAGAGTGTTGATGAAGCTACCAACGGTTTGGTAAATAAAAAGAAACACCACTAAGCTTCGTTCAATTTGCAATGTGTCGCTAGTAGCGTAACAACTGGTATTTTACTTTTTTCAATTTTTTATTAGCTGATATAAGTATAGTTTGCTGCGCTTGGTTTGGCGTTTATTATTCTGTTATCCTTCAAAGCATTGATAGGTAATCACTATTTTTGCAAAATATGGATATTGCTAAAACCTATCAATTTAACCAGGTAGAAGATAAATGGTACAGCTACTGGCTGCAAAATAAGTTTTTCAAATCGGTTCCCGACGAACGCGAGCCGTATACTATAGTTATCCCGCCCCCTAACGTGACTGGTGTTTTACACATGGGTCATATGTTAAACAATACCATACAGGATGTACTGATACGCCGTGCGCGCATGAGCGGTAAAAACGCCTGCTGGGTACCTGGCACCGACCATGCCAGTATCGCTACAGAAGCCAAAGTTGTAGCGATGCTTAAAGAGCGTGGTATTAGCAAGCAGGAGTTAACACGTCCTGAATTTTTAGCATACGCCTGGGAGTGGAAAGAAAAATATGGCGGCATTATACTCGAACAGCTGAAAAAGCTGGGCGCCTCGTGCGATTGGGACCGCACTCGTTTTACTATGGACGAGTCCCTGTCGGAAGCTGTGATAGACACCTTTATACACCTGTACCAAAAAGGGTGGATATACCGGGGGGTACGCATGGTGAACTGGGACCCTAAAGGCTTAACAGCGGTATCTGACGAAGAAGTAATTCGTAAAGAAGTTAATCAGAAACTTTATTATATCCGGTATGCGATAGCCGATGCCGGGCAATCGCTTATTATCGCTACTACCCGGCCCGAAACTATCATGGCCGATAGTGCTATCTGTATTAACCCAAACGACGAACGGTACACACATTTGCATGGGAAAAAAGTCTTTATTCCGCTTATAGGCCGGGAGATACCGGTAATACTAGACGAATATGTGACTATGGATTTTGGTACCGGTTGTTTAAAGGTAACACCGGCACATGATTTAAACGATTATGAGCTTGGCCAGAAGCACAACTTGCCGGTGATTGATATTTTAAATGATGATGGTACGCTTAACGAAAAAGCACAGATACTGGTAGGCGAAGACCGTTTTGCGGCCCGTAAAAAGATAGCTGTGATGCTTGAAGAAGCCGGCGCACTTGAAAAAATAGAAGATTACAAGTCGCAAATAGGTTTTTCGGAGCGTACAGATGCTGTGATTGAACCCAAGCTATCCATGCAGTGGTTTTGCAAAATGGAGGAGATGGCTAAACCCGCGCTCGATTATGTATTAAACGGCGAGGTAAAGCTTATACCCGAAAAATTCGTAAATACTTACCGCCATTGGATGGAGAATGTGAAAGACTGGTGTATAAGCCGCCAGCTTTGGTGGGGGCAGCAAATACCAGCCTGGTACCTGCCCAATGGCCAGCACGTGGTCGCTAAAACCCGTGAGGAAGCGCTTACACTGGCTAATCAGCTTATGCCACAAAATTCGCCACTTACTATTGCTGATTTAAAACAGGACGAAGATGTGGTAGATACCTGGTTTTCATCATGGCTGTGGCCTATATCAGTATTTGACGGTTTTAAAGATCCTGAAAACGCTGATATCAAGTACTACTATCCAACTAACGATTTGGTTACTGCGCCCGAAATTTTGTTTTTCTGGGTTGCGCGCATGATTATGGCTGGTCATGAATTTCGCGGGCAAGCACCTTTCACCAATGTATATCTTACCGGTATTGTACGTGATAAACTTGGCCGGAAAATGTCTAAGTCTTTAGGTAATTCGCCTGATCCGTTAAGTTTAATTGAAAAGTACGGTGCCGACGGTGTAAGGGTAGGTATGCTGCTTTGTTCGCCTGCTGGTAACGATTTGATGTTCGACGAAAGTTACTGTGAACAAGGGCGGAACTTTAACAATAAAATCTGGAACGCCTTTCGGTTGGTGAAGGGCTGGGAAGTAGATTCTGCGTTGCCTGCCGTTAATACGCCTGCAATCAATTGGTTTGCTAACCGCTTTAATCAAGCTCTTTCCGAAATTGAGGATAATTTCAAAAGTTATCGTTTATCAGAAGCACTGATGGCAGTTTACAAATTGGTATGGGACGACTTTTGTGCCTGGTACCTCGAAATGGTTAAGCCAGTTTATCAGCAGCCTGTAGATCCGGAAACCTACAAGCAAACGATTGGCTTTTTTGAGAATATTTTAAAGCTGCTTCATCCATTTATTCCTTTCATCACCGAAGAGCTGTGGCACGATGAAATTTTTGGTGTACGGGAAGCGGCCGATTGCTGCATAATAGCACAAATGCCTGCTGCAGCACCGTGGGATAATCAGCTGTTGAATGACTTCGATAAGGTGAAACAAGTAGTAACCGAAATACGTAATACACGCAACAGCAAACAGCTGTCGCCTAAGCAGTCGTTAAGCTTATTTTGGAAGTCAAAATCGGTAACCAGCTTCGAAAATTTTTCGGCTGTTATTATGAAATTGGGCAACCTTACTGCATTCAGTCGTACCGACGAAAAGATTGCAGGTGCAGTAAGCTTTATGGTTGCTACGGATGAATTTTTGATACCGCTGGATAATCAGATTGATGCGGAAGCGGAGCGTGTAAGGCTGCAAAAGGAAAAAGACTACTTGCTTGGCTTTTTAAAATCGGTAGAAGCAAAGTTAACCAACGAGAAGTTTGTGAATAATGCAAAACCGGAAGTGATTGCCAACGAGAGGAAGAAGAAGGAGGATGCCGAAACCAAACTTAGAATAGTAACTGAAAGTATGAGTGCCCTGGCTTCATAAATTCTTTGTGTTAAAAGCAAAAAGGTCTTTAAACATTGTTTAAGATTTATATTACAACAAATACAGCAATATCAGATTTACAGAATGAGCAAGGAGTCGAACTTTTTTAATCTGTCTATCGATAACTTGCTGTCGGACGAACAATCTGTACTGGAGCAGGCGCGTATACGCCTGCTTTATTACGGTTTGGGCCTTGTGTTTGTAACCATCGCTGCCATATTCCTCACGGTGTTTGTTCAGCGGCAATCTGTCTTAGTAATTATCGCCGGCGGTGTAATGCTGGTATTACTCATCCTGTTTAAGTACCTAACCTGGAAAAACGACTGGCGGCTGATAGCGCACATCCTGCTGGGTTTAGGTACAGCCATTAACTTGGTTGACATTTTTGTACTGTTTCAAAAAACAGATATCCTGACTGTTCAAATTGTGCTGATGATTATCATCTTCAGCTTTTATATGCTGGGCCGTAGTTGGGGATTATGGTACTCATTAGCCAACTTAGTGCCTGTAGGCGCTTTTATGTTATACAGCTATTATAACATCTATATTATCAGCATTAAGCCGGAGCGTATCGATCAGTCCACCGTAATCATCAGTGTGCTGGCTAATTTTGTGCTGTTCGTTTTTGTTCACAATCATTTCTACAATGCTTTTCAAAAAAGCATACGGCAGCATAAGCAAACCAGTGAAGAGCAGGCCCGTTTAAATTTAAGTTTGGAATCAGCTATCGAAAAAGCTGAAAAATCATCATTGGCCAAGTCGGAGTTTCTTTCTATCATGTCGCACGAAATACGCACACCGCTTAATGCAGTTATTGGCATGAGCAACCTGCTCATCATGAACAGTCCGCGTGATGATCAAAAAGAGAACCTGGATATCTTAAAATTTTCGGCAAGCAACCTGTTGGCTATAGTAAACGATGTACTTGATTTTAACAAGATTGAATCGGGCAAGGTGGTTTTTGAGAACGTCAGGTTTAATATAAATGAATTGATACAGAACATCTGCGGCGGACAGATTATTCGTGCAAAGGATAAAGGTTTAGAATTTTCGGTAGAAACAGATGACCGGCTAAACAACCGCGTCATTATTGGTGATCCTACCCGTATTACGCAAATTATTTATAACTTGGTCAGTAATGCTATTAAGTTCACCCCTCGGGGAAGTATTACAGTTAAAGTATATTGTATACAAGACCGGCATGATAAAGTAAACATTCATTTTTCTGTTAAGGATACCGGTATCGGCATAGAGAAAGACAATCTGGAAGCCATCTTCGAGCCTTTTACACAAGAGTCCATTACAACCACCCGTAAATATGGTGGCACCGGCCTGGGGTTAGCTATTGTAAAGCGTTTGCTGGATCTTAAGGGTACGCAAATGATGGTATTGAGCAAGCCGGGACAAGGCTCAGAATTTTCGTTCAATTTAGAGTTTGTCGTATCTACCGAGAAGATACCGGAGCCATTACCGTTTGTTTCACAGAAACATCATACAGCAAACGAAACGATGAATCATTTGCATATACTGGTGGCCGAGGATAACGTCGTAAACACGATGCTGATGAAAAAGCTATTTTCTAAATGGAAGGTGCAGGCATCTTTTGCGGAAAACGGTGAACGTGCAGTAGAGATGATGCATTACGGAAACTTCGATATTGTATTGATGGATTTACAGATGCCGGTTATGAATGGTTTTGATGCAGCGCGCGAGATACGTGATTTATATGATGCCAAAAAAGCGAGTATTCCAATTATTGCACTTACTGCATCGGCTCTTACCGACATCCAGGAGCAGGTGTATAGCGCGGGCATGAACGATTATGTGTCCAAACCGTTTAAGCCTGACGAATTGCGGGAAAAGATTACTAACCTTGTTGGTACATCAAAAATGGTTACCTCTTAACCAATAAACGCTCATTTGCAAATCAATGAAGTCTGGAACATTTAATTTCCGAACAGCTTAATGCAGCGTTGTTTAAACACTTTAAACTTAGGTTTTATTAGCCTTGAAACTTCGGTAAATCTTCTAAAAATGAAAATCGTTTTGTAGTGAAATCTATAGCACAGTAGTAATGCTGCAGGCCGTTGGTTATAGCCAGTAAAGGTGCATGATGCGTGCTGTTATAGCGTGCGGCCTGGTCAAATGCGTCTTGTACGATTGGCACAGATGGCGCCTTGCATTCTACCAGTAGTATTTTATTGCCGGATGTATTGTAAACCACTATATCTGAGCGGCGCGACCGGCCATTTTGCCTGAGGCCGCCTTCCAGCTTAATCAGGCTTTTAGCGTATTTTTTTTGATTGATTAGATACTGTACAAAATGCTGGCGTACCCATTCTTCGGGCGTTAACACAAGTGTCTTTTTTCGTAAGGTATCAAATACAAAAAGCTGGCCGTTTTGCTCCGTAATTTTGAAAGGGTAAGGAGGTAAGTTTAACGGCTGCAGCAAATCCATCGCCGTAAAAGTAGCGAATTGCAGCGCAAAACCTAATCAGATAATTTGTAATTTAGCCATCCGTTCAATTCCTTCCCGAAAAGGCAGGCCTCACGTTTTATGACTGCAAGCGAAATTATTAAAGACCTTAAAAGCCGCAAATTTAAACCCCTGTATCTGCTGCACGGCGACGAAGATTACTTTATTGACGAGGTGAGTGATTATATGGAAAGCCATGTATTGCCTGATGCCGAAAAAGGTTTTAATCAAACCGTATTATACGGTAAAGATACCGATATTATGAGCGTGCTGAACGCCGCCCGCCGGTACCCGATGATGGCCGAATATCAGCTGATTATTATTAAGGAAGCTCAGGCCATGACCTGGCCAAAAGAAGATCCCGACAAGAAAGGTATAAACCCTGTATTAAGTTATTTTGAGAACCCGTTAGCCACCACCATTTTAGTATTCTGTTATAAACATGGCAAATTCGATAAGCGAAAAAAGGCCTTTAAAATCATTGAGAAAAATGGGTTGGTATTTGAGTCGGCTCCGCTAAGTGACAGTAAGATTCCGCTGTGGGCCGAAAGCTTTATTAAAAGTAAGGGCTATCGTATAGGCCAGCAGGCTGCTGCTATGCTGGCCGAATATTTGGGTAACGACCTTTCGAAGATTGCCAATGAACTGGGTAAGCTGATGCTAAATATACCTCCTGGCAACGAAATTGGTTTAAAAGATATTGAGGATAATATTGGTATCAGTAAAGAATATAATGTGTTTGAACTGCAAACAGCGCTTGTACGGCGCGATGTGCTGAAAGCTAACCAAATTATTAATTATTTCGAAGCTAATCCTAAAACGAACCCGATTGTACTGGTAATGGGTAGTTTGAACAACTTCTTCAGCAAAGTCTTACTATATCATTACGCGAAAGATAAAGGCAATCCTGCTAAAGATATGGGCATTAGTCCTTATCAATTAAATAACTACGAGCAGGCAGCCCGAAATTACAATTACTCGAAAGCGGTTTACATCATCAGCCTGTTGCGCGAGTACGATTTAAAAAGCAAAGGGTTAGACTCCAGTGCTTCACATGGCGAACTATTAAAGGAAATGGTATTTAAAATAATGCACTGATTAGAATGTTTGGCAACGCGTAATAACTAGCGTAAAGAAATTTTAGCAGCCATTGATTAACAGAAGACAGACGCTTATCAAACAAACAGCTTTTGTTCGTCGGTATAATAAGTTTTGCGTGACCCTGACTTCTTTATATGTATAGCAGCTCCGCCGGGGCTTGTATCTTTGTCGGTATGATGTATTTTTAGAAAGTCGCGTATTTCGCCGGTTATAATGTCGGGATGATGCTTTATTATCTGCTTTTTGGCATCGTTAAGTACCTTTTTGATGGCTTTAGCTAAAGCCTTAACTCCATCTGGTGGTATCTTATTGCATATTGAAAACGGTGAGATTTGCGCTGCCCACAATATCTCATCGCTGTAAGCATTACCTATGCCCCGTATTATGTCTTGGTTAAGCAACATACTTTTAACAGTAGCTTTGCTTTTACTCAAAGCACCTGTTAAAAATTTAGCATCCAATTTATTGCTTAGGGCATCTATACCGGTTTTAGCATCGTCGGGGTTTAATGCAGGCGTGGCCTGTCGCTGAAAATCAGTCAGGGCTAAGCCACTGCCACTTTCAAAAATAAGTTCAAGAATAGTAAATTTATGATCATTCTTGTTTTCGAATAACCGAAGGCTGCCATGCAGCATCAAATGAATAGCCAATACCTGCTTGTTAGTAAAGCTGAAATACAACTCCTTGCCACGACGTTCAACGCTCACAACTGCCTCGCCTTTCAATGCCGACTCAAGTTCGGCAGCAGCCACGTTTAATTTCTTTGCCTGCAACACATGAACGGCTTCAATTTTTTTATGCTGAAACAACCTGGTAAGGTTGTGGCTGAACACTTCAAGGTCAGGTATCTCGGGCATCGGGAGAGAATTTTAACAACTAAACGGCTGTTTGTAATTTAGCTGAAGTATATAATACAACATTGCCTGGTTGCTGCGCATTGTAATAGTACAGTTTAAATAGGATACCAGCAGCATTCTTATAACATAACTTTATGTTGTATAATGTTTTCGGCAAAGCTTTCCATTTCTTCCAGTTGAGGGCTGCATTGCAATAATAAGAAATCAACACCTACCTTTTCGAATGCAATAATCTGATCCTGCACCTGCCATGGCGTACCGGTGAGCCCCGAACGCAATCCGCGGTTTGATACGGAATAATCATACAAAGATACCTGTTGCTCTAACTGCGTACCTGATAACCATTGCTGATAATTCTTATAGCCTGACGTGCCCTCTTTTACATTTGTAATGCGTTCAATTTCTTGCCGAACTTCCTGTTCGTTATTGCGTACGATGCTGTATGCGGCTATCCCGTACAGCATAGGAGGCAGGCCTTTTTTTTCTCTGCGCTCCCGCATGTCTGCAATACGCTTGCCTATTAGTTCAGGTGAATCCCCGTGCATAACATACCCGTCGCAGGTCGAAGAAATCAAATCCTTTGCTGCTTCCGATTCTCCACCGGCATATATTTTGGGCCGCGGGCTCGATACAGGTTTTGGCTGTAATATATTACCCTTTACTTTATAGTATTTACCCTCAAAATCAAAGTTATCCTTCGCCCATACGTTATCAACGACATTTAGCCATTCTGCCGTACGGGCATAGCGGTCGTCATGCTGTTCAAATTGTATACCGTACTTTTCAGCCTCGTCTTTCCACCAGGATGATACAACGTTAAGCGAAATTCGTCCGTTGCTGATGTGGTCTATACTGGCTGCCTGTTTGGCAAGCTGTGCCGGATTATGAAACGTTGGACGCACTGCAACCATCAGTTCCTGTTTGTGCGTAACAGCAGCTAAAGCCGCTGCGGTACTCCAGGCATCGAGTGACGGCGCATGTTCGCCCTTAATGTCGTTAAGATAAAGTTCGGCTATCAATGCCAGATCAAAGCCAATTTCTTCACTTCGGACAGCCAGTTTTTTTACATAATCCCAGGTGGGCTGCATGTGTTCTTCTTCTACATTACGTAACCACCCGCCAAAAACTGGCGTCCAATATCCAAATTTCATTTGTGTTTTATTAAGTTACCGACCTGTAGTTATATCGCAGGTATAGCCAACATTAAAGAAGTGTTTCTTATATCGGTTTAGATGACAGCTGCCTCTTCGACTGCCGGCACTGCCTGCTGCTCAAGATAGCTTACTAACCGTTCGTGCGGGTTAAAGCCAATTACATTCACAGCATCGGCTACAAAATTTGAGAGTGCATTCACATCATAATACAACACTTCGCCATCGCGGTCATCAATGATATACTCAATACCGCCTACATCGATGCCACTTTCCTGCATAATGGTTTCGATATTGTTGATGATTTCGGCAGATGGCGTAAAAGCCTCTACTTTTAAACCGTTTTTTGGTGCATCCAGTGCGCACGCATTACGAACTAAGTCTTGTCCGGTAGTCGTCTGGCAGATGTCGGCAGGGCAAAGGTTAAAGCTTTCGCCAGTGGTATACACTTTTATTGCATACAAATATTTACCGCCCAGCGTTTCTACCCGGGTTATATAACCGCCCCGTGCCGGAATAAACTCCTGTACCAATGCTGTATGATCAATACCTAAATCTATCTGGTTATTCTGAACCGCTTCACGTACTTCCTCAATAGAGTTAAATTTTTCTATTCCGGCGCCGCTGCCTCCAATGTTAGCTTTTACCACAATAGGGAAGCGCAATCCCTGTGCAGCTGTTTCAACCTGCGAGGGATGGTTAATTACGCGTGATTTTGGATATTTGATTCCCAATTGCTGCATCAGCATCAATTGAAGTGCTTTTGAGGTTTCATAAGTAAACGCCCGGTAGCCGTTAATTACCCTGATGCCATGATTTTCCAGGTGCTTTAAGTAGTTGAGTGTATAAAACATTCCCTGTACACCATCGCGTAAATAGGCAGACGGACTCATGCGATTGAAAAAAAGAGAAATATCGGGAGTCGTTTCGTCAATAGCATAGGTATGACGGGTGGGGTCAACAGTATGGTAGGGGATGCCTTTTTCCTCTAACGCAGCGAACAAAGGTTTAAACCAATCGGGATGCTCGTACGATATAACAAATGGTTTCATGATGAATATCTATTGGATTAGTGGGTATTGACAAATGTATAATATATACCATTACAAACTGCCTGATACGGCTGTGTATTCATGATTTTACAAATACCTGAATATAGTTAATACCAGCACATTTTTAAACTTGTCCGTTAAGCAGTAACACAACTTATGTTGTTACTACTGCTTAACGGAGCAATCATTCGTTCTATTGGCTTTTCGAAGGTTTTTTCTGAAGATAGATAGTATGTTTTGAGCGTCACTGTTTACCAACTAAGCTGCAACTGATGCGGACAAAAGTATCGGCAGTCGTCCATCAAAATGAAGTAACCAACAATGGTTGCTATAACTTCAGTTAAAACACTTTAGATAACAGACTTTATTCTGCAGAAAAAATGTTCTCCAGGTACTTATAGCCACTGCCGGTATTGAGCAGCAATATACTTTCTTTGGATTTTAACCAACCATTACTCTTTAACTTTTTAAAAGCCACCCACAAAGCCGCCCCTTCAGGTGCAATCAGCATACCTTCGTTTACAGCAATTTCTTTAACGGCATCCTTCATGTTATGATCACTCACTGTAACGGCATGGCCCTTGCTTTCCCGCAACACATTTAGTATCAGTTTATCAGCATAAGGTTTTGGTACGCGAAGCCCGTTGGCTACCGTAAACCCCTGGTCTTTAAAAACAGATGTCGCATGGCCTGCATAAAATGCTTCTACAATACCGTCGCAGCTCTCCGACTGCACAGCTACCATACGCGGGCGCCTGGCACCAATCCAGCCCAGTTCTTCCAGTTCGTTAAAAGCTTTCCATAAACCTATCAGTCCTGTGCCTCCTCCGGTAGGGTAAAATATAACATCAGGCAGTTGCCAGTTTAATTGTTCGGCCAGTTCGTAGCCCATCGTTTTTTTGCCTTCCAGGCGGTAAGGTTCTTTCAACGTTGATATTTCGAACCATCCGTTTTTAACAGCAGCTTCATGTGCCAGCCGGCCGCAATCAGCAATGTTGCCGTCTATCTCCACTAATTCGGCACCATATAAACGGCATTCCTGTTTAAAAACTTCAGGTGTTAGCCTGGGCATATATACATAGGCTTTTATGCCGGCCCGGGCCGCATATGCAGCCAGGGCACCGCCAGCGTTCCCGGCGGTAGGTGTCACAATATGCGTTATGCCTAATTCTTTCGCTTTTGATACCGCCGCGCCTATACCCCTTGCTTTAAAAGAGCCGGTGGGGTTTCCCGACTCATCTTTCCAAAATACTTGGTTATCGCCAGTTTCCTTTTGCAACCTGCGTAACTGAATAAGAGGTGTAAAACCTTCACCCATCGAAATGATATTGTCTGAATCATTAACCGGTAAAAAATTTTGATACCGCCACATGCTATGGGGCTTATCTTTTAAGTAATCTTCAGGTTTTGTGTAGTTCGGAAGATTATACATGGCGAATAAAGATGAGCGGCATGTTTCGTTACTGCATACCGTTTGTATAATGTCGCCATCGTATATATTGCCGCATTCCGGGCATTCCAGGTGGCTGAATAATGAACCGGTGGTTTTTTTTGTTAATGTTTCCTCTTGTAACATGACGCTTGTTTAATTGGTTTTTACTTCCGGCCGGATAATTTTTCTGGTCTTCAAATCATATCGCTGACCCTTTATCAAAAAGAAGAAAGGGACATTAGGTATGGGGCTCACCACATAGCCTGCCCGTGAGTTGGTGTTCTGGTTGTCGTCCGAGTCTTTCCGTTCGCCCCGGCCGTGAATGGTTTCATAGTCGTATATCGCTACGTATGATTTGCCCAGCACTTCCAGCGAATCTTTCTGAATCAGTACCGCAGTAGCTTCATCAATGCCAATACCAATCAGGGAAGGAGAGCTTTTTATCAGTTCCAGCAAATCAAATTGCCGGTTGTAATGCAGCAGATGCTGATCTATGGCTGCATCTTTCAAAAAACCAAGCCCCTGCGGATGATCACCAATCAGGATATGCGCACCTTTTGTATCACCACGCCACAGAACTGAGCCTTGTATACTTGCACCGGCTGAGCTGCCTGCAATGACGCCTCCGCGTTCCAGCACGCCCCAAAAAGCTTTATGCGTAAGCGTATTTAAATAAGAGTCGGCAATACGCCATTGCCGGCCACCCCCGAAGAATACGCCGGTAGCTTTATTAATGGCAGCCGTAAATTTTTCACTGTTGGCTTCGTTAACGTCAGTGGTATGCAGCAGGGTTACATTTTTCGCTCCTGTTTGTGTTTTTACCTGTTCTACCAAGGTGTTTTTCAAAGCTGCAGGCTCACCGGATGCGGTGGTCACAACAACAATATTGGCTTTGTCTTTTCCACCTGCAAGCTCGATAAACTTTTCCCAGATATCCGGTGTGGAACCGCCACCGCCTATAATGAGCAACGATCCCTTTTCGGGACCGTGCCGCGTGGTGCCAGCTTTTATAGTTACAGGAGATTGTGCTGAAGCCCAAGAGCTTATAGCGATTAGGATGATTATAAATAAACTTTTCTTTTTCATTTTAAGTAGTTTTCAGGTTATCTGACTGATACTTTAAAAGGGCTGTCTGCATGCCATACCGGCCTGGCGTCATCCTGAGCTACGAAATAGCTAATCAGGAAATTAAATTGCGCGTATGCTTTACCGGCATTGAAGTCGAACATGCCATTGATGCTATCCTGAGGCTTGTGATAATATTTTGCACGCCAAACTTTAACCTGCGCATCCAGGTTGTTTGCGCCATCGGCGGTTTTATTGCCATACTTTACGTGCATCGCCGGTATACCTTCTTTTACAAAACTGTATTGGTCGCTTCGTACAAAACGGTTTTGCTCCGGCTCCGGATCTTTTTCAATATCAATATTTAAATACTTGCCGGCTTTAATAGCTGATTGCAGTAAAGTAGAGTGCTCGGCACCTATAGGCACTGCCGATAAGAACGGCGCAATAATAGTGGGCATATCCGTATTAATATCAGCTACTATTTGCTTAATAGTAACTGTAGGTGCTTTAACGAAGTACCCCGAACCAAGCATGCCCATCTCTTCGCCGGTTACGAAGCATATCATGATTGACCGCTGGGGCTTAATTTTTAAGCTTGCATAAGCCTTCCCTATTTCGAGCAGACAGGCAACGCCGGAGGCGTTGTCGTGCGCACCATTGTAAATCGAATCGCCTTCAATAGCAGGGCCAATACCTACAT
>Ga0325400_1004218_pt1 | contig 13258 bp, 9 predicted proteins | sample PopdelMetagenome_2_FD_205662 | JGI IMG/M metagenome (GOLD analysis project Ga0325400, IMG submission 205662) | Populus deltoides microbial communities from Bellville, Georgia, United States - Xylem-PdKOR-R1 | ecosystem: Host-associated > Plants > Phyllosphere > Stem > Wood/Secondary xylem... | reverse complement strand
ACATGTACTGAAAAAAGGCCTTTTGCTTCTTCTGACAATAGTTTCATAATAACAGGTGGTACCCACTAGAATAAAGTTGGAGGAGCATGCCCTGCCAAGATCATCACCCATTATTCTCCCTTCCCCGTGCATCCATCAAAAGTCCTTCGAAGTTGGAACCAACCCTCTAAAAGTAGTCCAATCCAACCCAAAAATAGCCCATGCCATAAACCAAACCTGCCCATCACCTCGTTCCTTACTAGGCACTTCGAAGTTCAAACAATAATTTATGAAAAAGGGTAAACTTTATTCCACTCCCTATAGATTCTAAAATGTTCAAGTTAATCCCTATGGCTTTAAACTTCTTAATATCTATCTCATAGTTTTCAAAAAGTCTCAATTTGACCTCCGTTGTTAAATGAGCAAGCAACTAGAAAAACCATTTTTTGAATTTTCTTGTTCATCATTTTTTCCCCACACTCTTGGTAATTTTTTGAATGATAATATTATATATAAAATTTCATAGAAAAAACCTTAGTATTGGTTAAAAAAATAAATGCTTCGGTCTTTAGGTTGATCTAAACTAATTATTTTTATTAAAATAATATTTTTTTTTGTTCTGATCTAAGTTTAATTTGATTAATTAAGTTATTAAAAACTTGACCAGATTAACTAGTTTTGTGAGATTAATTTCTTGTTCAATTAACTAAAAACTTGATCTTAATCAAGTTTGGAATTATAAACTAATCCATTGGGCAAGATTTAACAAATATGTTTATGTGTTTTTATCTATTCACAAGCAATTACAATATTGAATTATTATCAAGAACTCAAAATTTATAGGAGCTAAAATAAAACATTGTTATATTAAGAGGGATTAAAATATAATTATCCTAAAAATTCAATGAAAAACTCAAAATAAAAAAACAAATCAATCATTCTCACGCTTACTCCTCCATACCTAATTAAAATTCCTTTACTCAAAAAAGGAACTCAAAAACCCAGCTTTTACCCGATCACATTTATCATCTCCTCTCTCCCTCTTTGCAAACTGTCCTTGTTTGCAAAATCCCCAAACCGCCGGGGCTCTTTCCGTACTTTCACAACTCCAAAAAACTAAAAAAAATTCGAGGTTTGTTTCATTTTTTTTAAATCTCAATTTCCATAAAGTTAGGGTTTTTACATTTCCATACAGTTCAGTCATAATTATACATAGATAGATTAGATTCGATAGCGAGAGTTCTCAAAAAACCGGAAAAAAGAAGAAACAAATCGTGGCCATTTGATTTTTTTGGATCTGATCATGGACGCACGAGATTCCACATCGAACCGAGACGTCTCATCGAGCCCCGGCGGCAGCGGCACCACCACCGGCGGTGGAGGAGGAGATGACGACCCCATCCTTTCCGTCACCGCCGCTCTCGCCAAAGACGCTTGGTTTCACTTCAACTCTCGCCGGTTCAATGAGTGCCTCGAGGTTCTGTATCAGCTAAAGCAGAAAAAAGAAGACGATCCGAAGGTGATGATTGCGCAAATAACATTAACTCACTTAATTTCTTTTTTTGAATTTATTCATTTTCTTGGATTTTACTTGATTAGAGATTAGGTTAATTTCGGGTAAAATGCAGTGATGAACTGCTATTTTATTTATTTATTTATTTAAATCACTTAATTTAGTTGTAGTTTTTTTTTTAAAAAAATTTTAACAGTTTTTTTTAGATTAAGTTAGTTAATTAACATGAAAAGCATAATTTTGCTCTTGATTTTGTTAGTTCAAATTTAAGGACTATATCGGGCTGGGCATGTGAAAGTTGAAGTTATGCAATGTGTTAGGGTATTCGGAATATGTAATTGATGTGGAAGTTTTCTTTACTTTTTCTTTTTTGTGTTTTTTAAAGCTTTTAATGTGCGGGTATTGTTTCATTAGGTACTACATAATATTGCAATTGCGGAGTATTGTCGAGATGGTTATCCAGATCCAAAGAAGTTGCTTGAAATACTTAATAACATTGAGGTATGCTGTTTTTGCTATGTTTTTTGGAGTGTTATTAGTAATTTTTTTAACCTTGAATTTTAAATGTTAGATTTTGAGAGCAAGAGATTGGGAATGAAATTATTGAACTGTCTAGATGTTGCTGCGGTTTGTACGTTTAGTTCATTGTCAAAGGAAGCTATGCACAATCATAGGAATTAGTTCCTACTTTCACAGTTTTGTCACCGCTTTTTTATACATCCAGCCATCTTCATCCAAGTTTTGTCACCACATCTTTATACATCCAACCATCTTCATTCACTTGGTACTTATCTTCAGTAAATGACGCCAAGCTGGTTGCTGTTCTCTTCTCAATCCTGCTGTCTGGTGCATGGTTGTCGTCCTCGTTTGTAATTTTTCCATCTTATTTGTTCCATAATGCTCACACCCAAAAGACTGGTCTGCATTGTGTGGTTTGCCCCTTGGTATAACATCACAATCATTGCAGAGGCCCCACATTCTCTTTCTCATGAGAGGCTTATTACTTTTGTTTCATTCACTTTGAAAGATAATCACATAGATTATTTTTTGTAAGATGGTATTGTTAAAGAGTACCAAGTCCCAAGTGAAAGAAATTCTATATTCAAAATTACATCCTGTTCTTGCTTACACATTCTCTTTTCAAAATCACTCGCTATTGCTTTCCACATGCTTACTAAAAGTTCTCCAATAAACATTTTTTTCTTCACAAGGCTTCCCCTGATTGGCCGGTGTATTCTTGTCCGATGTTGTAGTCCAGAACAACATTTCCAGTGACCGTCCTATGGGATTGCACAACATAATTAAATCTTACACACGATTGCATTTTGATGAATTCTCTACATGTAAGTCTTGTACACAGTTTCTTCAGAGACTTCATGCCAATCCTGGTGCCTGCATCCATCAATAGAATTTGCAGGGGAATTCTATCTTATTGATGTAATGATTATTTCTGACATTGCTATGGTGAACACTTACTGAATTGGCATGCTATGATTATTTAAGAAGTCCCTGTGTGGTTATGTCCTTTGGCGGATCATAAATGATGAGCCAAGGTAGCGACAAAGTACATGATGGTCAAAATGTGGATGATAAAGATAACGCTGAATGGTGTAAATGGTTTTCTAGCAGGGGCTACACAAAAATTCGTTGTTATAGTTTGTACATCTCGTTTCTGAGGTCTTAGTTGTATCTTTATTTTTTGATTTACTATCATGTAACAACTGAGTGGAGTATGGACATTCTGTAAGAATTTTGTTCACTATGTGAAAGGTTTGCTGCATCATGTTTTAGTTCCATTTTTGGGGTTTGAATTCTTTCATAGTGTGACATTTTCTCGTCTCATTGGTTGGTGTTGGTTTAGAGGAAAAGCGAAGAGCTTGCTCATGCCTCAGGAAAGCAGGTAGAGACTGTTAGCAATCCTGGGAACAAAGTTGTGCCAGGGTCTAAAGGAAGTGGTGGTACAGTGCACCAAGCATCTGCCACGAACAGCTTGTCTGTTGCTGACATGGATGAATTTGACCCAGCTGTAGCAAGGCTAAACATTGTAGGTTCTCTTGATATATTTGTAGTTAGCTTTATGAATTGCTATTGATATTTGTTTGCAATCTTGAGTGACATGATAAATCTGGCCTCTTATAGGCAATCATTTGGTACCATCTTCATGAATATTCAAAGGCATTATCGGTTCTAGAACCTTTGTATCACAATATCGAACCTATAGAGGAGGTATGATTTGCTAATCAACAGTCATTTCTCTCCATTGTTGTTTTCTTGTGTTCTGATACTCTACCTTTTATGTGCAGAGAACTGCTCTTCATGTCTGCCTTTTGTTGCTAGATGTTGCACTTGCCTGCCAGGATGCATCTAAATCTGCTGTAAGTGCTGAGTAAATTAGTGTTTGAATATGTTTATTAACATGTTGCAATACCCATCAAAGCTGCTTTATAGATGACATTGTGATCCTCATATCATGTTTGTTGCTTCTATTTCTAAAACAATCTTGTTGATTGTATGTTGAAAACAGAATGCTGCCACATGGTAGAGATTTTCAATTAAAGAACTGTATATTCCATTGTGACAATAAGGACTAAATATTTTGGAAAAAAAAAATGATATATAAGCAGTTCTTAAAAATGGAAAACATAGGAGTGCCATGCCACCAGCCATGTGCTTAGAGAGTAGACCACAAATGTTCCTATAACAAAAGAACATAAAAGAAAACAAAAATCACAGAATTGTAGCTACTGAAATTTGACTGAAGAAATTCAAGTGAGAACAGAGAATTAACTGAGAAAAACCATCTTTTTCTCGACTTGTTGCTTAACCTCTGTTGGAGAAGTTTCTCCTCTTCAAAGTTGTGTATATGCCTTTCAAATGAAACTCCTTGTTAAACACAATCACTCTCCATGTACTTTTTCTGTGTTTTCTGAAGCCAAAGATTCCTTTTGATGTGAGCTTGAGCACATTGTCAGCATGACCACATTTTGAAATGCTGCGTGTTTGGTTTCAAAAAATAAATTAGACACATGGACTGGTCCAGTGAACTAGGTTTTGACAATCTACAATTGCAGGAGAATTAATTACTTTCCCTCTGGCTGCACTTTTTATTTATCTATTGGTGACAATTACATTCTGTGCATTGTGTACCTCCTTGAACTAAACTCGGGATCCTCAACAAGCAATTGGCACTCACTGCTGGTCATCAAAATTCTCAGTGCTAGCTATATCTTGATTCTTTAAATTTGGCAGTTTCTACAAATTTTCCAAATGATATCCTTTTCTTTAGTTTAAAAGAAACTTTTTCATATTACCAACTCAATTTTTCACCCTCAATTTGATGCATTTTGTACCAAACTTCTGAGCAGGCAACTTATGGTATTAGGAAACAAGTTTTTGGGCTCCTTTATTGGAGTTCCATCTGATATTTATGTTAAAAGAAACGCCAACAAGCAAAGTGACAACTACAAGAGGGACCTATTTAACCAATGTTGAGGTCAGGGGTTTAGAAGACACGCAATTGTCTCGGACTTCGATGCGCATTCAGTTTCTTTTCAATCAAAATCTAACCCCACTTGTGTGTCTTCTTAACCCCTGACCTCAGACATCAGACCTCAGCATTGGCTAAATAGGTCTTGCTCATAATATGCTTCAAATAAAATCTGTTTCAATGGTTGGCCTATCTATAAGGAAGGGCTAATTCCCCTTTCCTTAACCCTGCTCATCCTGGCGTGGTAGGAGCTGAGTAATTGAGTTAGCTTGTGCCCTCTTGAAAATCTGGCTTTGAGGCTGCTAGAGAACCTATGATTTAGTAGAGAATGAGAACTGGTGAAAAGGATCATATAAAGATTGGATGAAGTAACCATAAATAAAGAAAAGAGCCACCTGATGAAGGATGTCAATGAAAGGAATGAAGGATGATGACATGTTATAATTAACTTGGTTTTCATTAGTCATTATTGTGAATTGCAACTTATTAGGTAAAGTGTTCTTTGATTTTCTTTCATTGGTGACCGATTGAATATCATGATTAAGTGAAGCTCCTGGGCATGGGCTCAGGTGGTAGAAAGTTTTGGGTTTTATCAATCAGAAACAGGAAGAGAAGGCTTGGGTTGGATTTCTTTTCCCAATTATCTCTGCTACTTTCTGGTGGCTAGATTTTCACTCGAGATGATCTTAGATTTTCTAGCACTTGTGATTGGAAACCCTAAACCTTGCATTCTGTTGAAATTTGATAATTAAGTCTGTGTATAGTAATTTCAATGAAGACTATTGAAGCCATGCATTACACGTAGTCCAGAATGTGGCTGTTCTGCCTTCGCAACAAAATGACCTTTGTTGTTTGTCTGTACCGCAATGTGTTGTTTGATTTACTGGAAGTGGAAAAAGAAAAAGCTCTTAAACTGGGCACTCTTTATTGACTTGTAACGGCTTCCCCATTTTCAGGATGTATTACTATATCTAGAAAAAGCGTTTGGCTTTGGTTCTGTGGGTCAAGGTGATAATGGGAGCGCAGCACAGCAACAATCGACAAATCTAGTTGCAAAATCTTTGTCTGTTCCTAGTAGTTCGTCAGGGATGGATGCTAATTCAGATTTAGCTCCTAGTGAGAATGCTTTGGAAAATTCTTTATCGAGAACTCTATCAGACGAGACACTTGAGTATGAATCAATGTTCTCACTCGACATAAGTGGGCAAAACTTAGCAAGGCCTGTGGGCCTTTCATCTTCAAATGACCTTTCAAGGACCCCAATCGATAGGTCTTTTTCTCCTTCTGAAATGAAGCTTAAGTTGCACATTTACAAGGTTCAATTTCTACTACTCACCAGGAATTTGAAACAAGCAAAGCGTGAAGTCAAGCTTGCTATCAACATTGCACGTGTGAGGGACTCGCCCATGGCTCTCCTCTTGAAATCTCAGCTTGAATATGCTCGTGGTAACTACCGTAAGGCCATTAAGCTGTTAATGGCATCAAGTAATCGGGCAGAGATGGGGATTTCAAGCATGTTCAACAACCTTGGGTGCATCTACTATCAGCTTGGGAAATACCATTCAGCATCTGTGCTCTTTTCCAAGGCACTGGCCAGTAGTTCATCTCTTTGGAAGGACAAGCCACGAAAGTTGTTAACTTTTTCACAGGATAAATCTCTCCTCATTGTATATAACTGTGGAGTGCAGCACTTGGCTTGTGGGAAACCCTTACTGGCTGCTCGCTGTTTTGAAAAAGCAAGTTTAGTTTTCTACAACCAGCCTTTATTGTGGCTCCGGCTTGCTGAATGCTGCTTGATGGCTTTGGAGAAGGGACTTCTAAAAGCTGGTCGGGTTCCATCAGACAAGTCAGATGTTACCGTTCATGTTTTCGGCAAGGGAAAATGGAGGCATCTTGCAATTGAAAACAGTATTCCAAGAAACGGATATGTGGATTCTGTTGAAAAGGAAGATTTGTTTTTGGGTAGTGATGGCCAACCAAAGCTCTCCATGTCCCTTGCTCGGCAGTGTCTCCGCAATGCGCTGCATTTACTGGATTACTCGGAATTAAATCATTTGAAACCTGGTTTGCCTTCTAATATATCCTTGGATGAAAATGAACTGAGCGAAGAAGGATCTATGAAGAGTTCAAACCACAAGAATTTAACTGGCCTTGATTCCAAAGCATCTACTGTAGGCTTAGGTCAAGTTAATGCTAACGGGGATGCAAAAGAACAGAAGGGAGGGACAAGTCAGGAGATCATGCAGAACTCTATCTCTTTCCATGAAGATATTCGCAGGAGAGAAAATCAGATGATCAAGCAAGCGCTTCTCGCTAACTTAGCATATGTAGAGTTGGAATTGGAAAATCCTGAGAAGGCCTTGTCAAATGCAAGGTCTCTCTTGGAACTTCCAGTATGTTCGAGAATTTATATTTTTCTGGGTCATGTGTATGCAGCTGAGGCTCTCTGCTTGCTGAACAAGCCCAAGGAAGCTGCTGAGCATTTGTCAATTTATTTGTCTGGAGGAAATAATGTGGAGTTGCCCTTTAGCCAGGATGACTATGTGCAATGGCGAGTGGAAAAAGCTTTTGATTATGAAGAGTTAAATGGAGGATCAATCACTGCAAAGAATTCCTCCCCTGATGAATCACAAGGTATCGTGTTCCTCAATCCTGAAGAGGCACGCGGAACCCTTTACGCAAATTTTGCAGCCATGTATGCAGCACAGGGTGATCTTGAGCGAGCCCACCATTTCGTGACACAAGCTTTATCCCTCGTACCTAATCGTCCAGAAGCTACTCTGACAGCAGTTTACGTTGATCTTATGCTCGGTAACTCACAGGCAGCGGTTGCCAAGTTAAAACAATGTAGTCGGCTCAGATTTCTCCCAAGTGATGTACAATTGAATAAGTGTTGATGGTTGTATCATTGGCTTTTCATTCTTGTATGGCCCACATCTCAGTTCTAGTTAGCAGGTAGATCAGCAATCCTTCAATAGAATCTGTAACATATATATAGTCCGATTCAGAGAATAAGTTTTTCAGTTCATTTTTCCTTAATTTTTGATATTTAGGGTTCATTAATTGGTGCGGCTGAGTGTTTTGGATAGAGTCGGATGCCCACGTTTGAAATTAATGTTGTGCTTATCCAGACCAAAAACAGAAGAAAAGGAATTGATTCATCGATTTCTTTCATATTTCCTTGCTCCTTGGTTGCTTTTCATTCGTGCAATGCAAAATGATTTCGTCTGCCATCTGTTTGTATCTTTGCTACAAAGTATAGTGGAAAATGAGAAGGTTCTATCATCTCTCAAGACTACTGCAAGAATTTATAGTTGCTTCTCCTCATTCTTTAACACTTCTCGATACCCCATTTGTTTTTCGGCGTTTTAAAAAAATTAATATTTATTTATTTATTTTAAATTAATATTTTTTTAATGTTTTAGATTATTTTAATATATTGATATCAAAAATAATTTTTAAAAAATAAAAAAAATTATCTTGATATATTTTTGAGTGAAAAATACTTTAAAAAACAACTACAACCACACTTCTAAATATAATAATTTTGTTACTAATCATCATGGCTACCATCATCACCATCGATACCATCTTAACTATAAACATTATCTTATTATTATTATTCAAAAACCATGAAGTAAATATAATTTATTTCACATAGAAATATTTTCCTTGAGACATTCAAATAATAATAAATAACTTATTTTATAGGAAGATATTTTCTATAATTGTTTTTCTTGGAAGAGTATTTTTTGCAAAATAAAAGTGAACTTCATCTCAAGTCAACTTTAACGTTTCAGACTTTCAGGTGGTATGGTGTAGTTGGCGTTTAAAGAGGCTATAGCCATCCATTCCCCTCAAGCTGGTTCTGTGCATTTGTGCCTCAAACATGTGGATTGCTTTCTTACCAGTATCATCTGATTATATGTGAAATCAAGCATGCTTGAACCCTGGATCTTAGGTTTTGGAACAACACCACCAAGACCCAAAGAGCATATTAGATGTTCTAACTAGGTTCAAGTTCATATACAGCATACCCCCACAAAAAAGCACATATAGCAGTCAAATCTGTTTGTTCGAGATAAATTATTTTATTTGATGTGCCATTGGTGGTATAAATAAATTGAGTTCGGTTTTTAACACTCAGAAAAAGGTTAAGATCTGGGCTGTTTGTGCATAAGTTGTAAATCTCGTTATCAAGGATTTGTAATGTAGTGGATTGCCGAAAGGCAGGATCCATGTTCCTTGCACATTGGCCATTCAAAAGGCTGAAACCTGATGCAGGAATGAACTTGCATGTAGGTACTCGTAGAGATGAAGCTTTTTATTTACCACCCAACAAAAACAAACCATTGAACATAGATTAGACGCGGTCCATAATCTAACTCAGTTTAGATCCTAGATAATCGAGTTATTGAGTTAATTTGTGGGTTATCGATTCATTTTTAGTTTAGTTTTTTATATAAATTCTTTAATTTTGATTTTGACTCGGTTAAATTTGATTGAGTTAATTTGGTTGTAAATTAACTTGTCGGGCATCCACCAAATTCAGCTACTTTAATGTAAAAAACAGATTAAAATAAAATACAACACGAATTAGTCTCCAAATTATCAGAACACAGGGCCGACTGGTGAGGCAAATTATGTAGGTTTAACAACAACCATGCCATATACTTGTCTTGGTTGAAAATATTGTGGTGGATAGGTGGTTAAGTACGCAGATACAGAGTTCAGAAAAGAATCCAAAGAGATTCTAAATCACAGATATAATTAATTTCTAAGATAAATATTTACAAAATCTTATTGGAAGAAAGCCTGTCTCTTGACGTGGCCCATATTGTTTGCATAATTGAGCTGTGAGGCAGACGAGGCTGTCAAATAGGTTGACTTAGTTAAGATAATTGTGATATAATAGTCTTGGAATTCAAAGAGAAAAAAGATAATAACCCTCCAATCATAAAGCACGATTTTAGTTCGGTCTTGGAGGAATTGTTTATAATTAGGGTTTCATTCTATAAAAAAATCTTCAATCCGAGTCTTTTCATCTAAAATTAATATATTTTTTACAAAAAAAAAATAGTTGAGTTCTCTTAAAAAAAACCAATTCATGCAGTTTGATCACATGGAATTAGATATATATACACAAATATATCTTTGTAAAGAAAAAAAGACTAGATACACCGAGGAATCTCCTAGTTTCAGGATAGGAGCCCCATCAACAGATGCGCGCCATACATTTATCTGGAGAAGAGAAGACAAAGTAAGTTCATGTGCATTGCTTAAGGTGGTCCCTGGGTAGCTAATAATGATCATATGTAAGAATTTTATAAGATTTTCATGCGTAGATGGAGATCTCAGAGGAGCCAGGCAAGAGATAAGAAGTATGTCACTCTTGTCTATGGAATCTAAAACCAGTTCATAACAAAAAAAATAAAAATAAAAAAATAACAGCTTGTTTGCGATTTGATTTTCACACAGGATCGATGATTCCTTGTCCTTGATGGAGCCCTCATCAACGTAGCTAGTTCTTCATATAATAGGTTCATGCATGCCACACCACCTCCTCAGGATATTTGACTGATTATCTATCTGCTTTATATTATGTCATGTGGTATCAGATCAATGAGTTGACGGCAACTATACCAATGATTAATTAGCCTTAATTCATCGTTTTTAATGCATGATTACTGTTCTGCGGCAGAAAAAACGAAGATAATAATTGGAACTAAAAAGACATTTTTTATTATTATTTTAAATTGATAGAAATTCATTTCAAAACTATTTCAAAAACATATTAATTTATTTTATATTTCTCTAACTAAACACACGATTCTATCTTTTGAAGCACTAACCAAATTAACATGATATCATTTCTTTCTTTGGGGGGTTAAAAGGGAACATTTTAACCGGTTTCCTCCCTTGATTGAGATTAATTATTATAAGGCTGACATCAACAAGCATCCATGTCATTTTGTAATCTCTATATATATTTAAATTTAGTATATAGTTTACTAACATTACTACTTTAATCTATATTCTAGACTTATCCTTCAATCATGTATTCATAAGATATGTTGCTTTCAAGTCTATCAAAAAAGAAGAAAAGAAAAGAAAAAAAAAAGGGTAAAAGAAAGCATGTCATTCACGTTCAAGAGTAACATTTATCTATTTAGAAAGCAGTCTCCCCTGACCTAAAGTTAAGTTGTGAGAGGAGATTGAATAGACTAGCCCATTGGAATTCTGAAAAACCAGCACCATTCCCCTTCCCATCTCTATTTATTGGCAAAAGAAAGTATAACACTAGGGATGAGTAGAAAAATTAAAAAACCAAGAAAACCGAGAAAATCAGAAAAATAAAAAAAAAAACTGAACCATGAAAAAAAATCAGTTAAACCAATTAAAATTTTAAAAAAACAGACCAATTCGGTTCGATTTCAATTTTATAAACCTAAAATTAGAAAAACTAAACTGAACCGAACCGACAATAATAGTATTATAATAATGCTATCATCTTCTCATTTAATTATCCTTCTCCCTATTCATTGCTTCTAATGTACGGTTTGATTTGAAGTACTTTAAGACTTTCAGGTTGAAATTTTTAAAATATTAATTAATTAAAATGAAAAAAATAATAACTATTTAAATTAAATACTAACAATAAAGAAATTATATTGTTGAATTCGTATCGATTACTATGAAAAATAAAATTCCTAAGCAATTTATTAATTATAAGTAATTAAGTCGGATTACTAGGAAAATTAATTATTTGGAATTTCCATGCACGTGTCATGGAAATGTATCGGATATATGCAATTATTAACTCACATTAGCTACCTAAATGTACTAATGAAAGAGAAGATCAGATGCACAAAACAAATGGCTATCTAACAAATTGAGAACCCAATAAGATCTTAAATTGAGAGAGAAACATTGTTGATAGCTAGTTTCTTGTCTAAAAGACAAACCATACATAAAGCATTAACCTTAAAGAAGAAGAAGAAGAAAAATTAAATGGTGTACAATATCGACCAAGAGAGAAGGGAAGAGAGCTCGACATCCTCTCATGTCGAATCTTTCATCCATGGATGATCAGCTAGGCGCTAGTCTGCACATACACACATATATAGATATATCATGAGCCAATTCCTGTCACTATTTACAACTTAGATATGTAAAAACATTATAAAGCAAAAGAATCAATAAAAAAGAAAAGAAACTTTTTTTTTTTTAATATTTAGGTGTCTCCACTAATTGAAAATGACCATCAAATTACAGTCACGACAATATTACGAGGATACATGAGAGCCCATCTTGTTAATTCTTTGTTAATTTGATAATTAGCAACTAAGCTTATTCATCCGGTTGATTTTTTGGGTATGCAAATAACTTGAAGATTGTTTGCACTAAGCAATGTAAAATGGTGTTTATCTTAATAATATTTTTAAAAATATTAGTTTTTTTTATTAACAGAAATTAAACATGATGTTTTGATTTTAAATCTTTCAATTATACTTGCGGTGCATGTTTTATGGATCATTTTTGCAACATTGCATATAATCACTTAAAATGATATCGTTTTAAATTTTTAAAAAAAATTAAAATAATATCATTTTCAATTAAAAAAATTAAAATCAAGTTTAATCAAATTAAATCACTCGGACTTGATCATTGATCATGTCAACTCTTATTTGATTTGTATAACCCAACCCAACTGTTCTAGATTATTTGCGGGGTACAATATTCTGATTTCAAAATTAAGACATTAAAATGCATTAACATGCAAACACTACTCGCTAACTCAAGATATTGAGTTTACCTATATATCAACTTAATCAAATTATTAAACAATTTAATCAGGATATATATGGTTTTGAGTTTTTTAGGTACGTAAAGTGTATTACGTACTTAGCTTGGATCTAGAGAGAGCAAGTGTAACCAGGAGGCGGTGTCTTCCCACAAGTAACAAGGAGCTGAAGAGCAAGCGGGACGTAGATGTTGAGGTTAAGAGCTTTGATTTTGAGAGTGGTGCACAAGCAGACTGCAGCTTCAAGTTCAACAAGTCCTTTAAGAACTGGGCAGCACTGGTTCACAACTGGATCACCAAGGCCAACGTGCACTAACCCACCAAGAAGATCCACACAAGCACCAAGTTTTAGTGTATCGATAGGGCATGTATCCTTGGATGAAGGAGGCGGTGGGCATGGCTTTCCCTTTGGTGGATTTGTAATCACTGGAGGAACTGGCAGCACTGGAGGAAGTGGCAGAGGAGGGAGTGTCAC
>Ga0325400_1004217_pt1 | contig 13259 bp, 10 predicted proteins | sample PopdelMetagenome_2_FD_205662 | JGI IMG/M metagenome (GOLD analysis project Ga0325400, IMG submission 205662) | Populus deltoides microbial communities from Bellville, Georgia, United States - Xylem-PdKOR-R1 | ecosystem: Host-associated > Plants > Phyllosphere > Stem > Wood/Secondary xylem... | reverse complement strand
GCCGAATTGAATCCTGAGTTCTTTTTCCGTACCAAGCGTAACGTCATAATCAACCTGAGTTTCGTCTCCGGCTACTCTTACTGGGAAAACGGTAAATACATAGTTCGCCTTCAAACGCCTGCCAACGACGAGATTGACATGCCCCGGGCTCGTCTACAGGAATTTAAGAATCGTTTAAGTCGCTTCTCAATAGCTGAGACAGAGCTTGGCTCCTATAAATCAGCCGCTTCATAATTCCGCTAAATGTTCCCTGACCGATATAGCGTAGTTCGGCAGCTCACGGCAACTGTTTAATCTTAGCTTCTGGGTTATGTTCGTTTTGTGGTTAGCTAATGTCCGGTAACTGATATTTAGCCGGTCAGCAATACAGTAACCAATCATTCCGTCTGCAATTAAACGTAATACTTCCACTTCTCTTGTGGTCAGGTTGTTGAGCTCCTGCTTTTTTTCTTCCGTAAGGACCTTTATCCCAAAATTTTTCAGGAGTGACAAAAAGCCGGGGCTATAGTAATAGCCGCCCGTATAAATGGTCTGAAAACATTTATACAGCTCATCAAGTCCGTCATTAGCGTACAAAAAGCCGAAGAATCCCTGCTGCATGGCATGGGCAACCAGTGTAAGATCGGGTTTACTGGTGTACAAAATGAATTTGGTCCGCTGATCATCGGATTGAACCTGCTTCACAAGATCAATACTGCGAGTGCCTGACATTTCTGATTCCAGAATGACGCACTGCGGTTTTTTCAGCCTGATCTGGGTGAGGGTATCCTCCAGTTCAACGGCTTTACCAACCACGTTGTACCCTTGTTGCTTCAGAAGTTGGCAGAGTACCTCGCAGGTGAATTGCTCTGCCTGAGCGACAAAAATAGAAAAGTCTTTTTCCTGAAGTCTAAACTTGGTGTGAGTGTTATCTAGGGGGGTGTTTACACGATCCATAGTTTTATAATATAGCCATATGATTTAAGCTACAAGTTTAAAAGTCAGATAAATAACTACATTCGCTTGAAGTCAACAATTCTATATTCCAAAAGATTATAATCTTTTCACGTATCTGAATGGACTGACGTCGGGTGGGGCTGGTCAATAGAAAGCTTACTAGGAGTGAAATAGAGGCAGATTTCGCGTTGAACTCATACCTAATTTAGTGATTTCGGACGTAAAAGTGGTGATTTCACGCAGTAAGACTTTCCGGGTAAAAAATGTTGAGGTAGTTTCACTTATCGATTCACACGGTAACCCTCAAACACCAGCGATATGCGTAACATTAAAGAGTTAACCCCGCAAGAAGTGGACCAGCTTAGAGCCACTATCCGTGAAAGCAATAGCAATGTTCTCAAAAAGCGTTGCCAGTGTATTCTTTACAGCTACTACGGCTTGACGGTAAACGAATTGATGGATATGTTCAGCGTAGATCGTCGCAGCATATACAACTGGATGAACCGCTGGCAAACAGGAGGGATTCAGGAGTTACAGGATAAACCCGGTCGTGGTTTGAAACCAAAACTTAATCCGGCTGATGAGCAGCATGTAGAACAGGTAAAACAAGCTATGACGACCTTTCCTAAAAAACCTCGTCAAGCTCTGCAGCAGTTGAATCATCAGTTGCCAAAGCCTGTCAGTCAGGATACTTTACGACGCTTCATGAAGAAGTTGTCGAGTATAGATAGCTTAGCGGCCTGATAATTAGACCGTTTTGATTTATTCAACGTTTCAAGATAAAAGAGTGCGCTATCTTTTGTTGGTTAAGAGGGCAATAAGAAAGTAGACATGGGGATCAACCCGAGATAACGGTTCCCAATAATCGGCCAATCTCAATGTCTATTTTCTTATAGTGCATAAATTCCAGCTGTAGACTATCGGCTTCTTCATAATTTCCTGCCTTTTCTGCCTGGCCAATTCGCTGCTTGATTTCTTCCATCTGTTGCTCGGCAATTATCTTCTTCAGGCGTAGTATATTGGTAAAAGCTGCGTCTGCTAACTTATCAATCTCTGTCGGTACGTAGATTTCGTGCTTATGCCAGTTTTCACTCAGCTGATACCGACTCGTTATTAAGTGAATCGTCTGCTGCTGATAGTCGGAATTTTCGTGTTTTAAAAAGTAGTCCGCATTTCGAATACTATTAGCCAGAAAGCCTTCCCGAATTTCGTTAAGCATCTGCTGAAAGAGTGGCGTTGTAAACTGCATAGCTCCCAGTTCACTTAGCATATAATGGCAGAGCGAAATGTCCGGTTCTAATTCAAGAGCGCCGTAATTGACCAAAAGCCGGATGCATTCTTCTTCCTGGTAAAAAGAAGGGCTACGTCTGATTTCCTTTGGAGGTTCTATGGAAGGAACTTCAATGTCAGTTGAATTCAGACTGTTTAATACTTCATTCAACTCCTGAAAACTGCCCCCGGCAGAGTCTTCCTTAGGTGTAGAGGGGCCAATCTGGTTTCGTTGGGCTGGCTTCGACTTTTGTTCCTGTCGTTTAAGCGCTAGCCGGTTCCCTTCCGAAATGAGCGTCTGTTCATCGACCTGTAACTGACGGGCCGTTTTCTGGTAAAAAACCTGCCGTTTGATTGGGTCAGGGATATTGGAGATGCTCTGGACAATCTCCGAAATAACCCCAGCGCGTTTAAAGGGATCGTCACCGGCTTCTTTAAGCAGGATTTCTGTTTTGAACGTGATAAAATCGTTGGTGTGCTGATCCAAATGTGCTTTAAACTTCTCCGCACCGACTTTTCGCACGTAACTATCCGGATCGTCGCCGTCGGGAAACGTGGCTACTTTGACATTTAGACCTTCTTCCAGGACCATGTCCAGCCCACGGAGCGCAGCTTTAATTCCGGCCGCATCACCATCGTACAGAATGGTCACGTTCTGGGTAAAACGGCTAATCAAACGAATCTGCTCGATGGTCAGAGAAGTGCCCGATGAAGCTACTACGTTTTTAACACCCGCCTGGTAAAGGGAAACAACATCTGTATAGCCCTCCGTTAAGTAACACACGTCTTCATGACGAATGGCGTTTTTAGCCTGAAAAATACCGTAAAGTACCTGGCTTTTGTGATAGACTTCGGTTTCCGGGGAGTTAATGTATTTAGGCTGATTCTTGTCTGTTTTCAAAATGCGGGCGCCAAAAGCGATCACTCGGCCCGAGACGTTATGAATCGGAAAGATTGCCCGACCCCGGAAGCGATCATAAGGTTTGCCGCTGCCTCCTTCCTTCGACAAAATCAGACCGGCTTTCTCCAGCAACTGAGCGTTATAGCCCTTCTTGGTAGCTTCCTGCAGAAAGGCGTCCCATTGGTCCAGACTGTAGCCAAGTTCGAAAGCTTCGATGGTATTGTCCAGAAAACCCCGCTCACGCAGGTAACTCAGACCAATAGCTTGTCCGTCGTCGGTATGCAGCAATTGTTGCCGGTAGAACTCCTTGGCGAAATTAAGGACGATGAATAAACTCTCGCGTTCATTTTGTTTGATTAATTCATCGGGCGTTAACTGCTGTTCCGCGACTTCAACGCCGTATTTCTTAGCTAGATGGCGTAAGGCTTCGGCATATCCGATATTTTCAATATCCATGACAAAGCGGACCGGATCGCCAGCCTTGCCGCAGCCAAAACACTTGTATATCTGCCGGGATGGCGACACGTTGAAGGAAGGGGTCTTCTCGTTGTGAAAAGGACAGCACGCAATCCAGTTCTGGCCCCGTTTTTTTAAGGCCACGTAATCGCTAACTACATCGATGATATCTGCCGACTGCCGAATGCGGTCTATTGTCTCCTGAGGAATGAGCATACATCAAAGATAAGGTTCCCGACTAGTAAGCACAACAGATTAAGTAGTTGGCAATGTTTTTGCTCACTGGAGTCTGTAAAAAGGGCTCCTATTGGTGCAATTAAATAGGCTATTCATCTTTCGTATGCGACTCTGTCTACTGTTTAATTTGCTTGTAAAAGCAATTATAGGTTTGTTACTGATTAACCTTTATGCCTGTCAGCCTAAATTGGATAACGAGCCAGTTACACCTCAGATAAAGACTGCCAGCCAGTATAAGGCAGACGTGGCTCTAAAGTGGTCGGCCATGCAGTTGTATTTGATTCGGCACACAGCTGGGTTTAGCCCACCCGTAGCTTCGAGAGCGTTAGGCTACGGTGGTGTTACCTTGTACGAGGCTGTCGTGCCCGGCATACCTGGGGGGCAATCGTTAGCCGGCCAGTTGAACGAACTAGAGTCGCTACCCAAAGCAGCGACTGGAGTGGAATACCATTGGAGTGCATCAGCGAACGCGGCCGAAGCCGAAATGCTGCGAGGTTTGTTTGCGAGTACGTCTGACGCGAACAAGGCTAAGATTGATTCTTTAGAAAATACGCTGCTGGCCACCTACCGCCAGGAAGCAGGAGCAGAGGTAATTACCCGATCTGTTCAGTTTGGCAAAGAAATAGCCCAGGCTGTCTTTAAGTGGTCAATGAGCGACGGGGGCCACGAAGGCTACAAGCGAAACTTCCCAGCGGATTATAAGGTGGTCGTTTCTAACGGCGCCTGGCAGACTACTGAGAATGGCCAGAAAATTCCAATGCAACCGTACTGGGGAAAAAACCGAACGTTTGTGTCCGCGAACGCCAATATGCCTGTGCCGCAGCCGTTGCCAATAGCCACAGACGTTAAGTCGCAGTATTTTGCGCAATACCTGGAAGTGTATACTAAAAATAAATCGTTGACGCAGACCGAAAAAGAAACGTCTGTTTGGTGGGCCGATGACCCGAGTGAAACCTTCACGCCCCCCGGCCATTCTTATAACCTGGCGCGTATTGCCACTCAGACCGCCAAGGCCAATCTGTCGAAAGCCGCCGAGACGCTGGCCCGAACCGGCATTGCTGTCGCCGACGCGTTTATTGTGTGCTGGAAGTGTAAGTATATGTTCAACAATGAGCGACCCTATACTTTCATCCGTCGAACCGTTGACCCAGGCTGGATTCCGTTCTGGCCTGCGCCACCGTTTCCCGGGTATCTGTCCGGCCACGCAACCCAATCGGGGGCTACGGCTACCGTATTAACCGATTTATACGGCAGCCCATTCCAGTTCGTGGATGACAGCCACGTCAGTCGCGTGCGGGATTTAAAGCGAAACGTAGATTTCAAGGCCCGGACGTTTAACTCATTCTGGGAGACGGCCGAGGAATCCGCGTATTCGCGTTTTCTGGGTGGAATCCATACCCGGCAGGACAACGAAACCGGATTGGTAGAGGGCCGCAAGATTGGTCGAAACGTAAATGCGCTGCAATGGAAGAAAGGCGTTTAAACACAAAGGGCCAATAGACATCGGTGTCCACTGGCCCTTTGCTTTTAGTCGAATGGCTTAGTAAGCGCGTACTACTTTGCCTTCCATAAAGTTTACGAAGGCTTTATTCACTACTTTGTTTCCACCCGGTGTTGGATAGTTACCCGTGAAGTACCAGTCCCCCGAATGGTTGGGGCAAGCTTTGTGCAGGTTCTCGACCGTCTGGAAAATAACCGACACTTCAGCGTGCAAATCTTTAGGTGTGATGATCTCGGCAATCTTTTTCGAGAGCTCTTCGTGAGTGAACAAGTCGAAAATGGCTTTGACGTAGTTCTCCGCACCGGCGTTACCTGACTCAATAGCCGCGACACACTCGGCATACACTTCATCAACACGGTTGTCCAAACCCCGGTCGGCCAGTAATTGCATCGCGGCCCGGAAGGCAACAAATTCTTTTACTTTGGACATGTCGATGCCGTAGCAGTCTGGAAAACGAATCTGGGGGGCCGAAGAGACAATAACAATCTTTTTAGGGCCTAAGCGGTCTAGCATCCGTAGGATACTTTTTTCCAGCGTCGTGCCCCGAACAATAGAGTCGTCAATAACGACAACATTGTCAATGCCTTTGCGGATTACTTCAAACGTCGTATCATAGACGTGGGCCACCATTTCGTCACGGTGGGCATCGTCGGTAATAAACGTCCGAAGCTTAACATCTTTGGAAACCAGTTTTTCGATCCTGGGCCGGAACGACAGTACCCGGTCCAGATCCTGCTCGAACAGAATGCCATCCATGATGGCTTTTTTGCGCTGTTTGGAGAGATGTTCCTCTATCCCTTCGACCAGACCAAAAAATGCCGTTTCGGCGGTATTCGGAATATAAGAGAAAACTGTGTTTTCCAGATCGTAATTAACTTCTTCCAGAATCTGCGGAATCAGCAGTTTACCCAGCGTTTTCCGCTCGTTGTAAATATCGGGATCAGAGGCCCGGGAGAAGTAAATCCGCTCAAAGCTGCATGAACGTTTTTCGCGGGGCGGGACAAACTCATATTCGCCGTACTCGCCGTACTTGTCAATAATCAGGGCATGACCGGGCTTTATTTCGGCAATCTGATTATACTCGACATTGAAGGCGGTTTTAATCGCCGGCTTTTCGGAAGCAACGACGACTACTTCATCATCGGCGTAGTAATAGGCCGGCCGTATGCCGGATGGGTCGCGGGCGACGAAGGCGGCTCCGTACCCAGTCATACCGGCCATCGCGTAACCACCGTCAAAGTCCCGGCACGAACGGTGCAGAACCCGTTGTAAATCCAGATTGTCTTCGATAATATCCGACAGATCCGGGTTTTCGTAAATGCCTTTGAATCGTTCAAACACCCGCTGGTTTTCTTCGTCCAGGAAGTGCCCGATCTTCTCCATAACCGTTACGGTATCGACCTTATCCTTGGGATGCTGACCGAGCGAAACAAGTTTGTCGAACAGGCTGTCGACGTTGGTCATGTTGAAGTTACCCGCGACAACCAGGTTTCGGCTCCGCCAGTTGCTTTGCCGGAGCATGGGGTGGCAGTTCTCAATATCGTTGGCGCCGTGCGTACCGTAGCGCAGGTGACCCAGCCAGACCTCGCCCGTAAAGGCGACATTCTCCTGTAACCAGCGGGCGTCCAGGGTTTTATCTTTATTGCCTTTGAGGGCTTTCTTATACTTCTTGTTTACTTTCTGAAAGATATCCGCAACCGGCATGTTGGCGACGGATCGATAGCGGCTGATATAGCGGTGGCCCGGAGGAACATCAAGCTTGATGTTTGCAACCCCTGCGCCGTCCTGACCCCGGTTGGCCTGTTTTTCCATCAGCAGGTACAGCTTGTTAACGCCGTACAGAGGAGTACCGTATTTGTCAATGTAGTATTGAAACGGCTTACGCAGGCGGATCATTGCAATCCCACATTCGTGCTTAATGGCGTCGCTCATGCTCGATGTTTAGTTGTTATGAAGTTAACTACCAGAAAAAAGATTTCGTTCGGTGGATGTTAAAGCAAATTTATGAAAACCAGCGGGGGGTTACTAGTTTGTTAATAAGTCTTTTTTGCGTATTAGAAAGGGATAAGCAGAACGAAAAAATCTACAATTTTTCGATCCATTGCAGGAGCCATTCGGGTTTGAAAAAGAAAGCAACCACGGGGAGAGCCAGCAGCGCACCTAATATGAACTGTGAACGGGTAAGAGCAACGAGGGGAGAAGAGCCGCCTGGTGCGGGCCGGAAGAAAAGCAGAAGCGGTATGCGCAGATAGAAAAAAAGAGAAATGACAACGTTCAGCAGGCCAATACCGAACAAAGCCAGCAACCAGCCATTGGCGCTGGTCTGGTAGGCTTCCAGCAGGGCCGAGAAGGCTAATAATTTCGCGGTGAAACCTACCGTTGGCGGTAAACCCGCCAGTGCAATCATGATGAGGGTGAGTACAACGCTGATAAGCGGCTGCGTAGTGCCCAGCCCACTGAATTCCTGCAGGGTCAAGCTGCCTCCGCGTTGCTGCGCCAGCAGATCAATCAGGAGAAAAGCGGCCAGATTGATGAAAAGGTAAGTAGCAATGTAAAAAGTGGCCGCTTCGAAACCCGTTTCGTTGAAAGCCACAATGCCAACCAGCAGAAAGCCCGCGTGGGCAATGGATGAATACGCCAGCAGTCGTTTTGCATCGGTCTGCCAGAGCGCGGACAGGTTCCCCAGCGTAATGCTCGCCAGCGCGACAACGGCTAATGGCGTTTGGAAGTTCGTCGGCAGGGCCGTCAAGACCCGCATCAGGACCAGCAGGGCCGCAGCTTTGGGACCAACTGAGAAAAAGGCCGCAATGGGTGTAGGAGCTGCGTCGTAGGTATCCGGCGTCCAGACGTGGAAAGGTACCAGCGACAGCTTGAAGAAAATACCCGACAACGTTAGGATACCGGCCAGATAAACTACGTATAAACTGTTCTTGGCCAATTCGGCTTCCACCACGGAACTGGTCAGGTCCAGGGTGCCCGTCAGGCCGTACAGCAACGACATGCCATAGAGCATAATCGCCGAACTGACTGCGCCAAAAAGTAAGTACTTAATGCCGCCTTCCGAGGCTTTTCGGTCTCTGGCGAGTGCCGTGAGCAGATAAGAACTAAGGGAAACCAGTTCAATGCTCAGATAAATAGCCAGCAGATTGACCGACATCGCCATCAGATAAAGACCCAGCAGAAGAGCCAGGAAAATAGGCAGCCAGTCGAGGGGCAACGGACGCGATTGTTTAATCGTCCAGGCGTGGAGCACCGCAAACAGGGCCGCCAGCGAAACGATAAGCTTGAAGAAAACAGCCTGATTGTCCAGCAGAAGCAGTAGCCCGAACAAGAACCCTTTGGGTTGCGGCCACTGGCCCACAACCAGCGCCCCGGCGACCAGTATCGAGAGAGCCGTTAAGCCAAACAGCAACCGGCGGTGGCTGTCGGCTTCCCGATCCAGAAAGATAAGGTCGGCCACAACCACCACGGCGATGGCTAGCAGCAGGACTACTTCCGGAGTGAAGCCGGATAGACTTCGAAAAATATCATTTAACTGGTCAATGAGTTGCAAAGCGCGAACGGATAGGCAAATTCAGATGGCGACAAAGGTACGAAAAAACCATTCCGGTTTTCGACCGTCGCGGCTATCTTTAACGTAAGCCTGAACCCGCTTTCAGGAGGCATTGTGTAAAAGAAATGGGCTTTCCGGCAATTACGCACACATTGCCGAAAAGCCCAATTAGAATAGAAGTACCTTAGATGCTTCCCTCGCGGTGGGCCTGCTCTTCGTAACCATGCAGCTGAATGGGTTCCTGCTTTTTCCGCAGCTTCATATTGAGGAACTCGACAAGCAGTGAGAAGGCAATTGCGAAATACAGGTAACCTTTCGGAACCGCACCAATGTGCTGATCAAAGAAAACCACTTCGCCCAGGTGAGCGCCCTCGGCAATCAGCATAAAACCAATCATAATCAGGAAGGCTAAACCCAGCATCTGAACACTGGGGTGCTCGTTGACGAACTTACCAACCGGACCCGCGAAGAACATCATGATGACAATGGACAGAATCACCGCGACCATCATAACCGTGATGTTCTGGGTTAAGCCAACGGCGGTCAGAATCGAGTCGATTGAAAAGACAATGTTAATAATAGCAATCTGCACAACCACGCCTGTTATGCTGTTGGCGCTTTTACCCGGCCCCTGCTGTACTTCGTCGTCGGAGTTACCTTCGAGTTTATGGTGAATCTCCGAAGTTGACTTGTAAAGAAGAAACAACCCACCGATAATCAGGATAACGCTCTGACCCGAGAAGGCGGCATTGAACCAGCCGGTTTCGATGTGGGTAAAGGGCTTTTGCAGGGAAATCAAAAACGAAATTCCGAACAACAGGGCCACCCGAAAGATCATAGCCAGCAGCAGACCGATGTTACGCGCCTTGGGCTGGTCGCTCAAGGCCAGTTTATTGGCCGCAATTGAGATGAAGATTATATTATCAATACCGAGGACAATTTCTAAGAACGTTAATGTAAGCAGGCTAACAATTGCTTCGGCGGTAAATAATTGATCCATTTTTGTTTGGTTGAACGTTGGTGATATAGGGTCGAAATTACCCGCTTTCAGGCTGCTAGGCAACTGTTTTACAGGAATGAACCACAAAATAGACGAAAGGTTAGGCGATGGCCTGAACGGTTGGCCCCTTCGACCGCTTCATCACCCCCATATACGTTTCAGCATCGGAACTTATGTATTTTGCGTCGGCGATTGGCCGGGCCCTTGCCAATCCCATTGGCTGGTTAGGGTGTATTCATTATTATTGAAACAAATCCGGTGATCACAGACCGTCGCTATTCCATTCAATTCCAGCAATGAAACCGTTATCTTACAGACTTTGGCTATGCCTGTTTGCCTTGTTGACCAACAATTGGCTAATGGCGCAGAATCGGCCGCATAAAGTTGTCTTCGTTATTGTTGATGGCATCCCGGCGGATGTCATGGAGGCCGTTAACGCACCAAACCTGAAGGCTATTGGTCGGCAGGGGCACTACCTGCGGGCGCACGTCGGTGGCGACAAAGGAACGTACTCGCAGACACCAACCATCTCCGCCGTCGGCTACAATAGCCTGCTGACCGGAACCTGGGTCAACAAACACAATGTCTGGGATAACGACATCAAGGCCCCCAACTATCATTATCCGACCCTGTTTCGCCTGTACAAAAATCAGTATCCGGCGGGTAAAACGGCCATTTTTTCGAGCTGGCTGGATAACCGGACCAAACTGCTGGGCGAGGGCTTAGCGCAGACGGATAACTTCCGCACGGATTACCATTTTGATGGCTACGAGAAGGATACGGCGCAGTTTCCGCATGATCCGCAAAAGAAATACATGCAGCGAATCGACGAACGGGTTGTCGACAATGCCGTAACGTGTCTGAAAGAGCAAGCGCCGGATCTGTCCTGGGTTTACTTGGAGTATACCGACGATATGGGGCACAGACACGGAGACAGCGATATTTTCCGGAGTGCCATCGAAACAATGGATTCCCAGATTGGACGACTTTGGGAAGCCATTCAGTACCGGCAGAAGCGCTTCGGGGAGGATTGGCTCATTGTAATCACGACGGATCACGGGCGTGATGAGCAGACGGGCAAAAACCACGGCGGTCAGTCAACCCGGCAGCGCAGTACCTGGATTACGACCAATGCCGCCAACCTGAATGCTTACGCGCAGTCCTATCAGCCGGGCATTGTGGATATCATGCCTACGGTATGCCGGTTTATGAATGTAGCGATTCCCGCCGATCAGAACCGGGAAGTGGACGGCATTCCGTTGATTGGCCCGGTTTCTCTGGCGAATCAAATGGTGAATGCGTTTCAGAATAAAATTGACGTTACCTGGCAGGCCCTGGAGCCAAAGGGTAATGTCAAAATCTGGGTGACGACCACCAACCAGTACGAAACCGGCGGTAAAGACTCCTATCAATTGGTAGGTGAGGTGCCGCTCAGCCAGGAGCGGGCTACCATCACCGTACCGCCTTCTACTTTATATAAAGTGGTGCTGGAAGGTCCTTCCAACACCGTGAACCGCTGGATTGTGCTGGAAAAGAAATAATCGCTGCCTATAAAGACAGCGAAGCCAGCGTATTCGATGGCTGCAACGATTGGATCAAAGCCGGTAGCTGAGCTAGGGAAGGGAGCAAACCGTCGTTCGGGCAGGCGGCCAACTGCTGGGCGGTGTGCGTCCCGTTGGTAAGGCCCAGACTAAGCCGAACGCCCGCCCGGCGGCCCGATTCAAGGTCCGAAGGCGTGTCGCCCAGATTGATAACGGCTTTGGGATCAGTAATATTCAGGGTCTGCATGGCTTTCAGAATCATGTCGGGGGCCGGGCGTCCCTGAGCTACTTCATCACTGGCGATAGACAACTGAATCAGGCTGTCGGCCGTGCCCCGGTACTGCTCGTCCAGACCCGTCAGCCAGCCTAATTTGTTCAGAATAATGTCGGTAACTTTCCGGTAGAAACCCGTTGTCAGCGCAATGGCAATGCCTTGTTCGTGCAGCCATTGAAACGTATCCAGACAGCCGGTGGTCGGTTCGATGGGTTGCGTCAGGTAGTGGTTTTCCAGAATGTCACGGAAGATGGCATACGAATGGTCTACCCGCTGTTCGAGGTCCGAGGCCTCCGGGCCGAGCTGCTCTTTCCAGAGCGTTTCAAAGACAAATCGCTTAGACCAGCCCTGCACAGCGGTAATCCGTTCGTCAGATACAATCAGGCCGGTCTGACGGGCGGCCCGGGCAAAACAATTTTCTACTTCTTTCTGGTCGCGCACGGTGGTACCGGCCATATCAAACACAACGAGTTGGACGCTGTTCATAACGTAGGGCTAATTATATTAGGATACTTGTGGTGAATGCTTTTCGATTTGCTACAAAAATAAACATATACTGAACTTGTTTAACAAATAGTGAACTAATAATTTTGGCCGGCTATCGGTGCGTATTGGGAGGACATACATGGTACAGGAAGAAATTGCCATGCAAATCAGTCAGCGTTTGCGGGAAATTCGAAAGAGCAAAAAGATCACACTGGATGAGCTGGCCAGACGGGCCGACGTTAGTAAAAGCCTGATTTCGCAGGTAGAGAACAATCGAACGATTCCCTCGTTGCTGGTTCTGATCTGCCTGATTCAGTCGCTGGACACCGATATTAACGACTTTTTCAGCGATATCGGAACGGCCGTTCCGGAAAGCAAGGTTATTGTCCGGCGTCATCAGGATTATAAAACGTTTGAAAAGGAACCGGCCAAAGGCTTTCATTATCAGCGCATTCTGACTAAAGTAGCCTCGGGACAACCGGTCGATTTTGTGCTGCTCCAGCTCGAACCCGGCGCCGACCGACCCAAGATGATTCGCACCGACGCGTACGAATTTAAGTATATAATCGCCGGGCAGGTTGCTTATACAATCGGTCAGGAGACGTACCCGCTCAACGCGGGGGACTCTATTTTTTTCGACGCCAGCCAGCCGCATAAGCCTAAAAACACGGGTGACAGTCCGGCGGTCATGCTGATTGTCTACTTTTTCCGGGAAAATTTACCGGCATAAACTTTTCTTTTTTTACCAGAAATGACTTACGATCTGATTGTTATTGGTGGCGGTATTCTTGGGACTTTTCACGCCTACCACGCGGCTTCGCGTGGGCTCAACGTATTGCTAGTGGAAAAAGACGCCCGGCCCCAGCAGGCAACCGTCCGCAATTTCGGCCAGATTGTGCCCTCCGGCATGGGCGGTCAGTGGTTTACCTACGGCTGGCGCGGGCTGGATACGTACCAGCGCATTCAGGCCGAAGCTGACCTGACCGTACGGCAGAACGGCTCGGTTTACATTGCTTCCGATGAGGACGAACAAAGGCTGCTGCACGAAGCCAAGGCCCAGTTCGACGCCAAAGGCTACCCCTGCGAACTGCTGTCGACCGATCAG
>Ga0325400_1004216_pt1 | contig 13259 bp, 7 predicted proteins | sample PopdelMetagenome_2_FD_205662 | JGI IMG/M metagenome (GOLD analysis project Ga0325400, IMG submission 205662) | Populus deltoides microbial communities from Bellville, Georgia, United States - Xylem-PdKOR-R1 | ecosystem: Host-associated > Plants > Phyllosphere > Stem > Wood/Secondary xylem... | reverse complement strand
GGTGGTGGTGGAAGCTCCATCATAAAAACATGTGGAGGGGTGAATCATATATAGACAAGGCCTTTGCAAAGGACAGATTTGAGTGAAACATATTGGTGTTTTCATTTCAAAATCTAGAGATGGAACAAGCAGCCGTAGTCGATTTGGGGAGGGGAAACTACTCGTGCTTGCCACGTGGACCAATAGGGGCTTTGGTTAGAGGATTGACATTTTTTCCTTCCTTCCTCGAATCCCTCCAACCAGCCAAACAAAAATTCACTCACTCTCCTCCTCCTCCTCCTCCTCCTTGTACCTGAGTTCTTTCTACACCATACGATATACTAAGAAATTAATGACGTAGGATGATAGTGATTTTACTAATGATAAAATGAAGGATAACGTCGTCATTTTTCACAGTACAAAATCTATTTATAATATAGAAAGAATTTTCTAAAGTATCCCTGGTAATTGGTTTCTGCCTCCCCCAGGACTTGATGACTTGTTTTTTTAATTCTAAATTCCATATTTAGGAATGTTTCATTTAGATATTGCATTAACCTCTTTGCTAATTGAGTTTCAATGGTGCTTGATATCTGTGTATCATCATGCACGTGCCTTCTAGATCAATTCCCGCCATTAATCTTCAAGAAGTTCTTTGAAGATTTACGTACGTATTATGTTTGTTTGTGTAAAAAATAGGAAAATTAACTTCCAGAAAGTTACCGTATATTTTACAAGTGAATGAAGTTGGGAAAGAGGACCCAGCAGCTCATGGATTCGTTCCGTAGGGATGTTGGTCTGGCAGATTCAGCCGATGGCACAACTTGGAGTGAATGTAGCAGAAAAGAGTTTTACTTTTAACGAGGAAGATCGGCCATTGTTGGGTTAGCATCTGCAAGCAGCGGTAAGCTATAATAACTAGACTAGACTAGACTAGATATGGGAATTACTTTTTATTACTATTATTACTATTATTCTTCCTAATTATGTGTTTTTCACGGACTAGTTTTTTTATTATTAATATTGATATTTAAATTAAATTGTATATATCTCGATTAATTTTTTAAATTTTAAAATTAATAACTATTTAAATCTCTAATAATTATAAAATTTATAAAACTCAAACTAATATCCTCTAAAATATAAATTTAAAATTTTAACAGTTATATCCTCTCAAATTTTTTAATGGAAGACTGCGCGCGTGTGTAGAAACAATTACATTTCTCGGAACCAATCTTGTTTTGAATCCAAATCCAAGATGATTAAAGTAGGGTACAGGTCCACATAACACCTATGCAGTAAAAGAATATAAGTACTGATCTGTTTTTATTTAAAGAGATATTGTTATTTAATGTTTTGTCGTTTCTATTTTTCTTGTCTTCTTTTTTTTTTACAAACAATAATTAAAGGCTACTAAAATTACAACAACAAGACATTTGTGCCTAAAATAACAACAAAAAGTTGTACAATTACTAAATATATTAAAGGGAGTAACCATTATTTTATTTTTTCGATTTTCATTCTTAAGTTTTTTTTCTTATTGAATCTTTTGCGCATAATTTCATTTAAAATAGTTTGAAATTAAAAAGAAAATACTAGATTAAAAACAAAAAGTATCAAAATGTAAATCATAGAGAAAAATCATGGTCATGATCAAAATAAAAAAAAAGTACTTTCCAGACCATTTATGTTCCTATCTTTCTCAATTTATTCCCTGTAGTTTTAAAATTTTAGTTTTAGCTTGAAAGTTTATTTTGTTTATTTTATAGTCCTTAGATTGGAGTGAGGGAAGAGAAACTCACTAGAAAACAACAGAAGAGAGAGGAAATTATCAATTGATCACATTTTTTTTAAAAAAAATCTTGGTGTTAACGGGTTCCATTCGATGAGAGAAGTTTAATTGAAGTGTTTTTAGACCTTTATTTTGCATGACAAAAATATATCAGGGTTGAAAGAGAATTTTTTTTTCCTGTTTGATTTTGTGTTTTTGGACATATTTTGAAGTGTTTTAAGTTGAAATATTGATTTATTGACATGATAAGGATGTTTATCAGGTGTTTTTAAATGAAAATTGAAAAATAAAATTTTTGGTCCAAAAAATCTCATCCTAATTTTCCAACCACATCGTTTATAGTAGAAAACTAGGCTAGCAAACATGTTATTAGCCATCATAGACGATGTGACATCTACTTTCATTTTTTTTTTTAAGAAAAATTGGTTGTTGGCCCTTATACCAAAAAAAAAGGGCTACGCATGTTGGCTTGGTCATGTGCGTAGACTTTTCTTTAAATAGACCGGAAACCTAGCCTCAGAAGCATAACCTCTGTATATTCAACCCATTATGCACTTTATTGTTTTTTTTAATTAATCTCATGAAAATAAATAACTATAAAATATATTAAAAACATAATTTTTAAGAATATAGTTATATTTTTTGTATAAAATTATCGAGCTTTTTATAGCCCTCGAGATTTGTATTTTTTTTAGATTTAGATTTTTTCTTTTCTTCACAATTTTTTTTATTATCTCATGTTTGCATAAAAAATCTAAAACTTGTTAGTGTATTATTCATGTATTTTTAATACATCCATGAAATAATAATGAAACCACCATTTTTTTTATTAAATTTACTTTTATTATTTTGATAATCGTTTTGTTTCAACGAATAAATATTAGGATAAATTAATTGCAAAAAAAGAAGAGGAATTTCATTTATAGGTTAAAGAGGTTTTAATTAAAGAGATGCCATTTTCATCTTTAATTTGGATCATTTAGTTTTTTTCTTGAATATTTATTCTAATTGCCTTTAATTTTTATTAAATGAAGTGCATTCCTAAAAAAGGTTAATATTTTTTGGTTGAGAAAAATATATTAATAAGAAAAGAATGATTATACTAGCAAGTTATGTTGTTACCCCATTTTAGGGCCCCACAAAAAAAAATTAAAAAAAAAAGAAAAAGAGAAAATACAAAAATAAAATAAAATAAAAAATGTCAGAAGAAAAACTATATATATATATCAGTTGAGAAGAACATGTTGGAACTCTCGGGAAATTACCAAAAATTGGTTGAGGAGGGTCACAATATACAAAATTGGAAAATTTAACCCTGTTGACAAAGATAATTCAATTTTTGAGGAGGAAAATTCAAAATTGTATGTTTAAGGACTCAATTGGAATTTTTCTCCATGTTGTGGCTGTGGAGGTGGGGGGCTGCGGACTAGATCTACACTTTGTTCTTCAGAGAGATCCAGTTTTCCTACTGCTGGACTCTTCTGGATTCACTGAATTGCTCTTTTTCTCTTTCACTAACAATCTAGATAAAAAGAGGTCAATCATCATCTAGTATTTGAATTTGGATCATGTAGGTGGTTAGCTAAAGCGAAGGATTTAATTGAATTTATTGAGGATTTAATTCCAAGGAAAATTAATTCTTGAAATCAATTTCGGCTTTAATTGGAAGAAATTAAAGTCTAGGAGTCAAATTATAAATTTTAAGAGTTAATTTGGTCAAATTAGGAGCTTAATTGCATAAATATTAAAGTTTAATGAGCAGTTAGGGACTTGATCGAAGAAATTCAAAACCAAGGACTAACTTGTAAGTAGCATGAGACTACAGGGTTTGAAATCATTAAAATCAGGGACCAAATTGAAAAAAAATTAAAGTTTGATAGTTAATTGGGATCCAATTGAATATATAAAAAACCAAGGACCAAATTGTAAAAGGTTCTCAAATTTAGGGTTGGCAATTGAGTTAGGTAGGGATGAAATTGAATGAAATTAGGAGTTGAGGAGGAACTTAAGGGTAAAATTAAAAGAAATGAGAGGAATAAAAATTAATTTGAAGTTTGCCAAATCCCAAATTAAAAGAAATGAGAAGAATATGGATTAAATTGAGTTTTGTAGGGTTTAGCCTATACGACGTTGTTTAGATACTATACACTTTCTATTTCGGTAGTTTTAGTTGATCGAGTAGGCACTTTCAGGTAGGTGAATATGGTGTTTCTGACCACTTTTAAGACTGTAATCACCACCATTCAACTGAGAAACACCTCCATTATACAACACCATTTCTATGAAATCAAACATTTACATCCTATTTTCTCTAATGATCTTAGCAAAATCTTGTCCACAATCAACCACCCTTATGTTTTCAGATTCTATGTTGATCAAGTTGACACTTTCAAACGAATGAATGTGGAGCTACAGACTTTCAGATTGAGCAAGATTAGATCCAACATAAAGATATGTACCCCCTCTACCATGATCAAGTGGTCTCAGGCAATGTTGACGTTGGTGTTGCTCTAGCAAAGCCACGAAAGTAGCCAACCTAGTCAGCTTTAACTAAGACACTCATTTGCACAAAATCACCCAACTTTTTCGTATGTTCACACTTAAAAAATCTAAGGGGTTCTTATCAAGAGTTTAAAACATTTCTCTCAAGATCAAAAGGCTAGAAACACTTCACCTTGACCTTAAAGTTTATTACAAATCCACATAAATCCAAAACCATTGATCCTATGGTAAAACCAGTCTAGTTTTGGTTTGTTAAAACCCTAACAAACTCATCTAGAAGCTCTGAATCTGTCTATAAAAGGAGAGGTAATCAAAGGAGCAAAAGGGAGGAAGAAAGAGAGAAAAAACAAAGGGGAAAGAAATTTTGGTGAAAGTTGAAGCAATCCTATCATGTTCATGATTTCAAGGATTCAGTTTGTTTTTGTTGGGTCTAGAGAGAAGGAAAAAGAAAGGAAGCATTAGAAATCCATTCTTATTGGAAGATTTCAAGCTTGAAATGTATTTGCAAACCTTGAAAATGGAGTCCATGAGGCCTGTTGGATTGATTTTTGTTGTTTAAATGCAATGTTTTGAATGTGTTGACATGTTGATAATTGATTTAATACATTATATTTGCCTTTGAGTTTGATTTGGAATTTGCCAAAATCTGTTAGTAAGGTTGATGTTCTTTTGTTCAGGGTTTTTGAGTTTTATTTGGTTCTAGTTGAAGGTTTAGGAAGACATTTTGAATCCAAACTGTATAAATATGCAGGTTGTTTTAGGTTGACAGTTTTGGAGCTTATGTGCTAGTTTTAAGTCTTGTTTTATTTCAATTCTGGTTTATGTAAATTTGTATCTCATTATTAGTAAATAATCTAGAGTTTTCAAGCATTAATAACATGTTTTTATAGATTTTAATCTTAGAGTTTCGGTTTTGAATCAAAACCTATTTTTGACAGAATCATGATTTTTGAGGAATAATCAAATCAAATCAAACTGACACTTGATTCTTAATCTATGCTTTATTGTGATTAAAACCTTGTTTTTTATTGCTTGAAATGTGGTTTGGTTTGACGTTCACGTTGCTGGGTTTAAGTTTGAGTGTTATTCATACTTTCTGTGTTTGATCCATTTTTCTTGAGAATTTTTTATGTTTTTATGTTTTTACTTATGTTGAATTTGTTTTGGGTTTGGGTCTTTATTTTGGTTTGTTTTTGGGTTAACTCGGTCAGGTTAACTTAGTCGGGTCAACATCAGTCGTGTCAACCCTAGTCGGGTTAACCCTTAGTCAGGTCAGTCCATTCAAGTCAACCCAGCTGGGTCAAAACAAGGTCAGTCATTAGGTCCTGTTTGGTTTGTAGTTTTTTTGGTTTAAGGGTGTGTTTGACAAACACTCCTAAGGTTTGTTCTGAGTAGTTTTTATTTCAAGGGAAATAGGATTTTTTTGCCAAACATTGCCTTACAAAAATGCAAAATAATAATAATAATAATAATAAATCTTTTTGCATATTGTATACGACCAAGTCTCTAAAAAAATATAAAAATCATATTTTCTCCCCAAAAATATATATGGTGTGTTTTAGTATTATATATATATATATATTCACTCATTTTGAATTTAATAACCACTTTATTGTATCTGTGAGAACTTAGCTAATATTTTAATAACCCCTGAAATTTTAATTCATGGAATTAAAGCTTTATATTCTGGTATAAAATGCTGGACCTACAAGTATGCTGATATTTAAATGTTAGAAATTGACCAGAAAATTCTCAGAATTAATTTAAATACTCACCAATTTTAATTGGGAGTATTTTCTTATCGCAATATATGAATTGCGAAAAACCTTTCTATAAAAATTCATTTAGGCGCACCAGCCCATAATAAATTCAAAATGCTAAATTTATTCACATGAATAAATCATCATCCTAAGTCATAAACAGACCACCGGTTAGGAACACATCAAAACCTTTAAACCACATTCAAATCACACAATACAATCTACCTTAGATAAGAGGTGTTGAGGGTGCTAATACCTTCCATGGCCACAACAAGTCCCTTACCTTTTGAATCTCTAATAAGACCAATACACTCGGGTTTCCTAGCGACCCTGAACTAAACAACTAGGTGGCGATTCCTTGACCCCCTGACACCGCGTGTCCACGTGTGACATAATAATGACTCCACTAAATACAATATTGTTTGTAACAATATCAGACTAAGCTTTGTGTTTTATGTGGTTTATTTGTTTTTGATGTGTTTAAATTTTCACATTTGGCTTATCTCATTTTATTTATGCTTTAACATATTTACTCATGTCCATGCATGTATATTGGATATGGATGAATGTCTTCATGCATCACTAGTTTATTTATGATATATCTCTTCGTAATGCACTCACATGGAAACTTCAGGTTAGGTGGGGGAGTAACGGCTTATCCTATGACTTTCAATTAGGGTTTAAGTTCGTGAAACCATCTAACTCTTTGCTAAGTGATTAGATTGGTAGTGATTGGTATACATGTCATCTCATTACCTATTAAGCCCCCATATTGCCTTCACGTGGGTAATCACTAGGACAACAAGTGACCTTTTTTTAGAGAGCAAGTAGTAAGCCTACCCCATGTCCCATGTAAAAGGACATAAGAGCTGCCTATAAGATGTATGTCACTGGAACAAACAATGTTACATTAAGACATGCTTAACCCTAAACATCTTGCATTATAGGACTTTAGACTGATAGCATGGCCACTATTAGAGAAATGACTTATGTCGAATATGGGTTGGAATCTGAATCCCTACAGCTATTAGAAGGGGATTGCCTGAGACTAGATAATAATAAATTACCATCCATCAGAAATGTGAGTTGCTCTAGAAATGACTTAAAAAAGCTCCTCTCACATGTGAAGAGCATCAGCAAAGATGAGTTTTTGAAGAAATATTGGAGGATAGTGAAAATCACGAGGACGTCTATTTAGAATTCAACCATTAAAGCTTTGATGTATTTTTTGGGCCCCAAATACTGGTGCTTCACTTTTGGGAACGTAGACATGTGCCCTACCCTGAAAAAGTATGGTTTACTCACCGAGTTTCCCCAAAATCTATACAAAACCTACTTCCACTAACAAAGTGCTAACTAAATTGGTTAAGTTGATCAAGGTTCCAGATCTTTATAAGATATTAGAGAAAAGTACTAGTGGCTTAAAGTAGAAGATGATCAAAGAAATATTCGAAAGAAGAAAAAATGACTCCAGATTTGTTGAGGAAAGGGACATAATACTCTATTTGAGAATCTTTAGGGTAGTTTTATTTCCAAACTTAACGGGGATAATTAGTTTAAAGGTACATGATTTCATTAAGTTCACTAGTTTAGAATGGCCGAACACTCATCTCCAGTCCTACTTCAACAAAATAGTCGAGGTAATTCATGATGATAAGATACTGATCTATTTTTTTCAGGATAGTCTCATAGGGTCCGCCCTGAGCTAGTATATGAGACTAGATAATAGCAGGATCAAGAATTGGAAAGACTTGGTTGAAGCTTTTCTTAAGTAATACAAATTCAACTTAGATATTGCTTCCGATAGAACGAGCCTAATGTCAATAGAGAAAATAACCCAAGAGTCACTAAGGGCTTCTGTGTAAAGGTGGCGGGACGAGGCCATACATGTCTAACCCCTTTTAATAGAGATGGAGATGGTGATTTTGTTTTCCAATGCCTTCAAATCCCCCTATTATGAGCATTTAATGAGTAGCTCATCTTAGCATTTCTATGATGTTGTACGTAATGCTGAAAGAATAGAGCAAGGGATTAAGTCTGGGTGCATATTTGAACCGGTGGAGAAGAAAGGTTTTGTTGAAAAGAAAAAGGGAAAATGATGTGAACAACTTGAAATGAGGGTATAAGAGTAAAAAAGTAAACTACTATAACCCCCAAACACTTAGCTCTCAGGTTACCAGCGTTAACTTCACCAAGCCTTTTGCCCTAAATCAAACCAATAAAGCAAATAACCAAAACAACCACTAAAAACAAAACATAAGAAATACCCTAGAACAATTACCACCTCTACCTATGCTTATGAAAGATTTGTATGCCAAGCTATTAAGTATTGGGCATATAGCTCCTATCTTTGTCCCACCAATCTAACCACTATTTCTCGTCTGGTATAAGCTAGATTTGACCTGTGAATACCACGCTGACAATCTTGGCTATAATATTGAAACTTGTTATGCCTTTAAGAAAAGGTTGTTGGAGCTCATCAATGATGGGTAAGTTTTAAAGATTTTCCCAACTTGAATTCAAATCCATTACCTAACCATGCCACAGGAAACAATGGAGTAGGTATGATGGAAGTTGAGAGTAAAGACAAGGTGCTGAAGGTATCTATGAAAATATTGTACAACATGCTTGTAGAATCAGGATATTTGAAAAGAAATGATGAGCATCACTTGGAGAAAAGTGACCATTGCGAGTTTTATTAACCAATTCTTCTCTCCGGGTGTTGAGTCTTGCATGGCTTGTTTTTGGGAGCGTGTTCCTTTGTTGTTTATGTCATTGTATTTTTTATTGGGAGCCTGTTCCCTTGTTGCTTCCTGTATATTTATACATGTATATGAACTTGCTAGCTCTTTATCATGATTACTTTGATTTTAATTCATACTTACATTTTGATTAAAAAAAAAAGAATGTGTTGAGTTCCGCCAAAAGGTGGCAAGAATGCTAACCATGAGAGAGTTAAGGAGTAAGAGTATGGAGTTTGGCAATAAGGTAAGGATGATGGAAAGTCAAGAGAAACCGTTAGAGGTATGTAGGGTCTATCCAATAGTCAATAGGCCACCCAAACTGATCTTGAGTAAACCATCTTGCGCAAATAAGGAAAATCATAATGTGACACTTTACAATTATGGCTATATCGCTAATGTCAAAACTCATGCTCCTTTGTTCCAAGCTGAGATCACTAGGCTGACCTGGAGTTGTCGTTACTTCACGCCTGAAGCGCTAAAAAAAACTAAAGGCAAGGAAGTAGTAGATCTTGACAAGGAACTTAAGGTTAACAAACTTGTGACTGAAGAAGAATCAAATAAATTCTTGAAGTTGATAAAGCACAGTGAATACTGCATAGTAGATCAACTAAAAAAAACCTCAACTAGGATCCCCCTCATATCCTTGATACTCAGCTTTGAACCACACTGAAATGCCTTGTAAAAGGTGTTGAATAAGGCTTATATGCCTAAAGACATTGACCAAAAAACTATATAACATCTGGTAGGGAGGATTTATGCAACCAATTACCTGTACTTCATAGAGGATGAACTAGATGCTAGGGGAACTAGACACAACAAGCCCCTATATATCACTATCAGGTGCAAAGACTGCCTTATAGGTAAAGTTTTTATAGACAATGGTTTAACCCTCAATATGTTGCTAAAAAATATGCTAAAAGAAACGCATGTTGATGAATCGCACATAAAACCTAGCATTATAATGGTGAGATCACATGATGGCTTACCTAGACAGATAATTGGGATTTTGGAAGTGGAACTATATATGGGGCCATAAGTGTTCTTGGTGACATTACAAATTATAGATATCCACCCTTTCTCTAACATGTTATTGGGAAGGCTTTGGATTCATGTAGTTGGGGCAGTAACCTCATCATTACACCAGTATTTGAAGTACATCATGAATGGGATGTTGGTGATTGTCAAGGCTGTAAGATAGTTTCCATGAAAAAAATTATGGTTGTACCATTCATAGAAGTAGGAGATTGCAAAAATAGGGACATTCATGCTTTTGAAATTGTAAACACTAAGTGAGTTCCTGAGAGCACAGTGTTGAGAAGACCAAGGGTTTCAGAAACAGTGAAGATGATAACTAAATGCTTCTTGAAACATGGAATTCCATTTCAACGTGATCCTAACACCGGAAAGCCAGAAAGAGTCAATCTTATAAAGGTCAAATGTGTTGATCAAAGATTCGAGCTCAAATATAAGCTTAAAAAGGAGGATTACATATGGTTTACTAGTGTGAGATGAGAAAGAAGAATGACCAGAATTGTGAGAAAAGAGTCAAAAGAGGAAGAGCTAATAATTCCTCCCCTTAGGGTTTCATTACCGAAGGCTGCATATTTAATGCAACCTAATAAAGGACTGGAAAGCCTTGGTTAGGATCTCTCAAATATGAACATAAACACCTTGGAGGAAGATAAGGTCAAAGGGGATGATGAAAAGATATAGTCTGGAAAGGAAGATGAAGTGCTGCTGCAACTAACCATCCACACTCTAGAAGAAGTCTCCGCTAAAACCTTCATATGAAAGCTGGCTAAAGGCGAGAATTTTCAAAACTAGGTGACCCAGGAAGCTCTATTGGTGTTTAAAATGTAACTTAGCATTGCAATTCTTAATATGTATTTTTTTGTTGCTTTTGTTTGCTTTGTTTTTTTTCCTGGTTGACATTTATGGCTTAGATGTCAATATGAATTTATATAACACCATGTACACCTTGTAAAAAGAATGAATAACCAAACTATAACGAATATATAATAGCTATGGAAAAAGAAGAAGGGGATACAAATGATATCAGGGAATTCACAAAATAAATGGAGCAACATGAATAGACCTAGAAGCCCACTACAAAAGAACTTGAAACCATAAATATAGGTAATGATCAACTTAAGAAGGAACTGAAAATATAAGCCTCAGCTACTCCCAAAGATAGAGCAGAAATGATCACCCTATTATAGGAGTATACATATGTTTTTTCCTGGTTTGTATATGGATATCGTAGTACATAGAATATCACTGGTAGAAAGATGCAAATTCTTCAAACAAAAGTTGAGAAGAACTCATCTTGACATCCCGATCAAGGTCAAGATATAGATTTAAAAGCAATGGGATGCTGGTTTTTTGAAAGTAGTTAAATATCCACAATAGGTATCTAATGTAGTTATCGTAACAAAAAAGGAGGGAAAGATCATAGTCTGTGTGGATTTTAAGGATTTAAACAAGGCTAGCCCCAAAGATGACTTTCCTTTGCCACATATAAATGTTTTGGTCGACAATGTTGTATGTAGTTTTATTTATTCCTTCATGGATGGCTTCTCAGGGTATAACCTGATAAAAATGGCTCCGAAAGATAAAGAAAAAAAAAACTTTTATCATGCTGTAGGGAACATTCTGTTACAGGTGATGCCATTCGAACTAAAGAATGCAGGGGCCACTTACTAGAGGACTATAGTGATGTTATTTCATGATATGATGCATAAAGAAATTGAGGTGTATATAGATTATCAAGCCCATAAAACGAGAGAGTCATGTCTATATTTTAAGGAAGTTGTTCGAGAGATTAAGGAGGTACAAACTAAGGCTCAACCCTGCAAAATGTTCATTTGGAGTTAAGTTCGGTAGGTTGCTATGATTCATAATGAGTGACAGAGGAATAAAGGTGGATCCTGATAAAGTGAAGGCCATTCAATCTATGCCATCTCCTAAGATAGAAAATAAGGTGAGAGGATTCTTAAGGGAATCGAATTAGATTGCCCAGTTCATATCCCAGCTAATAACAACATATGAGCCTATCTTCTAGCTATTGAGGAAAAAGAATCATGATACTTGGAACGAGGAGTGTGAAGAATCTTTCAATAAAATCAAGTAGTACTTACAAAACCTACAATTGCTTGTTCCTTTAGTATCAGGAAGACCTTTGAAACTATATCTGACAGTAAATGAAGCAGTTATGGGATGTGTACTAGGCTAGCATGATGAAACCAGAAAGAAAGAAAAAGCCATTTATTACCTAAGTAAGAAATTCACAGAATGTGAGTCTAGATACGCGGTGATAAAAAAGTTATATTGTGCACTAGTGTGGGTTGAAAAAAGATCATGACATTATATGTTGTATCATAATACGTGGTTGATCTCCAAGGTTGATCCTTGAGATATATATGTGACAAGCCTTATTTATCAAGTAAAATTGCAAGATGGGAAGTTCTATTTGGCTAACAATGCCATTAAAGATTATGAGCCATTTGATATTCCTGATGAAAACATATTGTTAATTGAGGAAGAATAAAAGAAGATAGATTGGTGGACCATGTATTTTGATGGGGCAGTAAATGTACATGGAAATGGAGCTGGCATAGTAACAATTTCTCCTGATAAGAAGTAGTATCTGATTTTAGTTAAACTACAATTTGAATGCACCACCAATATAACTGAGTATAAGGCTTGTATCCTGGGTTTGGAAGTTGTATTAGAGCTTAAAATAAAAAAAGATAGATTTATATGGTCATTCAATGCTAATTATTTGTCAAATGAAAGGAGAATAGCAAACCAAGGAAGAAAAGCTGAGACCCTACCAAGAATATCTATCTAAACTAGCAGACGAGTTTAAAGAGATAGAGTTCACCCATTTAATAAGGGAAGGGAACCATTTTACTGATGTTTTGGCTACACTGGCTGTCATGGCCAGAATTGATTTTGGACATAAGTTACAACCAATACACATTGATATCAGAAATTTCCTAGCTCATTATTGCTCAGTTGAAGGAGAGATGGATGGAAACCCTTGGTACTATGATATCAAGAATTTTGTGCAAAACCAGGAATATCTCGTTGGAGCCTCCAAGGCAGATAGGAAAACCTTAAGAAGATTGGCAATGGATTTCTACTTAGATGGAGAAGTTTTATACAAAAGATCATTCGATGGAACCTTGCAAAGATGCTTGAATGAGGCTAACGCTAGAATTGCATTGCAAAAAGTCCATAAAGGGATATGCTCAACTCATGCTAGTGGGCATATGATGGCAAGGAAAATACAAAGGGTTGGCTATTTTTGAATGATATTAGAAAGATACTACAACTATATTAGAAAAATATCATAAGTGTTAGGTATATAGTGATAAGATCAATGCACCTTTGATTTCTTTGTTTAATCTAACATTTTCATGGCCATTTGCAATGTAGGGAATTGATGTGATGAGGCCTGTTAACCCGAAAGCCATCAAT
>Ga0325400_1004211_pt1 | contig 13263 bp, 11 predicted proteins | sample PopdelMetagenome_2_FD_205662 | JGI IMG/M metagenome (GOLD analysis project Ga0325400, IMG submission 205662) | Populus deltoides microbial communities from Bellville, Georgia, United States - Xylem-PdKOR-R1 | ecosystem: Host-associated > Plants > Phyllosphere > Stem > Wood/Secondary xylem... | reverse complement strand
CGGCTTCCCCTATGGCACGCGCACGGAGGCGGAGATTGCGGGCCGCGTGCCGGCGTTGCTCGGCCGGCTGGCCGAACGCTACCGGCCGCAGCTGGTGGTGATCGCCTGCAACACCGCCTCCACCATCGCGCTCGCCGCCGTGCGCGAGGGGCTGGACCTGCCGGTGGTCGGCACGGTGCCAGCGATCAAGCCCGCCGCCGCCTTGTCCACGACGCGCGCCATCGGCGTGCTGGGCACCGCGGCGACCGTGCGCCAGCCTTATGTGGACGATCTCCACGCGCGCTTCGCCGCCGATTGCCTGGTGCTGCGCCACGGCTCGGCCGCCTTGGTGGAGCTGGCCGAAGCGCATCTGCGGGGCGAGGCCACGGCCGACGCCGCCTATGCCGATGCGCTCGGTGGGCTGCTCGGCCAGCCCGGCGGCGACCGGGTGGACACGGTGGTGCTCGCCTGCACGCACTTCCCGTTGGTCGCGGATCGGCTGGCGGCGGTGGCGCCGCGACCGCTCCGCTTCGTCGACGGCGCGGCCGGCATCGCCCGGCGCGTCGCCTTCCTCACCGCGGACGTGCGCTGGACGGAGCCGGGCGAGGGGGTGGCCGTGCTGACGCGCGCCGACCCGCGATTCGCCGCCGCTCTGGCCCCCGCCTTCGCGCGGCGCGGGCTTCATCGCCAGGACGCGCTCTAGTCCGCTGCAGCCCAGACATGCCCACTTTGTCGAACGAAACGAACCGCTTGCCGCTATCGGCTGGCCGGGCGGCACGACCCGATCCACTTTTTTTGGCTGTTAACCCTTTTTAACCTCGACGGCCGGTAAAGATTGAATTAACGCGCCCTTGAAACCGGCCGAGTGTTGGTCCGGGTGTGCTTTCCGGGGGTGTGTGTGATGAAGGTTTGGAAGCTTCTTGCCGGTGCTGCGATCCTGGCCGCCGGTGCCGCTCAGGCCAATGCGACGATCACGTTCACGTTCGAACAGGCGGGCCAGAACCCGTTCGTGATCTCCACCAACAACAACATCTACAGCACCGGCATCCTCAACTACGGCGACTTCCAGATCTCGGCCACCGCGCTGGGTTCGGGCAGCACGTCCAAGCCGGATCTCGCCACGCAGACCTTCGACATCAGCACCGCCAAGGCGGCGACGCTGACCGTCCGGGTCGAGCAGACCGGCCTCAACGTCGTCGATCCGGGCTCGCTGCTCAGCACCTTCACCGCCAACGGTTCGGGTCTGGAGTCGGTGCTCGAGTCGACCTACGTCAATGGCGTCGAGCTGGCCTCGCAGAACTTCGGCACCAACAACCTGGGCGCGACCTTCTCGTCGTCCAACCCGGTTGCCGGGCCGATCACCTCGACGGGCGTCAGCTACCTGATCAAGACGTCGCAGGCCGGCGGCTTCGCCAACAGCACGATCAACATCTCCTCCGCCGTGCCCGAGCCGGCGAGCTGGGCGACGATGATGGCGGGCTTCGGCGTGCTGGGCTTCGCGCTCCGTCGCCGCCGCAACGTGGCCGTCAGCTTCGGCTGATCGCCCGCCGGACGCCCCGCGAGGGGCAATGGTCGCAAGCGGCCCGATCCGAAAGGATCGGGCCGTTTTCGTGTGCGATTGGCGTCCATGATCATGCCGCAGCGCAGCAAACAATTGTTACGATCGGCTCATGCCGGAGAAGCAGGCGCGACCCATCTCCAAGGCGTCAACCAGCCTGGAGCTTTCCCTCATGAGCCAGCCCGAGCCTAATCAGACCACCGGCATCAACTCGCTCAAGTCCTCGCTGATCATGCTGGCCTTCGGCCTGAGCATCCTCGGCGTCCTCGTCGCGATCGGACAGGAGGATTGGTTCCGCCTGCGCCCGGTCAGCACCGGCGCCGCCGCGATGTGGCATGCCGCCGACCGGGCGCCCGCCGCCAAGACGAACTGACCGCCACGTCCCCCGGCGGCGCCGCCGCCGGGGAGCTTGACAAGTCTCACCGCCTGCTGCCCCGAGAATGGCATGATCGTCACCTCCGCCCCCCGCATCAAGCAGGTCGTCCGGGAAGTTTGGAAGCCGCTCACGCTGCTCTTCTTCTGGGACGTGATCGTCACCGCAACCTATTACATCCTCGGCTTCAAGGCGCCCGAACTGCCGCTGACGCTGTTCGGCACGGTGCTGGGCCTGTTTCTCGGCTTCCGCAGCAATTCGGCCTACAACCGCTGGTGGGAAGGCCGCGGCCTGTGGGGGCTGATGATCAACGCCAGCCGCAACCTGGCGCGCGCATCGCTCAACTTCATGCCCAACGAGGAGGCGCGCGACCTGCGCCGCACGCTGGTCCTGCGCCAGGTGGCCTATGTCAACGCGCTACGTTGCCAGCTGCGGCGCCAGCCCGTCGACGCCGAGGTCAAGCGCTTCCTGTCCGAGGGCGAGGCGGACGAGGCGCTCAGGCGTACCAACACCGCCAACGGCATCCTCGACGGTTCGGCCGAGCGCATCGCTGGCGCACTCAAGAAGGGCTGGATCGACACCATCCAGCAGACCACGCTGGAACTGGTGCTGATCGACATCGCCAATGCGCAGGGCGGCATGGAGCGGCTGAAGAACACGCCCCTGCCCAACCAGTACCGCTTCCTGCCGACGATCCTCACGCGCCTGTTCTGCATTCTGCTGCCGATCGGCCTCGTCGAGACGCTGGGCTTCGCCACCCCGCTCGGCTCCACCGTGGCCGGCCTCATGTTCCTGGCGGTGCTGACCATCGGCGACGACTTGACCGATCCCTTCGCCAACAGCGTCCACGACCTGCCGCTCGTCGCCATGTGCCGCACGGTGGAGATCGACCTGCTCCAGGCGATCGGCGATCCCGCGCCCGAGCCGCTCAAGCCCGACCATGAAGGCGTGCTGTGGTAGCCGCTACCGGCGGCTGAGCGGCAGCCGCAGCCGCACCTCGTACCAGCCGTTCGTCCGTCCCGCCGCCATCCCTGCGCTTTGCCCGTGCAATGCTTCCAGCCGCTGGCGGATGTTGCGGTGGCCGACGCCGAGCCCGGCAACCGCGCCACCGGGGGCGGACGTCGATCCATTGTCGCGGACGACGATCTCGACCACCTCGCCCAGCGCCTGCGCCGTGACCGCCACCGTCACCGGGTCGCGGGCATGCGCTACGCCATATTTGACCGCATTCTCGACCAGGGGCTGCAGGATCAGCCCCGGCACTAGCACGTCGCCCAGCGCCGCGGGATAGTCGATCTCGATCCGCATGCGGTCGCCGAAGCGGACCTGCTCGATCTGCAGATAGGCCTCGATCGACTCCGCCTCCTCGTCCAGCGTCACCACCCCGTTCGGCTCGGCGGCGAGCGCGTTGCGCAGGAAGCCGGACAGGCGCGACAGCATCTCCTCGGCGTCGGCCGTGCGCTTGGTCACTACCAGGCTGGAGATCGCGTTCAGCGTGTTGAACAGGAAATGCGGGTTGAGCTGGAAGCGGAGCGCCGCCATCTGCGCGCGCTCCGCCGCGGTTTCCGCGCGCGCCAGCCGCAGGCGTTGCTCGCCCGCGCAATGCACTTCGACCTGGAAGGCGAGCAATGCGGCGGTGGCGAAGCTCAGATAAGCGTTGTTGAGCAGCGAGGACGCGATGCGCGCGCGCGCGTTCGGCCACGGCATCTCGCCACCGTGCGGCCACAGGCTGATCAGCCGCACCTCGGCCAGCTCGATCCCGGCCTGCACCAGCGCGACCGCCATCACCGTGGCGACGATCACCGTCCAGCGCCGCGCCGCGGGCCAATCGTGCGTGTGGAGGCATACGGGATAGAGCAGCACCGCCAGCACCGCCTTGAGCAAGGTCGCCGGCAGGTCGATCGGCGCTTCCGCCACGAAGCCGCTGCGGCCCGCGATCAGTTCGCCCACCGCCCACAGGCCCCACACCATCAGCCACAGGCCGATCGTGAGCAGCGCCGCGCGGCGGAACGCGCGGTCGAAAGGAAGTCCTGAACGCATGGCCACCCCGCCGCGCGGTGTTGCGCGGACGGCGGATCGGGTCAACCGGGCACGGGCGCCGCCTCGCCGTCGGCCGCCATCGCCTCCGCCGCCAGCGCCTCCGCCTCCACCAGCAGCGCGTCGTCCGCGCCCGTCTGACTCACCCGCTCGCGCCCGATCAGCACCAGCACGGGCACGGCCAGCGGCGAGACGCGGGGCAGGTCGACGTGGAGCGTGGTTCCGCCCGCCCGCTCGAGCAGGTCCGCCAGCCGCCCCACGTCCGTCATGCGCGCGCGCGCATCGTCCCACGCCGCGCGCATCAGCAGGTGGTCGGGCTCGTAGCGTTTCAGCACGTCGTAGATCAGGTCGGTGGAGAAGCTGACCTGGCGCCCCGTCTTGCGCTTGCCCGGATGCTGGCGATCGACCAGCCCGCCGATCACCGCCACCTCGCGGAAGGCGCGCTTCAAGAGGCTCGATTCCTGCACCCATTCGACGAACTCGTCCTCCAGAATGGTCGCGTCGAACAAGGCGGCGGGGTCGGTGACGGGTTTCAGGCTGTAGGTGGCGAGCGCATAGTCGGACGCGACGAAGCCCAGCGGCTGCAACCCCGCCGTCTCCATCCGCCGCGTGACGAGCAGGCCCAGGCTTTGGTGCGCGTTCCACCCTTCGAAGCCATAGACCACCATGTAGTGGCGCCCCTCGCGCGGGAAGGTCTCGATCAGCAGCTGACCGGGCGGCGGCAGCACCGAACGGCGCGCCTGCATCTCCAGCCAATCACGACAATCGTCGGGGAAGCGCGGCCAGTCGGCGGGCGACGCCAGGAAGGCCCGCACGCGGTCGGCGAGGTTGGTGGAGATGGGCATGCGCGCGCCGCCATAGGTCGGGATGCGCGCGGGCTTGCGCGTCGCCTGGACGAGCAGGTCCTCCACGTCCTGCTTGATCACCTCCACCGACAGGCCGGCGAAGAAGAAGGTGTCGCCCGGCCGCAAGGTGGCGGCGAACCCCTCCTCCACCTTGCCGAGCTTGCGCCCGTTCTTGAAGCGCACGGTCAGCATCGTCGCCTCGACGATGATGCCGGCGTTCAGGCGATGCTGCTGGACGAAGCGCGGATGGCTCACCCGCCACAGCCCGTCCGCATCCTCCGTCAGCCGGCGGAAGCGGTCATAGGCCTTGAGCGCGTAGCCGCCGGTGGCGATGTAATCGAGCACCTGGCGGAAGCGTTCGGGCGTTAGCGCCGAATAAGGCAGCGCCTCGTTGATCTCCGCCAGCAGGTCGTCGGCGCGGAACGGCGCCATGCACGCGCACGCCATGACATGCTGCGCCAGCACGTCGAGCGTGCCCGAGCGGAACGGATCGCGGTCGAGCTCGCCCTCCTCCACCGCGTCGAGCGCGGCGCGCGCTTCCAGATATTCGAAGCGGTTGCCCGGCACCACCAGCGCCTCCGACGCATCGTCCAGCCGGTGGTTGGCGCGGCCGATGCGCTGGACGAGGCGCGACGAGCCCTTGGGCGCGCCCATCTGGATGACGAGGTCGACGTCGCCCCAATCGACTCCCAGGTCGAGAGAGGAGGTCGCCACCAGCGCGCGCAGCCGCCCCGCGCCCATCGCCGCCTCCACCTTGCGCCGCGCCTCGACCGACAGCGAGCCGTGGTGGATGCCGATCGGCAGCGCCTGGTCGTTCTCGCTCCACAGATCCTGGAAGATGAGTTCGGCCAGGCTGCGCGTGTTGCAGAAGACGATGGTGGTGCGATGCGCCTCGATCTGCCGCATCACCTGCCGCGCGGCATAGCGGCCCGAATGACCCGACCAGGGGATGCGATCCTCGGGCAAGAGGATGTCGATCACCGGCGGCGCGCCGGGGTCGCCCTTCACCAAGGTCACGGCATCGATGTCGCCGCCGGGTGCCAGCCACGCGCGGTAATCGTCGGGGTCGGCCACCGTCGCCGACAGGGCCACGCGCCGCATCGCGGGCGCAAGGCGTCCGAGCCGCGCGAGGCAGAGCGACAGCAGGTCGCCGCGCTTGCCGTTGGCGAAGGCATGGACCTCGTCTACGATCACCGTGTGCAGCCCGGCGAAGAGCGTGGTGCTGTCGGGGTGGCTGAGCAGCAGGCTGAGCGATTCGGGCGTGGTCAGCAGGATGTTGGGCGGGCGCACGCGCTGGCGTGCCTTGCGGTCGCTCGGCGTGTCGCCCGTACGGCTTTCGACGGTGATGCCGAGCCCCATCTCGCCGATCGGCCCGAGCAGGTTGCGTTGCACGTCGATGGCGAGCGCCTTCAGCGGCGAGACGTAGAGCGTGTGGAGCCCGGTCGCCGGCGTCTCGACCAGCGCGGCGAGGCTGGGCAGGAAGCCCGCGAGCGTCTTGCCCGCGCCGGTCGGCGCCACCAGCAGCGCATGCCCCCCGCCGCGCGCCGCCGCGAGCATGTCGAGCTGGTAGCGCCGCGGCGCCCACCCGCGCGACGCGAACCAATCGGAGATGATTTGCGGCAGTCCGTCCCCGGAGGGGGAAGGGATTAGGTCAGTATTGCTTGCGATCGGGGTCGCTCCGCTGGTCCTCGCGGTCCATCTCCTTGTAAAGGTTGTGCGTCGCATCCTGCGTACGGCGGCGGTCGGCGTTGCTGCGGCGCCGGTTCGAGATCACCGCCCATACCAGCACCGCCGCGATCAGCAGGCCGCCGACCAGCGCCACCCAGCCCAAGCTGCCCATGACACACTCCTCGTTTCCGTTGCTTCGCCCGCCCAACGAGCGTGGCCGCACACGGGTCCGCGGATTGTTACGCGGGTGGAACCCATGTGCCTGCCCGGAGCTATACCGGCATGCCCCGCCCCGGCACCTGGATCGAGCCGCACCCCCACGGCCTCTACCTGCCGGAGGCGGATGCGTGGATCGATCCGTCAATCCCCGTCGCCAAGGCGCTGGTGACGCACGGCCATGCCGATCATGCGCGCGGCGGGCACACGGCGGTTCTGGCGACGGCCGAGACGCTGGCGATCATGGCTTGCCGCTACGGCCCGCAGAACGGGCAGGCGATCGCCTATGGCGAAACGGTGCGGCTGGGCGACATCCAGGCGAGCTTCGTGCCCGCGGGCCACGTGCTCGGCTCCGCGCAGATCGTGCTGGAGCGTGGGTCCGAGCGCATCGTCGTCTCCGGCGACTATAAGCGGCGGCCCGATCCCACCTGCCTGCCGTTCCGCGCGGTGCCGTGCGACATCTTCATCACGGAGGCGACGTTCGGCCTGCCCGTGTTCCGCCACCCCGATACGGGCGCGGAGGTCGATCGCCTGCTGGAGGCGCTGCACGCCAACCCCGATCGCTGCGTGCTGGTCGGCGCCTATGCGCTGGGCAAGGCGCAGCGGCTGATCGCGGAGGTGCGCGGCCGCAACCACCACGCACCGATCTACATTCACGGCGCCCTCCAGCGGCTATGCGACCTCTATGCCGAATGGGGCGTCGAGCTGGGCGAGCTCAGGCCCGCGACCGGCGTCAAGGCGGCGGAGATGAAGGGCCACATCGTGCTCTCGCCCCCCTCCGCGCTCAACGACCGCTGGAGCCGCCGCCTGCCCGATCCCATCACCGCGATGGCGTCGGGCTGGATGCGCACGCGCCAGCGCGCGCGGCAGAAGAATGTCGAACTGCCGCTGGTCGTCTCCGACCATGCCGATTGGGACGAGCTGACCGACACGATCCGCGAGGTGGCACCGGACGAGGTGTGGGTGACGCACGGGCGGGAGGAGGCGCTCGTCCACTGGTGCATGACGCGCCAGATCAAGGCACGCGCGCTGGCGCTCGCGCACTATGAGGACGAGGACGACTGAGCCGGCCTGACCGGCGTCCACACCTGCACGCGCCGGCCGCGCAGCGCGTCGGACACGCCCAGGCCCGTGGCGACGATGGCGAGCGCCACCGCCCTCGCCCGCGGCACCGCCAGCAACACCGCCGCGGCGAACGCCAGCACCGCCAACCCCCTCGGGCCGAAATGCAGGCCCGCATCCAGCAGCAGGCATGTTGCGCCGACGAGCAGCAACGAGGCACCGTGCCAGCGCAGCCAGCGGTGGCTCGCATATTTGTAACGGTCGAGCGCCGACAGCCGCCGCAGGCCGGGCAGCAGGTGGCGGTGGCTGGCATAAGCGCGCGCCGCGATGCGCCGCTTGCGGCGGAACTCGTCGCCGCTCGCCGTCGCCGTCGCCTCCCAGGCGCGCACGTCGGGCGCGCTCACCAGCCGCAGGCCCGCGAACAGGACGGCCATGGAGCCGCACAGGTCGTCGAGCAGATGGTCGGGCACGTTCGGGTAGAGGCTGCGGCGGATCGCCCACAGCGCGCCGTCCGCGCCCATCGTCGAGCCCGAGCGGCTCTCGTCCGCCTTGATCCGCTCCTCCAGCCGCCAATAGCCGGCATTGGCCGCAGCGGTGGCGCTGGCGCCGCCATTGACGTAGCCGAGCCGGCCGCACACGCCGCCCACCGCCGGATCGCCGAACCGATGCAGCAGCGGCACGAGGTCGCCCGGCTCGATCACCACGTTGGCATCCGTGAACAGCAGCACGTCCGTGTCGCACGCCGCCGCCAGCCGGCGCATGCCCGCCGCCTTGCCCACGCGCCGCTCGGCCACGACGACATGCAGCAGGTCCGGATGCGCGGTGAGCAGCGCGGCGGTCTCGTCCCGGCTGGCGTCGACATGCGCGCGCACCACCAGGCCTGGCAGCGCCGCCTTGAGCGCGCGCAAATTGGCGAGCTTGGCGGGCATCGACGCCGCCTCGTCGCAGGCGCAGAACAGCAGGCTGGCGGTGGGCGGCGCCGCATCGGGCGGGTTCCGCAGCGGCCGCGTGCGCAGCAGCCGCAGCGAGAGCGGGTAGGTGAGATAGGGATGCTGGAACAAGGCAAACGCGACCAGCGCCACGACCAGCAGCATGCGTCCCCCGATCCCCCCGCCGTGCATGGCGGCCGGCTGTGGATCGCATGGCAGCGCCACCGCCGCAACGCCGGCATGGCACGCGCGCTGGGCGCGGAGCTCGACGAGATGGTGGCGCGGGGGCCGCGGCCATGGCGCTACCTGCGGCTCGGCTGGCGCACATGGAGGCGCATCGCGCGCACGCCGGCGCGCGACCTGTTCGTGATGAATCCGTCGATCGTGCTCGCCTGCGTGGCGCTGGCCGCGGCGCGCGCGACCGGCCGGCGGCTGGTGGTGGACGCGCACGCGGCCGGGCTGCGGCCGCCGCGCGGGCTCGGCCCGCTGGCGCGCCTAGTGGCGGCGCGGGCGGACCTGGTGATCGTCACCAATCCAGGCGCGGCGCGCGCCGCGCAGGCGATGGGCGCGCGCACGGCGGTGATGCCCGATCCGCTGCCCGTGCTGCCGCCCGGCCCCGCCGCGCGCTGCCACCTGCTGCTGATCTGCGGCTGGGCGGCGGACGAACCCTTCGCCGCGGTGATGGACGCGATGCGCCGGCTGGGCGACGGCTTCCGCCTGACCGCCACCGGCGACTTCCGGCGCAGCGGGCTGGACGCGGCCGCGCTGCCCGCCAACGTGTCGCTCGCGGGTTTCGTCGACGAGGCGCGCTTCCTCGCGCTGCTGCGCGGTGCCGACCTCGCCATCGATCTCACCACGCGCGACGATTGTCTGGTGTGCGGCGCGTACGAGGCGGTGGCGGCGGGCACGCCCGGCCTCCTGTCCGACACGGCCGCCAACCGCGCCTATTTCACGGGCGGCTTCGCCTTCACGCGCAACGAACCCGACGCGGTCGCCGCCGCCATCCGCGATGCCACCCAGCGCCTCCCCGCGCTCCGGCGGCAGATCGCGGACCTGGCGGATGAGCTCCGCGCCCGCGACCGCGCGCACCTCGCCGCGCTGGAGGCGGCCCTGGCCTAGAAGCGGAAATAAAGGAACGCGCCGTCCGGGCCCACCGCCCGCAGCGCTAGCCCCAGCAGCACGCCCACGCTCGCCGCCGAACGCCAGCCCATCCCCAGCGCCCAGCGGGTGCGCGGCCCGCGCGCCTCGTAGCCCGGCGTGTCGAGCCCCACGCGGAAGCGATGGAGCCATTGCTGGCTGGTCGGCGCCACGAGCGCCACCAGTCCCGCCAGCAGCATCGCCGCCAGCGCCGGCGGCCGAAAGCCCGTCGCCACCACGGGCAGGCCCAGCCTGCGGGCGGCGTCGCCGAGCGGGCCGAGGTCGGGCAGGCCCAGCCCGTTCAGCCCCGCCAGCCCGCGCCACAGCGCCGCGGCCGCGCCCAGGTCGGCCGCGCGGAACGGCACCCAGGCCGCGACCACGAACAGGGTGGTGAGCGCCCAGCCCAGCCCGCGCGGCAGGCGCCTGCCCGTCGCGCGCCAGCCATGCGCCACCGCCAGCGCCGCGCCGTGCAGCGCGCCCCACAGCACGAACGTCCACCCCGCCCCATGCCACAGCCCGCCCAGCAGCATGGTGGCGAACAGGTTTGCCATGCGCCGCGCCTTGCCCCGCCTGCTTCCGCCGAGCGGCACGTACAGGTAATCGCGCAGGAAGCGCGACAGCGTGATGTGCCAGCGCCGCCAGAAGTCGATGGGGCTGGCCGCGCGGTAGGGCGCGTTGAAGTTGATCGGCAGCGCGATCCCCAGCATGCGCGACATGCCGATCGCCATGTCGGAATAGCCCGAGAAATCGAAATAGATTTGCAGCGCATAGGCGACGGCGCCCGTCCATGCGATCGCAAGGCCGGGGGCGGCGGACGCGAACACCTCGTCCGCGACCGTTCCGCACGGATCGGCCAGCAGCAGCTTCTTGGCGAGCCCGATCGCCAGCATGGCGAGGCCGGGATGGAGGTCGCGCGCCAGCGGACGGAAGGGCGCCCGCCCGAACTGGGGCAGCATCTCGCGCGCATGCAGGATCGGGCCCGCCACCAGGTGCGGGAAATAGGCCACGAACAGGCCGTGGCGCGCACCGTCCGGCACAGCCACGCGCGCTGCCGCGACGTCGGCCAGAAAGGCTATCTGCGTGAAGGTGTAGAAGGAGATGCCGACGGGCAGCGCCGGATGCCAGCCGGCCGCAGGCGACAGGCCGGCCGCGGCGAGCGCGTCGCTCGTCACGCCGCCATATTTGAACAGGGCGAGGAGGAGGAGGTCGACCGCGATGCCGCCTGTCAGCCAGCGCCGCCGCGCCCCCTCCCCCGCCCGCGCGATGCGGCGCGCGACCAGCAGGTTGAACAGGGCGGAGGCGGCGAGCAGCCACGGATGCGCGGACTCGCCCAGGAGGTAGAACAAGGCGGAGGCGGCCAGCAGCAGCAGCACGGGCGGCAGGCCGGGCGCGACGCGCGCGAGCAGGCGGTAGGCCGCTACCACCACGGGCAGGAAGGCGAACAGGAACAGGGGGTCGGTGAAGCGCATCAGCCGATCGTCGCCGCGATCGCCGCCGCCACCTGCGCGCGCCCTGCCGCCTGGAGGTGCCCGCACGCGCACCAGCGGTCAGCGAAGGCAGCGGCGGGTAATTGGCGAGTGAGATTCAGGAGCGGCAGCCGCCGCGCGCGCGCCCAGCGCACCACCGCGTCGGCGCGCGCCTGCGCGCGCGCGGCCAGGGGCGGCGGCATGTCGCCGGCGTCGAGCGGCATCATGACGAGCAGCAGCGGCTTGCGTCGCCGGCGCGCGCGCGCATCCAGCGCCAGGAGATCGGCGAGGAGAACGGGCGCCACCGGTTCGGACAGCGTGTTGCGCCAGGCGAGTGCTGCGGCGAAGCGCGGGTCGCGCGCGGGCGCCTCCGGACAGCGGGCGGCGTTGCGCTCGGGCAGCATGAAGCGCGTCTTGAGTTCGTCATAGGCCGGCCAGTCGCGGCCGGCATAACGGAAGGCGGCGAGCTGCGGCTGCGGCCGCCCCGTCGCCGGCTCCCGCAGGCGCGGCAGGATGCGGTTCACCGCCAGGTCGCCCGCCGCGAGGCGAAAGAAGGCCTGCGTGCGCAGGTCGGGCACGGCCAGCGCCTCCAGCTGCGGGAGCGACAGCGTCACCACCACCTGCGTCACGCCCGGCCGGTCGAGCGCCAAGGCGGCGGCGTTGAGCGAGGCGAACAGGGTCTGGCCGGGATAGCTCAGGTCGCTGACCGGCCGCCCCAGGCGGTCGCGCAGCAGCGGCGCGAGGCCGCGCCGGTCGCCGTCGCAGCGCGACACATGGCGCACCACCGAATTGCCCGTCACCGCCACACCCTGCGCGCGCCATGCCGCCCGCGCGAGGCGCAGGTCGTCCCAGCCGGCGGGCAAGGGGAACAGCGCGACGAGCAGGGCGACGGCCAGCGTCAGCGCCGGCGCGCGCCGCTCCCCCCACCTCATCCGCGCCCCCGCATCGTCATCGGGCTATCCGATGATCGGATCGAGAAGAAGCATAATAGCCCGTCGTCCCCGCGAAGGCGGGGACCCCGCTGCCTCGCCCGACCGAAGAACAAGCGGGGTCCCCGCATGTTCGGGGACGACGAGGAGTTGCGTTGCGGGTTCGGGGCCTGCCGTGCATGGATGGCGGCCATGGCGTGGCGGATGCTCCTTGCGGCGGCGCTGGCGGTCGAGGCTCCGGCGGCGGGCGAGCCGGGCTTCGGCATGCGGCTCCCGCCCGGCTGCGCGGGGCGGGCCGAGCTGCCGCGGCGCGAGGCGGCGATCGGGTTGCGCATCACCCATGTGGTCGAGTTCTTCGATCCGAGGAGCTGGGCGCAACTGGCGGCGGGCGTCGACTGGACCACCGGCTGCTGGAAAGACGCGCCCGTTGCCATGACCTTTTCCGTACCGATGCTGCCGTTCGACCGATCGGGCAGCCTGCAGCGCGGTGCTGCGGGCGCCTATGACCCGCTGTTCCGGCGCATCGCCGCGGCGCTGGTGCGCGACGGGCATGCGCGCGCCACGGTCCGCATCGGGTGGGAGTTCAACGGCCGCTTCATGCCCTGGTATGCGGGCGACGATCCGGCGGCGTTCGTCCGCTATTGGCGGCGGATCGTGGCGGCCATGCGCGCGGTGCCGGGCCAGGCGTTCCGCTTCGAATGGGACACGGCGGCGGGGCCGGCCGACATGGACCCGACGCGTGCCTATCCGGGCGACGATGTCGTCGATGTGGTCGGCAGCGACGTCTACAACGAATATTGGTCGCCGTGGCTCGCGCCCGCGGCGGTGCGCTGGCGCTGGATGGTGGCGCGGCCGTTCGGGCTCGATTGGCTGGCGCGTTTCGCCGCCCAGCACCGCAAGCCGATCGCCATCCCCGAATGGGCGACGGGGACGCGGCCGGACGGGCATGGCGGCGGCGACGACGCGCGCTTCGTCGCCGGCATGGCGCGCTGGATCGCGGACCACGGCGTCCTCTACCACAGCTATTGGGAGCAGGCCGCACCCGGCTATGACGATCGGCTGCT
>Ga0325400_1004209_pt1 | contig 13269 bp, 11 predicted proteins | sample PopdelMetagenome_2_FD_205662 | JGI IMG/M metagenome (GOLD analysis project Ga0325400, IMG submission 205662) | Populus deltoides microbial communities from Bellville, Georgia, United States - Xylem-PdKOR-R1 | ecosystem: Host-associated > Plants > Phyllosphere > Stem > Wood/Secondary xylem... | reverse complement strand
TGTAGGTTCTCCTAACGATCCTCAATAGGATTTTGGGTCTTTCATCTGACATTCCTTTTAGTTCTATATTTTTCGGGTGAGTGGGATAATCTTTAATATGCATATATTATACATAAATATGTATGTTATTTATACAATGAGTACTAGTTAATTTCTTGAATATTTATATATATTGCTTTATTTCTCGAGTACTCATTTATTCTTGAATTTGCACTCGCAATCTGTCAAACTAAATTCTATTTGATATGATACACGTTTCTTTGATGATTCTGTGAATATCTATTATGCCTTGATATGGGACTTGTCAGTAACTCCATGCTAACGGAGAGTAGTTAGCCTATGTGCACATAGTATTCTGTATACCTAGCTGGTGAGAGAGGCATCAGCCTGTGGCGACTGATCATCCCACAGTGGTCACCTTCGGGTGTCATCTGGTCACTTTTGAGTGTCATCTGGTCACCTTTGGGTGTCATCTGGTCACCTTCGGGTGTCATCTGATCTCTGACATGTATTCCACTACGTTATGATAATATGTTTAGTACGTATATGTATATCAAGATAAATAATCTTGCAAACTATTAATATCTAAAATGTATATTAAATATTATTCCCTCACTGAGTTAGTTGAACTCACCCCTCATTCTTAATATTATTTCAGGTTCTTAGTTTCTGTTAGCAGGTGGACTTTATTGAGTGTTCCTGCTTCTTCAGTTTTGGTCGGTATGCCTTGCTTATTTTGTGAGGCTTTCCTTTTAGTTTTGATTCGACGTCCTAGACGCTCCACTATTACCTTGTTTTAATTAAGTTTGGATTTTGACAATGTAATGAGTATTATGGATTATTGTTTTTGTTTTAATTACTGATGAGGAGTTTTAAACTATCTTTTGGTTTCATCAGTTTTGAATAATATAATATTTTTGAAGATTATGAAATGCTGCGTATTTTTTGAATAAATTGTTCTTTTGATATGTCTGTTTTGAGGCTTAGCATAGGTGGGGTGTCCTTTCGATATCGCTCCTGTGTTGCCGGTCACGGACCCAGGATTCGGGTCGTGACAAAAACCAATGACAAAATGGCAGTTTTGCAGCAGAGAAAGACCGTGCAATGATCTAACTTTCTTAAGAACTCAGTTTCAATTATAAAAAAAAGGTGGTTTGAGTCTAGTCGATTTACAGTTATGTCTTTGGATTTGTAAGCTCTTATCTTTTCCTCTGCCTCCCTCACCACAAATCAAGAAAACACATGACAACCGAAAATTGTTAGAAGATGATGGTAGTTTAGGAGGTAGTTTAAAGGTGTTAATGATTAAGGATTGAAATGAAAATACTTTGATAGTTAAGATGTTTAGTTGTAGTGGTTTGGTAAAAGTACTTAGTTTATAGTTCGGATTATTTGGAAATGATTGAAGAATGTGGGACAACCAAAGCAAAACTTTGTGAATAGAAATTACAACATACTAGGCAGCAGAGGAGGGTTTTAAGACTCAGATTTTAAGATTAGCATAGTTGTTTTGGCTTGGTTTACAAATGATCGTTGCGTGGCTATTTATAGCCTTCTTAATAGCCTTCTTAACCGACCTAAATGTAACAATCTAGACAACGTTTACTATAGCACACCATACAATTTGCTGAAAATTTTGCCTTTCCTAGAACAATTCTAGAGTACTTCGAATTGTGGACTCTCTGACTTTCCTAGAATTATCCTAACTTGGCTTTGCACTAACTTGTAGTTTGCTTACAATAGCACACCATACAATTTGCTGAAAAGATCTTGATTATTCGCTACGTAATAATAAGTACAGTGATTCATGATTGGAGCATACTGATGATAACATCAAGTTTTAAAGGGTAAGAGTGAGAGAGGGAACCTGCTGCAGCTGCACCAACAACATCTTTCATGGAGTCCCTGGTGTTGAGGTTTAGTCTGGTTTTGTAGTCACCATGAGTGGCATAAAAGTCAGAGAGTGCCATTTCGATGCAACTCAACGCAATTCTGCCATCCAAATCACTTTCCAGGTCAAGAACCACACCAACACTCACTGGGATAGATGTGTTTTCAGCCATTCCCATTCCTGTGAACAGAATCTTTACACAAAAAAGGAAGGAGAGAACAGCCTTTGAATTGTTTTTCTTCATCTTATTGTCCACTCATGGTGGTGCTGATTCTAGCTTAGTTAATATTTTTTGTTTACGCTTGGAAGGAAAGATCCCTCATTTATAAAGCTGTGGATCTTGAAAAGGGTAGATATGTGCAGCCTAGAAGCGTTTGAGAGTAATACGCGGGGAGGGCCAAACTGTACTGGTTTTAACAAAGAAAAGAGCAATTTACTCCCTGTTATTGCTAGGAAATTCATGATTTGGAAGAGTCAAGTAAACCATATTAATAAAGTTTTTCGCTACATAAGACTTGGACCTGATCAGGCGAGACAATATTATATTGATAAAAAGGTATTTCCCAGATTTAAACCAACATCATCAAATATATTTAATTGTCATGATACCGTGAACCCGAAGGTGGTGTTATGTATGGACACAAAATGGTTGTTGGCGGCCGGCTGTATGTTGCAGGTCATGAATGGTTGCTGAACATTAAGATCTTGTTTGGTAATGTGGTAACGTAGCAGTAGAAAGCAAATATTAAAAATCAGTGTTTGATTATTGTAAACCACACTTTTTTTTACATGGTCCCATCTAAAAACTAAGGTCAAAACTCAGTTGATGAGAAGTTTTATCTGCTTCTCCTGCATTCTTCTCCTGCTCTTGCCTGCGTTCTTCTCCTGTGGAGAGTGAACTCTTCACTGTTCACTTAAGTGAATTGTGGAGATCAGACTCGGTTCAAAGCTATAAAAATACATTGAACCAGGTCCGATCCAGTAAAAAAAATGTATTTTTAATTGTGTTTTATTCGAAAAACTAGTGTTCCACATTATTTAATAACACTATATAAATTAGAAGGAGATCGCTTGATGATGTAATATTTGTAGAATTTGATCGCAATCCCAATTTTATTTCTGATAATATTTTAGATAGTTTAATAAAATAATAAAAAATATTTTATATTAAGTATTATTCATTTCATAATGTAATAGCAGTAGTTAAATATATAATATTTAAATTAAAAAAATATTAATATTAATATATATATATATATATATATAATTATTTTATAACCTCAATTTGAAAAGCATTATTAACCAAACACATTAAACTACTTTTTGTTCGACTTCAATTTCAACCACAGTTTTAACCAAACATCTATTTTTTCAATCTATTTTTTCAAACTAACCTCAACTAAAAGTACTTTTTATAAAACAACTTTTTTCAAACCATAACCACAACAGCTACCACAATACCAAAAACACTCTAACACTACGGCTGCGGCTGCAACAGGAAGCAAAAGCTGAATTTAAGTGTTTGGTTGACGCAAACTGCATATTTTTTCACATGGGTCCCACCTAATAACTGAGGTCGAACCTCAGCTTATGAAAAGTAATTTTTACCTGCTTCTCCTGCGTTCTTCTCCTGCCTGTGTTTTCTCATTTGGAGAGTGAACTCTCCACTGTTCACTTAAGTGAACAATAGAGACTGGACCCGGTCCAACGCTATAAAAATACATCGTCCACCCAAAAAAAAATATTTTTTATTTTTAATTGTGTTTTATTCGAAAAACCAGTGTTTCACATTATCCAATAACACTATATAAATTAAAAGGAGATCGCTTGATAACGTAACATTTGTAGAATTTGATCTCAATCCCAATTTTATTTCTGATGATATTTTACCTGATGTTGTTGCGCGCTTACGAAACCAATGAAACTGTAGTCCATGTCGGATGTATTTCATACGTGATGGAATTGTAGATAGTTTAATGGAATAATATAAAATATTTTATATAAAGTATTAATTTCATGATGTAATAACAATAGTCAAATCTATAATATTTAAATTAAAAACAATCAATATATATATATATAATTATTTCATAACCTCAATTTGAAAAATATTTTTTTAACCAAACACATTAAACTACTTTTTACTCAACCTCAGTTTCAACCACGGTTTTAACCAAACATATATTTTTCCAAACCAACCTCAACTAAAAGTACTTTTTATAAAAACAACTTTTTTCAAACAACAACCACAACAGCAACCGCAATACCAAACACACTCTAAATATGGTGGCAGAAGTGGCTGCTATAATTGACTAAAATGGAGAGGATTGTCTCCCATATCAGCTATAAATAGAGGGTGCTAATGAGAGCTATAATACACACGAAATAGAGAGAAACACTCAGAGAGAGCTATAGAGAGTTGAGTTAAGTAGAGAAGAATTTTCTCCTCCTCCTTATTTTGTTGATTGTATTGTTTCTAAGCTTGATTAATACAAACCAGTAGTTTCGTGGAGTAGGCAAGTTGCCGAACCACGTAAATTTGTGAGTGTTTGATTTCTGGAATTTCCTAACAACTGGTATCAGAGCCTGTTCTTGAAAAAGAGGGTGTTTGATCCAAACCCATAAATCAAAGTTCTCAAAACATGTTTTGAACATACCATCGTGTAGGGGAAGACAAGAGAAATCCACTGGTGAAACTCCGGTGAAGAACCAATGTGCTACATGCCCGTATGCGCCAGCACACGCCGACATCAGGACTGCCCACGCGCATAGATAAGCCGCATGTGTTCCACGCTCTTTCTTCACCTGACTACCCGTAATTGAACCGGGTTGACCTGCCACATCATCAATCAGCGTGGTCATTCTGCACAGTCACCCGCCACATCACCTGATCAGGCAGCAATCCACGTCAGCAACTGCCACGTCAGCTAGATTCCACGCAGCGCAACCACGACATCACATGTGGGCCCTTCATGTTTATGTGGATGCCACGTCATCATTTAGGTTCTGATCCAGTGCATTAGAGATATTGTTTCACGTGACACGCTGCTTCATCTGCGTCATCCATTGGTCCTAAAGTTTGATTGATCAGATCTAAGCCATCCAAAGTCCGATTTGGGTGATTTCAGAGTCATTTCAAACAATTCTGACCATTCCGGACACAACTATGAAGTCAGATTCAACAAATTCAAAACCTAAAATTATTGAAAATGGTAGATGAAATAAAGGCTGTTGGAATTGAAAAATTTGATGGGATAGTTTTTGGATATTAGAAAATATAAATTGAAGACTATCTATATGGGAAGAAACTTCATCTTCCTCTGTTGGGAAGCAAACCAGAGAATATGCAAGATGAAGAATGGCTAATTCTTGATAGACAAGTTTTGGGCATTATCTGGCTATCCTTATCAAGAAGAGTTGCTCACAACGTTGCAAAAGAAAAATCCACTACAAGATTAATGGAAGCCTTGTCTGGGATGTATGAGAAGCCATTAGCAAATAATAAAGTGCACTTGATGAAAAAATTGTTCAACGTGAAGATGACAGAAGGCACCTCTGTTACACAACACCTCAACAACTTTAATACCATCACAAATCAATTATCATATGTTGAGATTGAGTTTAATGATGAGATTCATGCACTTATTTTGCTAGCTTCACTTCCAAGTAGGTGGAAGGTGTGAGAACAGCCATGAGTAACTCAGCTGGAAAATCCAAATTAAAATATGATGACATCTAAGATTTGATTTTGGCTGAAGAAGTGCATAGAAAAGACTCAGGTGAAAATTCAGGTTCAACTCTCAACATCAACACTCGAGGGAGGAGACATGATAGAGGCTTATCTAGAGGTAGATCAAAATCAAGATACAGAAGTAAAAGCAAGTTTGGACCTAGAAAGCAGGTTGAATGTTAGAATTGTGGCAAACCTGGTCATTACATAAGAAGTTGCATAAAACCAAAAAAACCTGAAGCTGACTCTGCGAACGCTACCATTAATGAGGTACAAGATGCTTTGATTCTTACTGTACAAAGTCCAATTGATGATTGGATTCTTGATTCTGGTGCTTCATTTCACTTTACACCACACCATGATATGATGCAAAACTATGTTGTTAGAGATCACGATGTAGCCTATCTGGCCGATGGATAACCAATGGATATTATGGGTATAAGAGATCTGCAAATCAAGACAATGAATGGATCTATATGGAACTTACAAAATGTAAGACATGTTTTTGGATTAAAGAAGAAACTGATCTCCATTGGACAACTTGATGATAGTGGTCATTCAATCCTTTTTTCTGGAGGTATGTGGAAAGTATCGAAGCACTACTAGAAATTCGCTTAACACCAACGACCTTACCCACAGAATACTTCTGTCGGTAATTTGAGGTCATAATTACCGACAAACTTTTTTTGTCTATCATTCCGCCGGTATATACCGACGGACACATTCTATCGGTATTTACCGACAGAATGATAGACGTAATATTCAGAATAAAAAAGGCTATTCGTTGTTATGGAGGTTTTTGCGGGTGATTTTATTGACGGAATCACCGAGGGATTCAAAACGGCAGCTTCGTACGGTGACGTGACCGATTCACCATTTGAAATGCCGACGGAATCACCGAGGGATTCAAACCAGAAGCTCCGTACAGTGACGTGCCCTGTTTACTGTCAGAATGGCCGACGGACTCACAGATGGAATAATTCTATCGGTGAGTCTGTTGGTAAAAGTTAATATATACCCACTCTGTCGACCTTCTCCTTTCCTATTTCTCCTTCTTCTTCCCCATCCCAACTCTCCCCTACTGCAATCAACTAGCCCCCAAAAAAAAATCTTCCTCTTCTCAGCACAACAAGTCATATTTCTTGAAGTTTTGTGGTCACAGCATCCGTGTTTTGATTTACTGACGAATTTTATCAATTTTTGTAAGTAATTTTATCTTTTAAAATTTTAACGTTTAAATGTCAATTTTATTGTTTTTTTAGTATATGTACATGTTTTATTGTTATTTCTCAAACAAACTTGTAGTATATGAATATATAATTTTATACTTGTTATGGTTTGTTTTAGATTTTTTAAAATTGTATTTGTTTGTAAATTGTTGAAACTTTATTGAATTACCGAATTACATGTGTTGTTTTGAAATAATTAATAGCTTGTTTAACGGGTTCGTTTTAATTTTTATCAATGGTGTTGCGGAGTTGTAATTTTTGTAAATTTATATGTATTAATTTGTATGATTGATAATGAGTATTTAATATTTACGAGAAGTTGTAATTGGTTTGTTGGATAATCTCAAGGTAAACAAATATTTTTGCAAATTTATTTACCTAACATAGTTAATTAATACATGTTGTCATCATAATTTTATAGAGGTTCGATAGAAGTCATGGATGATTGTTCATGGATGTATCGAGATTCAACCCAAGGATTGCAGAGGATGGATTATTGTAATGGGGTTCAGGGTTTTATTAATTTCACAACATCTATTCCAAGAAATTTTGCTGGAGGCGGTATTAGGTGTCCATACAAGAAGTGTTAAAATAAAAAGTATCTGCATCTAGATGTTGTAATGATGGATCTTCTACACAAAGGGTTTATGGAGAATTACCGGTGTTGGTATGCACATGGAGAAGTATTTGTTAGTAAGAAGAAAATGGGAGAAAGGGTGGTTGGGTCAACTTCTAGTGCTAGCAACGTGCATGAAGCGACAAATGACAACACTAATCCTTACAGGAATATGGTTATGGATGCAATGAGAATGAATCAAGGTAATGTCAGTCAATGTCCAATCATAAAAGAAGAACCTAATGCAGATGCAACTAGGTTTTTTGGTTTGTTGAAAGATTCTGATGAACCATTATGGGATGGCTGCAAGAACCACAGTAAATTATCGATCGTAGCACAGGTGTTCACCATCAAGTCAGATCACGGGTTGAGTGAGGCCGGGTATGATAAAATTATTGAATGGGCGAGAAGCATTTTACCTGAAGGGAACAGGCTGAAAGAGAACTTCTATGATGCGAAGTCCATGATGAAACCCCTCGGTTTAGGATACTAGAAAATTGACACGTGCCCTAACTTCTGCATGTTATAATACCTTAAAAATACTGAGTTAACCGAGTTTATGACATGTGGGCATTCCCGTTACAAACCTAGAATTGGCAGGGGAAAGACTCTAGTGGCATATAAAAAACTTAGATACTTCCCAATCACACCTAGACTGCAGAGGTTATTCATGTCACCAAGGACTGCTGAACACATGACATAACACCAATCACATGATGCGGTTGATGGAGTGATGGTGCATCCTTCTAACGACGAAGCTGGAAACACTTTAACAGTGTGCATCCTCACTTTTTAGCTGAATCAAGTAACGTGCATCTTGGGTTGTGTACAGATGGATTCAACCCATTCGAGTCATTTGCTGCTCCTTATTCTTGTAGGTCGGTCAGTTTATAACTTGCCACCAGAAATTTGTATAAGGTCGGAGTTCATGTTTTTATCTACTGTCATACCCGGTCCAAGCAGCCTGGGCTGGAATATAGATGTTTGTCTTCGACCGTTGATTGATGAGTTGGCGCAGTTGTGGTCCCTTGGAGCTTTGACTTATGATATATCGAGGACAAAAATTTTCCTTAATGAGGGTGGCTTTGATGTGGACTATCAATGATTTTCTAGCTTATGAAAAGATTTTTGGTTGGAGCACTGATTAGTACTTAAAGTGCATTTTTATCAAGATTTTATATCATCATTTTGCACTTAAAGTATCAATAACTCCTTAACTAAAGCATGTTTTATAATAATAAGTCTGATACTATAAGATGCCTTTAATTAATATAAATGTTCATCTTAAATGCAGGCCTATCACATAAATGAAAAGATTGATTAATGAGTTTAAGTATTGAAATTGAAAGGACATAGAGAGGGTCAAACTTAGAAAAGAGATGTTGGTTCAATCCAAACTAGAACACTGCTCGGTCATTGGGTCATATCTGGAGCTATAGATCTTGGATTTAGGTATGCTCTATATGGATGGAAAGCTAAGACATAGGTTTAAAACTTTCATACGGAGTCCAAGATTTAAAAAGGTTGTTTTCAAGTCCAAATTATAGCAACAACGGAGAAGTCCAAATCTGTCCTGCAACCCAAACACTATTTAATGTTCAGCCCATATCTCGAGTTATAGAAGTCCAAATGACCTCAACTTTTTTTTTCTGGAAAGCTGAGACAATTTCCTAGAACTTTCATAGTTTAGTCTATTCAAATTCTGATGTTATCAATGATGTTTTGTTCAGATAAGAAGATAAGGATTGTCACCAAGTCAAGATGTGGCCACCCACTCAACAATTAGTCATCAAATCAATAGTTCCAAATTTTGGCCTATAAAAGGAGGCATTTGCCATGCATTTAGGCATCTTGGTTTTCAGATCAAGATCATGCTCTTGCTCTCTCTTTTTCTGTAATGCTTAAGTTTTGTTTATATTAATCTCTTGTTTATGCTTTTCATTTCCTTTCCTTTACTTAGTTAACTTATATCTTGTTTATGTTTTTATCTTGTTTATTTATGTTTCTCTTCTTCATTATGTTTAGCTAAGTTTATTATGTCAAGGTGAAAAGGTTACACTAATGGTGTAAGAATAAGTATAGTATAAACTCAACATGGACTTTAATGTTTGATACTAACATGTTTTGTATTTGTTATCTTATTCACTCTTAATACTTTGCTTGTTAAATGATTAATCTAGATTTATGTTGTATAACCTTGGTACAACAAATACTTGGCACTTTCATAGCCCAAACCGTATGGTATAACTGACACCTGTGCTATGAAAGGAACTTGATTTGTTGTTAACATAAGTTATAATCATGAATATCTGATAACATTTACAAGTATTAACATTATTCAAATAAGATAACTAATGTAATTTTGTTAACAATTTATAATCCGATTGGAACCTCCTTTGTGTGTGGTTTCCAGTTGATTAATAAAAGTTTATACTATACTTGTTTGAAATACCATTAGTGGATCCTCTAACCTTGACAATTGTTTTTTTTTTATCATTGTTTAATCCTTGTATCAATATCACATCTCAAAGCTCTCTTCAACTTATTATTATTATTATTATTATTATTTATAATTTATATATTTAACCTCCCTATGGTTCGACCTCGGTCTTGCTAGGATATTTATTACTTCGACACTCCTACACTTGGGAGAAGACATCAACTTTTTAGTCGTGTCAATCACCCTATACATCCTAACTAACGTAAGTTGCTCATGTATGTTTTTAATGATAAAGGTGCCTAATGTACTTACACGCTAAGAGTTTACCTAAACTAGTATATGTGTGTTTGTTATTAAAAGAAAAAAGAACTAATACATAAGCTAGTTACCTAAACTAGTTTATGTGTGTTTGTTATTAAAGGTAAAAGAACTAATACCTAAGGCAATGATGTATGACCTAAGCTTGGTAACTAGAGGCCCAATCCTCAATTTTGAAACACGGGTGTTGGATTTGCAGGGATGGTGAGGAAATGAGAGAAATAAGACTATTCAACATTATATTAATTAAAACGGGCCCGAAAGCCACCACTCACACTCAATTGGACTATATGAAGTCTCACTAATTCAACCCAAATTCACTTGCCATACCAAACAAAAGATATCCCAAAACAAGAACACATCAATAAATTCAACACACATGATCATGGAAAATTTAAATTCACACAATGAAAGGATTATTTATTTATTTATTTGGTAAATTTTTTTTATAAAAACAAAACATCTTAAAAACATTTTAAACACAATAATATGGTGCATTAAACAATTCCATTATCAACCAATCAACACTCTAGAATAATGCCCAGTTCATTTATCCTAGGTGAGTCAATGAATAATGAAACTATTAATACACAAAATTAATGCAAGGAAGAGAACATTTGAGAAATACTTTAAAGACAATAATATAATGTATTAAACAATTTTATTATCCATCAATTGACACTCTATGACAACTCTTAATGATGATTTATTTATCATAGGTAGGTCGATGAGTGATAAAACTATTAATACTCAAAATTATTTCAAATAACGTAATATTTCAAAAATATTTTGAATACAATAACGTAATATATTAAGCACTTCCATTACCCCCCAATCAATATTTTAGGACAATGTCTAGTGACAATTTATTTATCTTAGGCAAATCTATGAATAATAAAACTGCTAATACACCATAACATTGGAAAAAAGGAAAAACATTTCAAAGATATTTTGAATACAATAAACTAATGTATTAAACAATTTTGTTACTCATAAATCAATACTTTATGACAATGCCCAATTACGGTTGATTTATCCTTATGGGTCTGAAAATAATAAAACCATTAACACAACATAAAATTACAAAAAAAAAAAGATATTTCAAAGATATTTTTGAATACAATAAGGTAATATATTAAACAGTTTTATTACCATAATTCAATACTTTAGGAGCTAGAAGTAATAGCCGGAGTATGCTAATGATTTCTCATGCTTTGGAATATGTTTTTGTTTTTGGTGACACTAACTTATTTACTCTATGCTAAGAATACATATTTTATGTAATAGAATTCTTCTTTTTATTAATAAAGTCTATATTTTGCCTTCGCTTGTGTCTTATCTCCTGATTTTTCATGTTATGATTGTGTTTTGAGGTTTACTTATCCCTCTTTTTCCATGTGAACAATCATATTGGCTCGAATAGCTTTAAAGGATGACGTGACTATACTCAGAATAATTTTCAAGTTGCCTACGTACCTTCGTGGATAAAGGATCAAGTCACAACGTAATTCAAAAGATTTTTTTTTGTCAAAGAGTTTTTTTTTACGTGACTGTACTCGAAACGAATTTCAAGTTGCCTACGTACCTTTGTGGATAAAGGATCAAGTCATAACGTAGTTCAATTTTGTTTGTTTTTTTTTGTGCCTTTCACAGTTTTAGCTCGTGCGGGCCAGGAGCTACATCAGATTTCAAGCATAGTATCTTTTCAGGAATTTGCCGTTGATAGGCCCAATCCTTATTCCATATCGACAATTTTGTAAGTTTCATTGGTGTAGACTTTTTGGACCGCGTAAGGGCCATCCTATTTAAGAGTAATTTGTTGCCCCCATCTTGACAATACTTAAAAATTGGTGGAGCGTTGAGGAGATGATACCATTTTCATGTATCCATTGTCGTCCAAGTACCATATTATAAGTAGTTTTGGCATCTATGACATGGAAAAATGCATTAAACTTCATATCTTCCATGTGCATTGCAAGCCTTATCTTTCCTATGGTGTTTTGCCCTCATTGATTAAAACCTTGAATCATCAGATGACTTGGGAAGAGTTCATCCATAGGAATCCCCAGCTCTTTCATAATCTTAAGAGGTAGTATATTGACCGCTGAGCCATCATCCATCAAGATACGATTCATCATCTTTTCATCAACATATCCTTTAATGAACAACGACTGATTATGGAGTTTTGATCCAAACAACAAGTCTTCATTGTTGAAGGATATCTCTATTGTGCATACTTCGTGAGACAAGTTTGAAGAGTCATCATGATTTTCCTTCATGACAGGTTTAGTATAAGTTTTCTCTTCATCAATATGATAGCAAGCAACAAGTACATTTTCAATTCTTCTCATTTCTATTGGCATGTACTCATTTAGTGTAACATGCTTTCTTAGACTTTGAGTTGAAAAGCCCTCATTTCTGACTGGTATGGACTTTCGTTGAATCTTTCGGCGTGTCGGCTCAATTAGCTTCCTCACCATTGAGATCCTCATTCTAGTTGGCTTTGTCATCTACATGCGCCTCTTCGTTCCTCTTCTATGCATGACTAAAGTCCATCCTTCGTTATAATAATTTTCATTTGAATCAGGTTTTGAGTTGTCAACATGAGGTACGAGGGCTATACATGGAGTTTGACTTGAGGATGCAATAAAGCTCGTATGCAAAATGATGCCAAGCTCTATAGGTTCAAAGAAGCCTAAACTTATTGTAGGGAGTAACTGGCGTGGTCCTAATTGACCATGATTGTGATATTAGAGGCTGCTACTTCATCATCGAAAATGATATCCCCATTCTCGTGTAGCCTCATGATCCTATCTTTCAGCACAAAGCACTTCTCTACGGGATGACTGATCAAGCGATGGTATTTGCAATAGTTTGGATTGTCCATTTGGTTTGCTTCATCGGGGCATTTCACCTCTGGTAACTCAATGATATTTGCCTCAAGCAAATCATCCAGCATCCTAGATATGTCTGAGTCGGGGAATGGATACACCTTTTCTTGTCGCTCTTTCAGGGATGGTTTCTTTCTTTCACCTTTTTGAAAAG
>Ga0325400_1004206_pt1 | contig 13275 bp, 16 predicted proteins | sample PopdelMetagenome_2_FD_205662 | JGI IMG/M metagenome (GOLD analysis project Ga0325400, IMG submission 205662) | Populus deltoides microbial communities from Bellville, Georgia, United States - Xylem-PdKOR-R1 | ecosystem: Host-associated > Plants > Phyllosphere > Stem > Wood/Secondary xylem... | reverse complement strand
TGCTCGACGTCACCACGAACGAGCCCGCACCACTCGCCGCGTCATGTCGTGCGGCGGGTGGTGCGGGCTCGAACGCATGGGCAGTGCGGACCAGATGCAGACCAGATCGAGGTCGTCTCGACGTCTGTCCTGCTCAGGCCACTCGTCCTACTCAGATGTCGTAGTACATCTCGCAGCATAGGAACAAGCCTCTGACCAGCGGGAACATACCGATATGGGCTCTGAGCTGCGCACTTGCCGTCGGTCACCGTTGGCTCTGACCAGGTGTTCTTGACTGTGTTGAGGACCAGATGGGGACTGCTGGGACTGTGAACTACGACATTGGACTGGAGCAGCGGGTGTGACTCACTGTTACGTCCTGGCCGGTGACCGTCCAGCGTGGACTAGAGACCTCCCGGGGCTGCCCGCTGGCGAGGTACTTCTCTTGCAGTGGGGCAGCCGAGCACACGCTGGATCATCGGTGTCGCGGACGGCGTGATGAGCGTCTCGCTGACCATCGTCAGCCGTGCCGCGAGCCGGTGAGAGGCGCGTCCGAGGAGGGTCTGCGCATCACCGCGCACGGGACCCGTCCACGAAACAAGTCCGTCTCACCGGTGAGGATGAACCCGTGACGCTCGTAGAAGCGGATCGCGCGAGCGTTGTACACCGCCACCTCCAGGCGCATCGGCTGGTCCCCGAGCCAGGCGAAGGCGGCCGACATCAGCCTGTCGGCAAGTCCTGCGCCCTGGTGCTCCCGAAGCACGTACAACGCATCCAGCCGCGCGTGGTGGCCCTCCTCAGCGGCCTGGTTCGCGTCCTCGCCCGCCTGAGGCTGACCGCGCGCAGGGTCCCCCAACGCCGGCGCGGGTCGCGAGGCGTGCACGAAGCCCACGACATCCCCACCTCGACGGGCCAGTCGGTAGAAGGTGGAGGTGGAGTCGGCTCGCTGAGCGGCGAGCAAGCGTCGCCGGAAGTCATCAGCGGCCGCAGATGCCAGGAAGCCGACGGCCTCGGTGATTGAGGCGGCGTCGATGCCGTGCTCGGCACTGGGGTAGGTCTGGTGCCAGGACTGCAGGTGCATCACCCCCAGCGGCGCAGCGTCCTGTGCATCGGGGACGTCGAGGGTGATGTGACCCCGCTCAGGCGGACAACGGCGGGATTCGACCCAGAGGGCCGGTAGAGGTCTAGACCGCCTCAGCAAGCGCGGCCATATGTGACCCGGCTGCTGGCCTGTCCTGCGGGGATCCGCTGACTCTGCAGGCTTCTTCGCGGTGGTCTGCATCGTCTCGGGGCTGTTGTGGCGCTGTGCCCAGCATCCCCAGCCACGCGAGCACCGGCCTGGGTCATGGCGACGGCGATCGAGCGGCCCAGGCCCTGGCCCGCACCCGTCACCAGGGCGACCTTGCCCTCCAGTGCCCCGTTCATGAAGGTCAACGTCCTGTCCATCGTTGTGGTCCTTTTCTGTAGTGGGGAGGTTCGTGACTGCTCAGCCGACAGAGGCGAGCAGGTCGTCGATGTATGAGACCGGGTTGGCGGCACCGGCCATGCCCACCAGGGTCCGCAGCGGGATCGATGCCGAAAGGCGCAAGACCTCCCCGCTGGTGAGGTTGCTCGCCGCGGGGTGCAGGTCCTGCAGCGCTGCCTCCAGAACCGGCAGGCCGCGGGGGGGGGGGCGCCACCCAGTCGCCGTCCGACCAGCCGATGAGGTCTCCTCACCGCCCTGCCACAACGAGGCTGTGCGTGCCAGCACACCAGGCCCGGCCTGCGGCGCTGCTACGGGCGACGGCGTCGCCGTCTTGGCCCTGCGCCCGATCGCTGGCCGAGCTAGCGAGCCCGGGTCCTTCCGGGAGCAAGGACGAAGGGCCCGGCCAGTGACGCCGGTCCCTCATCGCTGCCTCGGACTACTCCACTGGGTCCTTGATGACGTAGGAGAGCAGTTCCGCACGCCGCCTGACGGGAAAGGCGCTGACCCAGCGGGCCTCCTCGACGATGTCGCGGTGAGGGGTGGGGATGGTCGTGATGATGGACTTCAGCTGGACCTCCATGACCTCCTCGCCCTCGGTGTCGAAGACGACACTGGCTTCGACCTCGGCGATGGCCCCGTCTGCGAAGAGGTCGTCCTCGCCCACCGTCGTGTGCATCTCGAACTCGGCCTCGACGACGACGAGGAACTCCTGAGGATCCTCGGTGGCGTAGGCCTTGAAGGGGAGCTCGACCAGCCGCCCCGTCTCCAGCTGCAGGCTCGACAGGTAGGCGTCGGCTTCGGCGCGCACGGCGTCTGTGATCGCGTCGACGTGTGGCAGTACCGCTTCGTGGACCTGGTCGTTGGTCGCCAGGGCGTCCAACAGGACGCTGAGTCCTGAGGCGATGCGCACATCCACCCCGGCCGCCGACACCTCCGCCGCCAGGGTCTCCGCCAGCACCTTGCCCGAGCTGTCCAGGAAGCCCTTGTCCTCGGTGACCAGCACGGTCGCCCCCTGGACGTGGTGGGCGACGTTGAGGACCGAGCGCCACAGCAGTGAGTCCTTGTACTACTGGTCCTTGGGCTTGCTGGGGGCCTGCTGGTTCAAGACCATGCGCCCGGCGGCCTCCCAGTCGCCCGGGTCGAAGGCCACGCGCCGCAGGACCGTGCCGATCCTGTCGAGGCGGTCACGGAAGTGCGCTCGTGCCAGGGCCTTGGTGTCCACGTCCGGAAGCGGCGTGAAGACCGCATTCACCTCGGTCAGCACGCGCAGGCCATCGCTGACCCGTGCGGCGCGCTCGGCGATCCTGTGCACGTAGTGCGTGACCCATTCGTGCTCGACGACCTCTGGCAGGGCCAGCTCGATCTGGGCGTGCCGGAGGTGGAACAGGAAGGTCAGCGACTGCGGGTCTTGAAGCAGGTTGGTCTTGTCGAGGATGTTCGTGTCGATGATTACGGCACCGATGTCAGAGCGCTTTCCGACATCATCGAGGTTGACGCGTCCGGGCACCCCTGAGTCAAGCACGCGCCCTCACTCAGGGGTAGGTCGGCGGCGACGAGAGCTGGTCAGGCCGTCATGCAGTGGCACCACGGGCCAGCCTGGGCCGGCGGAGGCGGTGAACCGAAAGCAGCCGTGCTCGATGGGGGTGGGTCCTCAGCAGAGAGCGAGACCGGCATCCGTCAGGTCCTCGGCGCTCACCTTCAACCCGTTCACGTGGGGATCCGCCACCCAGATCGGATCAAGATCGGCAAAGCCCGCACCCTTGGCCAACCCGTTCGCGGCGTAGTTCGTATTCGTACCGTCGGGGGTGAAGATCATCCAGTTCCCGCGTGGACAAGCCAGCTCGCCAGCATCGACCGTCAAAGGCCAGGTGAGCCCCGCTCTTCGAACTGCTTCCTCGAGACATCTTGGCGATGTGGGTCATCAGCTGTGATGACCGGGATGACAAACACTGCGAGCAGTCCAACCGGCAGCCAGAAGCGCTTGCGCATGAACCAGGGCTTGGATGGCTTGCTCCGCGACGGCGCAGCGGTGGGCGTCGTGATAGCGGCCATCTGTTCACGGTAGGGAGTGCGAACATCACCGCGGGCTAGGTGAGCGTCGTCGGCGTGTCCTCAAGACTGTCAGGCGCGACAAGTGGACACAGCGGGGCCGGTCCAGCAAGGTCACGCTGTGGCTTCTCAGATCAGTGGTCAGCTCGTCTTCACCGGGCAGATCGCTCGTGACGATGTGGCGCGTTTCGTCGGCAGCGCTCAGTCCTCACCTGGCGTTCAGGCAGACGCCCAGTCCCAGGGCGGCCGGTACTGGCGAATCGTGGTCACCGTGGGTGAGAACCCTCGCGGCGATGTTGGCCCGGTGGTGCAAGGAATCATCGATGCATGGCAGGACCTCGTGCTCGACTGACCCGAGTCGTCAGCCTGCCGTAACTCGCTGCGCCATGCAGAGCTGGCTCATCACACCTATTGAGGGTTACGCCTGGCGCGCTCACTCCGTGCGCTGCATCAGGGCAGCGACGCACGCGACCACCGCCATAGCGTCTGCGCGTGTGTACTGGAAGTCAGCAGTGATGGCGTCGGCGTGATGGGCGCCGCTCGCTAGCTGGTAGACGCTGTCGTTCAGAGCCGCGAAGCGCATCGGCAGCGTGCGGTCTCTCGGTGAGGTGTCCTTGTAGGCGGGCGGTGGATCCAACTGCGTATGCAGCTCCATCGCCCGCCGGGCGCGGCGCACCGCATCGTCGAAGCGTCCATCGGCTACATCGCGAAGGGCCAACTGGAGGTTCTGACCCGCCTGAGCTCGCTTGCTCTCTGCATGCCCCAAGGGCAGCGGCACCAGCAGGGGCACGCGCACCAAGGCGCCCGCACGCTCGGCGTGATGCGCCCAGTCCGCGGCCGAGAGGCGCACGTGGTCCTGGCCAGCGCCGGAGGGGTAGTCCATACCTTCGGCACCGGTCAACGTCACACGGACGTCGATGAGGAGCTCCAGATCCTCCCCACCCCTGGCGACCTCTATGCCTGCCAGCTGGGCATCCGTGAGAGTCGTCGTGAGGCCGACGGGGCGGGGGTAAGCAGCACTGCGACTGATGGGAAGCAGCTCGTGGGCCTGCAGGGCGCCCACCCATCCCCCTCGGTACAACCTCACCGAGCCGTTGATCATCGCGACTGCCGCCGACGGCAGGGCACGGGGCTCGGCTTGGTAGACGAAGGCAAGCCGGTGGGCTCCAGGACCTGACTCGAACTCCACTGCGTCGAAGGTCAGGCGCAGGCCCTTGCCGGGCCCCAGCTGAATGTCATGCACACCTGCATCGTCGGTCGGTCGGGCCGCGACCTCACCCCGTTTCTTCGTCCGGCGTACGGAGCAAGGTTCACTCCGGCGAAATCGTCCCGATCCAAACGGCGGTGGGAGACGCCGACCAACCCAGATCAACAGCCCCAGCGGGCTGCTGCGACCGCCGTGCTGTCGGAGCCGACAGCTAGCCTCGCGACACCCGCTTGAGGAGGTGGTCATGGCCCGCCCGCTGGCCTCTGTAAGCCCGACGGCTGAACCGTTCACCGGTGACCGGTTCCAGATCTTGTCCCTGGACGGCGGGGGCGCCAAGGCACTCTTCAGCGCCAACGTCCTGGATCGCTTCGAGCAGGACCATCAGGTGCGGATCGTGGATCACTTCGACCTCATCGCTGGCACCTCCGCGGGCGGCATCATCGCGCTCGCTCTCGGTGCAGGCCTGTCACCGGCAGAGGTGAGCCAGCGCTACCGCGAGCTCATCGCTCGCGTCTTCCCCAAGCGCCGGCAAAGCAGATGGCGCCCCAATCGTCTACTCCGACCCGCGTACTCCAGCAAGGCACTACGCGAGGCGCTGCAAGAGGTCTTCGGCGAAATGATACTCGGGCAAAGCCAGAAGCGACTTCTTGTTCCCTCGTGGGACGTCCAAAGTGGGCAGGTACACCTCTTCAAGACGCCTCACCATCCACGCTTGGTCCGCGACTGGAGGATCTCGATGGTTGATGTGGCTCTGGCCACCTCGGCGGCACCCACGTACTTCTCGGCCGCGTCCGTCGATTCTGGGCGCCTCATCGACGGCGGGGTGTTCGCCAACAACCCGTCTGTTTTCGCTATCGGCGAGGCCAAGAGCATGCTGGGAGTGCCTCTAGGGGTTATGCGGGTCCTCAGCGTCGGGACCACGGCGGACTTCAATGATCATTCCGACCGGCTCGACAAGGCGGGAGTGGGTCGATGGGCCACGGCTGCAGTGAGCACCATATTGTCGGCAAGCAGCAGCAGCAGCAATGGTCTCGCGGGCCACCTCGTGGGCTTGGACAACTTCGTGAGAGTGGACGCCACCGTTCCGTCCAAGGTCTTCGCTCTCGACAGCATCGACGAGAAGAAGTTGGCGGGTTACGCTGCCTCTGTAAGTCGAGAGAAGAGCCCAGAGCTCGTAGAGAAGTTCTTAGATCACGCGGCAAGCGTTTATGTTCCGGTGCTCGGTCGGAATGGCGACGATGCAGGAAGAAAATCGAGGGGCGAGTCATGAAGCAGGTCAACGACTTCAACATCTTTCTTCGGGATGTCGTTAATCTTCCGCAGACTAAACTGGACTACCTCGACGATCGCGTCGCCAGAGTCTACAAAGCTTTGAAGAAGGCGGACCTCGGAACGCAAGTCCTGGGCATGGAAAAGCAGGGTTCTTGGGCCCACCTGACGATCATCAACCCACGGGACGGAGAAGAGTTCGACGCCGACTTCATGCTCGAGCTCAAGGAGAGGATCGACTGGTCTCCTTCGGATTACCAAAGCCCAGTCCTGGATGCCTTGCAGGACTATTGCGACGCGCAAGGCATGAATACAGACCCGGAGCCCAAGACCCGGTGCGTCCGCATCGCCTACGCGAACGACATGCACATCGATGTGGTTCCCTATGTCAAGCTAGCCCGCAAGGGTGAGTGCATCGTCAACGCCGAGACGGATGAGTGGGAGGACACGAATCCGGAAGGATTTACCACGTGGATGCATGAGAAAGATGCCATCGCGAACGGCAACATGCGCCGAGTGCTGCGCATCCTCAAGTACCTACGTGATCACAGAAATTGCTTTGAAGACACAAAGTCCATTATTTTGACCACCATTGTCGGCGAGCGGATCACCCAGCACGTTCTGCGTTCTCATCCCGGCTGCTACGACAATGTCCCAACCGCCCTGCACCGTATCACCGCCGACCTCGCCAACTGGGTACGCGATATGCCTGACCGTCCTGAAATTGAGGACCCCTCGCGAAAAGAAGCAACATTCACCCACCGTTGGCCCCAGTCGGAGTACGACGCGTTCCGCAACGACATCCAGGACGTCGCGGCCCGAGTTGAGGCGGCCATCACGTGCTTGACCACCACCTCCGAGAGCACCCAGAAGTGGCGTGAGGTGCTGGGCGAGAAGTTCGGTCAGACCGAGCGCGAGGAGGACAGCCCCTTCCCTGCCACGGGAGCTGGCGGGGCCGCTGGCGTCGAGACATCGACGGGACGCAACGGCCGGGCTGGCTGACCAGTGACCAAGCGGGCCCTGAGGCTCACGCCCTGGCAGAGCCAATGCCTGGCCCAGCTGAAAGCCGTCCGGCGCCGCGTTCCCCACCTCCTCAACGAGGTGGGCCACGTGACCCTCGATGAAGAGAACGGGATCGCGCACGTCCCGATCCGCCTCAACCTCAGTCACCTCGAGAAGGCACCGGGGGGGTTGCCGATCGTCGTGACCGAGGACTTCGTCCTCGCTCTCAGGCGAGACGCAGACCGCCCTCCGGCTGTCTACGTCAGGCACTTTCGATTCCTCGGGCACCCCCACGTGCTGTCGGGGTACTTGCTTTGCCTCTACCTGGACGAGACCCGCGAGTGGGACCCCGCGGACGGTATTAGCAACAGCAACAACGGACTGCTGAACCGTCTTTGGCGCTGGCTGGCCGCAGCGGCCCGGGCCGAGTTCGACCCCGACGAAGCCCTCTATCACGCAGTGGGTGGAACGGCTCAGATCAGCCGCACCGGTATACCGCTACCGCTCATTGTCGTTCGTGAACTACCCGAAGCCAGCAGTAGGGCAGGCGCGGCCTGGCTGACTGTCAGATCCGACTGGTGCCTGCAGCTGTACCCCACTTCGCCCGTTGGACAGGTTGTGGATCACGTGCCGATTTTGTTCGCCGATACTGATCTCCCCCTGGGCGTGGGCAGCGACGACCTGCGTGAGTTTCTCCCGCTCCTGGACCATGCATCCGAGCAGGACCAGGAAAGACTGCTCAACTCTCCATTCAGTCGGCCTCAACCTCGGGTCGAGACGTGCTTGGGGAGCACCTCTCCATGGGGTGGCCGGATCGAGCGAGCTTATGGTGCGGCGGCCTCCCGGGACCGCCAGTCCACTGCTCTGCTTGCCCTGCTCGCTGCCAGCGCATCACGCAAGGAGGCGGGAACACCGCAACTCGCTCTCATCGCCGTGCCTCATCCACGAGGTGGTCCGCGGCACCTCATCGCGGTCTACTTCGACGCCAACTTCGCTGATCAACTAAGGCGTCTTGTGGCGGAGAAGAAGTCGATGCTGATCGATTTCAGAAGAGAGCAGTTCGACCAGCACACGCCCTTAAAGTGGTGCTTCATCTCCGATGAGCGGTCTGTCGTGAGCCGCCGACGCGACAGGGGGCGGCCCGTGAACCACTTCCAAGGTACCAACGTCCTTATCCTGGGTGTGGGAGGTATCGGTTCCTGGATGGCTGAGTTCATCGCCCGAGCGGGCGCGACGAAGATGACCGTCTGTGACACCGGTTTCGTCACCGGAGGACTTCTGGTCCGCCAGAACTACCTCGACCGGGACATCGGGGCGATGAAGGCCGATCGCATCGCTGAGCGATTAAAAGCTATCGCACACGATGTGACCGTCGCGAGCCTAGATCAAATCGATGCTGAAGAGCTCTTGCTCGCGGCGCGCACGGCAGACCTCATCATTGACGCCACGGTGAATCGTGCCGTCGCCCGCCAGGTCGACGCAGTTGCGACTGACCCTGCCCGTAGAGCGGTCTTAGCTCAAGTCGCCACTGATGTCGCTTCGGGAAGTCTCGGTATAGCCCAAGTGATGGGATCTGAGGATCGTCGCAGTACCCTCGGTTCTGACGCCGCAACTGGCCGATATGTTGAGCAACGATCCGAATTAGAGGCTTTCCATGTTTTCTGGAAGGACCCCGAACCTGGGGATGAGTTCGTTCCCACGCGTGGATGCTCCCTGCCAACGTTCCACGGCTCGTGCGCAGACCTCGCTGCCGTAGCAGCCAGTCTCGTTACGTTCATCGCATCCCACATGGCCGATGGTCACAGTGGGACGCACTTCTTCGCCTTGCCGCATTCAGGTATCAGTCCGGCGCACCACTACGTGTCGCTGGCCGATGTGGACAGTGCGGAGGTTGCCTGACTGTCTGACTGCCTGCCGTCGCAGGCCCAGAGTCGTGGCGGCGTTGTCGGTCCAGGCATGGCCTACCCTCACGTACCCCCCAAGGGAGGCCATCGAGCGGTGGCGGGTCTGGTGGGCGATGGCCCGGTCGCTCGAGCCGCGTAGGTGGGTGTAGGTCACGAAACCCGCCCGCAGGGAGTGCCCGCTGTACCCGGTGGTCGGGGCGCCGGTCCGGGCCAGTGCGCCCTTGACCAGGGTGGTCACCGACTCTGGGTGCAGACGCCGGGTCCCTGCGCGGTTGGCCTTGGTGACGCCCCGGAACACCGGGCCCTCGGTGATGCCGGCGAGCTTCAGCCAGCGCTGCAGCGCGACCTCGGGGCAGCGGTCGGGGTTGCCGGCGCGGGGCAGGACGACGAGCTCGGTGTGCTCGCCGGTCTGGTTGGTCTTGGACCGGGGTAGGGACAGCACCAGCCCGTTGGGGTGCTCGGCGACGTCGGCCAGGTCCAGGGCTGCGAGCTCGCTGCGACGCAGCGCCCCGTCGAAGCCCACCAGCAGCAGGGCGGGGTCGCGGGCCCCGAGCAGGTCCGGCTCGGGTGCGCGCACTGCTGACCTCGAGCGGCGCCCCGTCGCTGACGTGGCGGCCGGTGCGGGCTAGGTGCGGGTGACCGGGCAGGCGGCGAGCACGTCGAACAGCAGTGGAGGCATCAGCGGGGCGGCCTGCTCCGGGGGGCGCCGTGGACGCGACGGATGCCCTCCCACACGGCCATGACGCGGGGGTGGGTGGCGGGGTCGGGGTGGCCGGCGCTGGCATGGGCGAACTTGATCAAGGACAGCCGCCGGGACAGCGTGCCGACCTTCGCGCCGGCCTGCGCCAGCGCCACGAGGTAGCCGGTCAGTGCTGATGGTGAGGCGGGCATGGGGTCAGCGTCGTGGGTGGTGCACCAGGTGGTGAAGTCGGCCCAGTCGAAGCGGTAGCCACGCAGGGTGTTCGCCGCGCGGGCGGCGCAGGCGTAGGCGGCCTCGCGCTCGGGCAGCCCGGCCAGCTCCGGTAGGACCCCGGCCGAGGCGAGCTCCAGCTGCCCCTCGATCGCCGCTCCTTCGAGGACGGCTTGGCTGTCGAGGTCGTCATGGACGCTGTCGCAATCACCGACGTCCACGGCAATGCCGGCGTCCAGCCCTGGGACGGTCTCGGGAACGAGGCCGTCGTTGATCACGCCGACGAGGCTGACGCTCCCATCGGTGCCGGCGTCGGCGTCAGCGCCGACAGCAAGGGGGGCGGGGAAAGTCACGCCCCGACGGTAGGCCGCCCCACCGACCGCGTGGGCGCGGTTGCCGCCATAGGGCGGGATTCAGGTCATTGTCCGCCCTACTGAGGAGGCAATTGTGAGGCCAGACCTACGCGTCCACCGTGTTGCTGCACCGCAGACCCACAGAGCGCTGGGGGGCCCCCGACACTCCGAGTGACGAGGTCTCATTTGCCCTATCCGCCGGTGGTGTGCGGAAACCGGGCGATGCATGAGATAGGAAGCGGGCGCCTTGCCCAGTCCCATGCTGGGACTTACCTGTAAGCGGAGCAAGGTATCCAAGTGGTCCACGGACCCTTGCCCCTGGGCCCGACCGGCGCGGTCGTGACGGGGGCGAGTGAGGGGTGCCGCGGAGAACCGGAGGCCCGCCGGTTCAGTCGCGGCTGCTGCACCACCTGAAAGGCGCAACGGAAAACAGCTGATGAGTGCTCCTGTCGATGCATAGCCGTGAAGTGGTGGCTCGACCGACGCGGACACGGTCCGCTGCGCATCCCTCATGACCGACGGAACCTCCTCCGCGCCCATCCGGTGACTCGGCGGATGCGCGAGCGGAGAGCAGCCGTCCTCCGCCGGCGTTGGCGGGACCTTCTCACCCTCGCAGGCCTCTTCCTAGTGATCTGCGCCTGTCTGGTCTTGCCGACATCTGCCGGCGTCCAGTGGCAGGGCTTCGTCGTCGGCATGTGCGCCGGTCTGCTCGTGGCGGGCTTCGCAGTACTGCTCACCCTTCTCGACGGTTCGCTGCTGCGCCGCATCGGCCGCAGCGTCGAGGCAGACGTCGGCGATGAGCTGCGCCGAGCCCGTGGGGTCTTCGGCGTGGTGAGCTCGCTGATGTTCGAGAACACCGACGTCGACCACGTCGTCCTGGCTCCCGCCGGGGTGTGGGTCGTCGAGGTCAAGTGGGCCATGACCCCCAGCTCTGACCTCGAGCATCTCTGGGGGTTGCAGGGACACCTGTGGCAGGTCCAGGAAGCGACCCGGAAGGTCCGAGGTCTCCTGCGCCAGGTCGCTCCAGGAGTACCCGTGCGGGCGCTGCTCGTCCTCTCCGGCCCAGGGGTACCTGACCTCGCTGACGGCGAGGCTCGGGACGGTGTCGAGATCGTGCACGCGATGACCCACAGGGACTGGGCACGGTGGAGCTCGGACCGCGAAGCGTCGTGGGACCTCGCTGCCGCGCGGCCGGCGGCGCAGGCGCTGGTGCGCTTCCGGGACGCGCGGGTCGCCCACGAGCTCGCGCGCCGCTAGAGACTGCGGAGGCAGCTGAACCGGTCGCGGGCGCCCGCCGTGAACCGGTCTGACGAGCGGCGTCAGGGCCTGGGCAAGGCGAGGGCGGCATAAGAGCCGAGAAGGGCAGTGCCCGGTCAGGGACTGGGCAAGGCGCCGCGGATGCCCTGGTCAGCCCGCCCGGCGACCCGCCGGGCGCCGAGCCCGAGGACTCTCGCCCATGGCCGCGACGCCTGACCCACTCAACAGCCCCGCCACCGAGTACCTGTTGACCCGCGAGGTGGCCAAACTTCTGCGGACCCCGGAGTCCACGGTCCGGTACTGGCGGCACCTGCGCACTGGCCCGCCGAGTGTGAAGGTCGGCCGGCGCGTCCTGTACAGCCGGGTGGCCGTCCTCGCGTGGCTCGACACCCAGCGCACGAGCGAGGTTGGGCCGGTACCTCGCCCGCGCGTCAGCGATGAGGTCATCGCCGACCGTGTCGCCAGACATGGGGAGCAGCGTCCGGCGCGGCCCTACCGGTGAGCATCGCGCGACGCGCCGACGGCAAGTGGCGAGCGCGCTACCGCGGGCCCGGTGGGCGAGAGGTCGCACGACACTTCGACCGCAAGGCCGACGCCCAGCAGTGGCTCGACGAGGTCATGCCCGTCGTGCGCGCTGGCGGCGATCCCTCGATCCGCGAGCAGCAGGACCGGACGACCGTGGCGCAGTGGGGTGAGACCTGGCTGGAGGGGCACGGCGCCAACCGCACGCGGACGGTGCGTCAGGCCAGGGTGCACCTGGCGCACATCAACGCCGCCTTCGGCGACATGCCGCTGCGCGAGGTCAAGCCCTCTCACGTGCGGGCCTGGGTGGCTGCACTGAAGAAGCAGGGCTTCGCACCCAGCTACGTCTACTCCCTGCACCGTCGCCTGTCGCAGATCATGACCGACGCCATCCACGACGAGCTGCTGGACCGCAACCCCTGCTCGCGGCGCACCTCCCCGCGCAGCGCCACCCAACGCCCCTTCGTGCCCAGCACCGAGCAGGTGTGGGCCCTGCACGACGCCTTCCCCGGTCACCTGCGCCCAGCGGTGCTGCTCGGCGCCTTCGTCGGGCTGCGCACCGGCGAGGCGTGCGGGCTGCGCGTGCAGGACCTCGACGTCGAGCGGGGCCTGGTGAACCCGATGTATCAGTACCCCCAGGAGCCCCTCAAGGGCGACAGCCACCGCACCTCGCTGCCGGTGCCGCCGGAACTGATGGACCAGCTGGTCGCCTCGGTCCAGCGGTGGGGGAGTGACTACGTGGTCAGCGACGGTCGGGGTCGGCAGATCTGCCCGCGCACCATCGACCGCGCCATGATCGAGGCCCGTCGGGAGGCGGGGTTGCCCAAGGAGTTTCGCTTCCACGACCTGCGGCACTACCTGGCCTCGCTCCTGATCAGCCAGGGCCTGGACGTCAAGGTGGTGCAGTACCGGCTCCGCCACGCGGCGGCCACGACAACGCTGAACGTCTATGCCCACCTGTGGCCGGAGTCGGACGAGTCCGCGCGGGCGGTGATCGGTGACGTGATAGCTCAGCGGGCTGCGCAGTCGCGATCACCCTCGAGGTCGGCCATCGCTGCCCACCACCAGCGCCGCCCGGGACTCGACCCCGGCGGGCCGACCCTGCGACGCTGATCGGGTCTCCTGTAGCGCTGTTCACGGAGCGTCACGACGAACGAGCCCGCACCACCCGCCATGTCAGGTCATACGGCGGGTGATGCGGGCTCGAACGTGTGTGCAGTGCGGACTAATTGCGGACTAAGCCAAGAATGCCTCGACGTTTCCGCAGGTCAGGCCGCATGTGGTGCTCAGATGTCGTAGTACATCTCGAACTCGTGCGGGTGCGGGCGGAAGCGGATCGGGTCGATCTCGTTCTTCCG